>MDTG01080714.1_pt1 | contig 15162 bp, 14 predicted proteins | sample 811421 | NCBI WGS metagenome assembly MDTG01 (sample SAMN05326645, study PRJNA326480) | marine metagenome | isolation source: seawater | place: Pacific Ocean: South East | collected 2011
GTAAAAATTATACTTAAAATATCAAAGTAATAATTTAAAAAACGAAAAAATTTAATTTTAATTATTTTTTGCCTTTTAAATCTATAAATCTCGATATTATTTAATTTTTCATAACCAGACTTTTTATCACCACACATAACAATTGTGTTGAAACCTTTTAATTTTAATTCGTCTGAAATAAATTTTATAGAGTTTTCTACTCCACCAACATTAGGTAGATAAGTCAAATTAGTAATAAGAATCTTTCGATTTTTTTTCAATTTTTAAAAAAATTAATTTTTTTAAGTTTTAAAATCTTTCTAAAACCAATATCTAGTAATAATACTAAAATATATATTCCAAAAATAGCATCAAAATAATAACTAAATTTATTTTTCATTAAAACTTTTTTATAATCTAGTCTGATTGTATCATAATTGCCTAACTGAGATTTTAGGTCATTTTCATATAATCTCATAGTATGAATATTTGCAAAAAAACTTGAAACATCAATTTTTTCTGGTGAAAAAATATTTTTAGTAGCCTCCTCAATTGTCTTAATTAATTCAAGTTGATTTTCATAGTAATTATTTATCAATTTTTTTTTTGTTTTTTCGATTATATCACTTTGTTTAAGTTCTTTTTCAAAGATTTTTAAATTATCTTCATCTATTACTCTGTAAAAATATCCATCTTTTCCTGTTAACAGAATATTATCATATAAAATTTTATTTTTTTTCATCAACAAAACTTTTCTAAAAATATTGTTTTTTTTCATTTCAGCTTCTAAAGTAAAATTTAAATCTTTAGCTACCTGTTCAGGTAGTGATTTGTTCTCATAAACATAGTAATGATGATGATAAATTTTTTTTTGGTATTTATGCAATAAAAGACTAATTAAAATTACTAAGAGAAATAAAAATAAATAACTTACAAAAAATTTTATATTCAAACTTTTTTTCAATTAATTAAACCCTTTAAAATATTATTTAAGTTTTTTTGATTTATTTTTTTTTGATCTAAAACTCTAAATAATCTTGCTAATTTTTTTTCAAAATTAATAAAATTTATGGAATTGACAAAATATTTAATTTTCTTATTTGGTGTGTTCAAAAGACCTACATTTTTGGGATATAAAACCTCATGAATCTTTTCTTTATTTGATAAACCTATTAGTTTTATTTTTGAATTAGTTTTTGACTCATATTTATATTCTTTTAACATTTGTTGTGCTAAACTGTATATATTTACAGGCGTTCCTATATCTAAAATATAAACTGCATTATTTTTTGGATATAAAATACTTTGCAAAATTAATTCTGCTGCTTCACTTTTAAGCATAAAATACCTGGTAGCTTTTTTACTTGTAACTGTTAAATCTTCACCGTTTTCAAGTTGATTTCTGAATATTTCAACAACAGAACCAGAAGAGTTCCAGACATTTCCAAAGCGAACTGAGCTTATTGAAGTTTTTATTTTTTTATTTTTTTTTATTTCTAAGCTCATTAAATTTTCACATATTCTTTTACTTATACCCATTGTGCTAAGCGGATTTTCTGCTTTATCAGATGAGACCATTATAAAATTTTTAATTTTATTTCTTACAGATACTTTTAAGCAATTTCTTGTACCTAGAATATTATTTTTTAATGACTCAACAATATTTTCTTCAACTAAATTAACGTGTTTATATGCAGCAGCATGAACAACTATATCAATTTTATATTCTTTGATTAATTTATCTAATAAGACCTCATCTAAAATATTGCCCAATATTGGAAAAAATTTAATTTTTGAGTTTTTTATTATTCTGTTTTTTATACTAAATAAATTAAATTCATTACTTTCTAGTCCTACAAGTTTATTTATCTTTAATGATGAAATTATATAACATAACTCAGAACCAATACTTCCTCCAGCTCCTGTTATCAAAATACTTTTTTTATTTAATACCTTTTTTAAAGAAAAATAATCTGTACTTATTTTGTTTCTTTTTAAGTATTTATCGTAAGAAAAAGGAGTTAATAATAAACCGTTTGAGTTTTGATTTTTTTGAGACGTAAAGATTTTATTTGACTCTAAATTTACATATTTAATTAAATTTTGAGCATTATAATCTTCAATTAAATTTTTATCTAAAATAAAATTTTTATTTTTATAATTACAAATTTTTGAAAAATTAGTAATACTCTCAAATTTTCTTCCAAAGATTTCTCCTTTATTTGGTAAGTATTTGTTATTTTTCTTGATAAAAATTATACTATCCAAATATATATCTAGTCCGTTAATTATACTTTCTAATTTATCTTTATTTATTTCTTCTGCAAAAATAACGTTTTTATTTTTTCTAAATGTTGTAAAAAAAAATAATTGGTAAGCTTTAATCAAAACCCATCTAGCCATACATAGTAAAAAAGATGATGTTACGAAATATATTAGAGCAACACTTTTTGGAATAAATATAAATTGAGAAAAAAAAATATTAAAGATTAGTAAAAAAAATAAAATTAAAATATTTGACGGAATAATTATTTTTAAAATTTCTAAATTTAAAAATCTTGATATTCCATCGTAAAATGAAAAAAAATACAAAACAAATATATTAAATACTGAAAATAATAAAAATAATTGAATTTGACTTGGTTTAAAAGAAATTATTATATCTAAATCTAATCTAAGGTACCAAGATGCATATATAGCAAGATTTAACGTAATTAAATCTATAAACACTAAAAATAATACCTTGGTTTTTCTATTTAAAGAGATTAAATTTTTTTTTTGATCAATGACTGATGTCATGTTTGTTGTTAAAATTGTTAATTATTGTTTTAAATAAAATTAATATATCGAGATAAATACTTTTATTTATATAATAGTATTTATCAAGTTGTACTTTTTCTATTATTGTTAGACTATCTCTTCCATTTATTTGTGCCCATCCAGTAATTCCTGGCTTGATTGTGTCAATTTTATACTTTTTTCTCTCACTGATTAAATCATCTTGATTATATAATGCTGGTCTTGGTCCCACAAGCGACATGTCTCCAATTAATACACTAAATATTTGAGGTAACTCATCTAAACTTTTTTTTCTTAAAATTCGCCCAATTTTAGTAACAAACTTATTTGGATCTTTTAATAAATGAGTGGCAACATCTGGTGATCCATCAATCATTGTTCGAATTTTTGGCATATAAAAAATCTTATTTTTAACTCCAACTCTTCGAGACCAGTGAATAAATGGGCCTTTAGACTCAATTTTTATAAATAAGTATAATATAGTAAGAATTAAAAAAATAGGAAATACAATTAATATTGAAAAAAAAATGTCAAAAACTCTTTTAAAAAAAAAATACATAAAGCTTATTTGGTATTAATTTTTCGGCACATAATATTTTTTATATAATAAAATATACACACATTAAACATGAGAACTAAAATAAATCCAAATAAATTACTAGATAAAAAAAAGATATACTCAAATATTTTTAAACCAAAAAAAATTACCGTGTGCTTGTTAACTTATGTTCCAAATAATATTGGTTATTATAATGAAAGATTAAATATCTTGAAAATTACGTTAGATTCTTTGCTCAAAAATACCAATAAAAAACTATACGATTTAATTGTTTTGAATAATTCAAATAATGAAAAATCAATTAGCTTATTAAAAAAATATTATAATCAAAAAAAAATTGATTTGTTAATAAATTCTAATCAAAACCTTGGGGTTATAAATGGGATGAATCTATTGTTTAATATTGCTCCTGGTGAAATTATTTGCTCGATTCAAGATGACATTTTTTTTGAAAAAAACTGGCTTGAAGAAAGTGTTAAAATTATTAAAAATTTCCCAAAAGTTGGTTATGTATCAACAATTCCGTGTCGATCCAGTCAAAACAAAAAAAATTTAAATTTATGTAGAGCAAATTTTAAAAATTTAAAAAAAAAAAAAAATTATATGGCAAAAGGACTGGGATAGATTGTATGCTCAAAGTGTAGGCATTAATGAAAAAGAATTTATTAAAAGTAATAAACTTCAATTCACAACAGGATATGAAACAAAGAAGACAACAGTATTACCAATATCATCTCATGTTGTCTCTGTAATTGAAAAAAAAGTGTTAAATAAGGTGCTACCATTTCCTAGCGTAATTAGAAATTTAGGTGGATCATATAAAGCCGCAGACTCTTTAATTAATATTTTTGATAATAAACTTGTCAAACTAGGTTATGCTAATTTAACAACAAATGGATGTTATTCAATTCATATTGGAAATACTGTTGATGAGACAATAAAAAATAAAGTCAGAAATTTACATAAAAATAAAAATAGAGATTATTTTTTCGATAATGAGTTGTTTTCTGTAAAAGAAAAATTTTTAATATTTATTTTTAAATTACCATTGATTAGAAATTTCCTAAAATATTTAAATTCTATGTCAGAATATATTTTATTACTTAAAACAAAATATGATGCTAAGAAATAAAATTGGTTTTATTTTAAACTTTATTGATTTTAGAAATGATATAAGGGAAATAATTTTACGAATATCAAATAAAAAAAGTGTCGTAATATTTGTTAAAAAAAAAAATTTAAAATTAACTAATGAATTATTTAAAGAAAATCTAAATATAGAAATCAGAGAATTTCATGAAAATGAATTAATTTTAAATAATATATATAAAAAGATATTTAATTGGTTTGGAATTATAGCAAAATCAAAAAAAAATTTTTTTTTAATGAAATATTTTTTAATAATTAATGAAAAATTTTTCTTGAAAAAATTAAAAAATATAATTTTATTCAATATATCAAGGTTTTTTCCTAGATTTATAAGTTACGATACCTTTTTAAATTTAATTAATTCTCATTATAACGAAATAGTAGCAGATATAGGTGAATTTTTTTTTATTACTAAAGTAGAGTCTGATGAATTTTTATCATATTTAATTAAAAAAAAATTTAAAGTCACATCTTATGTTTATAGTTGGGACCACCCAGCGAAACATAATTCATTTTCAAAAAGAATAAACTACCTGGTTTGGAATGATTGGATTAAGGATGATTTAACTTATTTACAGAATATAAAAAAAGAAAAAATTAAAATTATAGGTTCTACTCAGTTTTGCTATATTTATGATTATATAAAAAATTACAACACACAAAAACCCATAATTAATTACGATTATTTATATTTTGGATGTGCTGTAGGTATACCTCAAATTGCTAAACAGGAAGTTGAAATAATAATAAATTTATCAAAAATTATAAAAAAAAATAATATTAATTTGAAGATTTTAGTTAGACCATATCCTGTCTTAGAAAATTGGAGCATATATGATAAGTTAAACTTCTATGACAATATTGTTGTTGAAAAAGATTTTAGGAATATCAACTTATCTATTAAAAAAGATAAAATTTTAGAAAAATATAATAAGATTAAATTTGCAGCTGGTTTTTTGCACTTAGGGACCACATTAGGTATTGAAGCGTGTTTTTTTGACTCGCCCTCTATAATCATTGATTTTGGTTATAACTTTAACAATGATTTCATGAATATTAAAAATACTATTCATCAATACCAAAATTATAAATATGTTATAAAGAACAATTTCAATTATTTTGATAATGAAAAAAAATTTCTTAATTTTATAATGAGCAATAATAAAAAAAAATATTTAGATTTTAATTTAAAGACAAGAAAATCATTTAATTTAAAAAGTTTTGATAAAATTGCAGAGGAGTTCAATTTTTAATGAAGGTAATAATTTTTATTAAAGAATTAAATATTTATTTTTTAAATCATATAATAAATAAAATACCATTTTACATGGTGAGAAAATTTTTTTATAAAATTTTTCTTAATCAAATTGGGATTAATACTTTTGTATCTTTAAATGTAAAATTTTTAAATCCAAAAAATATAATATTGGGAAATAACACAATCATAGGGTACGATAGTATAATTGATGGAAGAGGTGCGAAAGTTGTTATAGGAGATAATGTTGATGTGTCTGCCCAAACAAATATATGGACTTTAGATCATAATCCAAATAGCGAAACCCATAGCAATAGAGCTGGGCAAGTTACTATAGAAAATCATTGCTGGCTAGCTACTCGTGTTACAGTGCTTCCAAATGTCAAAATAAAAAAAGGCACTGTAGTTGCTTCAAATGCTGTAATAACAAAAGATACAGATGAACTTAATATAATGGCAGGAAATCCAGCCAAAAAGATAGGAAATAGAAAGAATAATTTAAATTACAAATTAAATTATTTTCCTAGATTCAAATGATGACTCATAAGCTTTTTTCATATCTGAGGTACAAAAACCCTTTGGCTTCCAAAAATTTGAAGAATAAGTCTTGTTTAATATTTTTGATGTATCTTTGGTCAAGTTATTGAAAGTATTTTTTTTTAAAAAAATTAAAAAAATTAATTTTAATAGAGACTTTGGCAAATAAAAAAAAATATTTTTTTCTTTATTAAACTTAATTAATTGTCTTATAATTTGATGAACAGACTTAGTTTCTTTGTCACTAATATAAATTATTTTTTTTTTTATTTTCGACTCTAGTATCAAAATTATGAAACTTATTAAATTTGTAATAGACAAAATTGTTTTTCTGCTTTGAATTTTTTTAAAAGGTAACGGTACATTTTTCTTTACAATATTAATCAAACTTTTTAAGTTTCCTTTAACACCATGTCCATATACTAATGGTAACCGCAAAATACAAAGCTTAAATTTTTTATTTTTTAAATTTAGTAATAAGTCCTCAGTTTTTTTTTTAGTATAAGCATAAGGAAAATTTTTTTTATCTATTAAGTTATTCTTAGTTGAAAAATCAATGTTTACAGTACTTAAAAAAATAAAATGTTTCATTCTTGTTTTAAAGCAAAGATTAATTAATTTTTTTGTATATAAATAATTAGCTTTATAAAAATTTGTCAATTTTTTATCTTTAGTATGTGCCAATCCTCCACAGTGAATGACAGCATATATATCTCTAGAAATTAAATGATTTTTTTTTATTATATCTTTTTTATGTACAGGTATAATATTAAATCTTGATCTTAGTGATTTATTTAAATTTTTTCCTATAAAACCGTTAGATCCAGTAATAAGTATTTTTTTTTTCATTTTATAATTTTACTAATTACTTTTTTAGCCTCAATCTCTCTAATATATTTTTTTTTAATCTTGTGAAGGTTTGATTTAGTAAGATTTGTATCTTTGAGTTTGTTATTAATTGTCTGAATTAAAATATCTTCATTCAAGGGCTCGATAATGGTGAAATTATAAAATATCCTATCAATACTTTCGCTTATACCTTTACAGGCAAAAATTACTTTTTTATTTGTAGCTGCATATTCATATATTTTTGAAGGTATAGCACTATCATACTCAGGTAAAATTTGTGCATACAATAAATCACAATTATCATAAAATTTTTTTAACTTATTCCACTTCATGCCCTTTAATAAATTCACATTTTTTAATTTAAGCTCATTTATTTGTTTTTTTATTAAATCAAAATCACTGCCATTTCCTATTATAGTAAATTTTACATCTCTAAGCTTTGAACTTGCCATTATCAAATTAGACAAATTTTGAGCTCTACCAATATTTCCTACATAAAGAACTTTTTTATTTTTAGTTTTTTTAATTTTAATTTTTTTTATAATTTTGAATCTTTTTTCAGAAATTCCATTAGGAATAATTTCAAAAATTATATTTTTTTTAAATCCAAAGTTTTTTTCTAAATATTTTTTTTGGGATGTATTAGTTGATAATATAAAATCATAATTTGAAATTGAATTGATGAAAATTTTTTTAAATAAGTACTTTAAAATATTTGAATTAAAGTATTCCCAAGTAATATCTCTAACATCAAGAATTTTTTTTTTACTAAAGAAATATGAACACAAATGTAAAAACATAGATGGAATTGTTACAATTAAGTAATCAAAATTATTTTTATTTTGAAGTAAAAAAAAACAAAATTTAATTAGAAAAATTATTTCATTTATTAGTTTAAATATTAATAAATTTGTTTTTAAATCATGTTTTATGTATTCAAATGTAATTTTATCTTTTTTTATTCTCTTGTTTTTATTTCCTGGACAAAAAATCGTAACATGATTTTTTTTTTTTATAATATTAGTTAAAGTTAAAACTCGCTCTTTAGCAGCATTTGAGTCAATTAATGGATATGATGTAGCTAAAATAATTTTTTTCATAAAATTATATATTCAATTTTTAAATCATTTCCATTTTTAAATAAGTTAAAAGATTTACTTTTTATTTTATTATAAAAATTTGGTGACCAATAAGATTGTTTTTTCATCAAAGTTACATCAGAAATCAATTTAATAATTTTTTTTCCTTTAAAAATCAAAAAATTACTTTCGTCACATTCAATACTTGGATGTAAATGAATATAAGATCGTATTTTTCCTTTAAGTGAAAATTTATCAATTATTTGTATCTTATTTTTTGAAATCTTCCATGTTCTATAAAAAATATTTTTTTTATAGAATGTACTAAATCCATTATGTTCAGCTTGTATTGTAATATTATTTTTTCTTATAGAATATTTCTTTAAATTAATTTCTGCGCTTTTACCAACTCTAAAAGAGTCAATAACATCTGTGCAATTCAAATTATCAATATTAGTACAATTATGAGACTCTAATGATCTTTCTAAAATTCTATCAGGAGAAATTTCATATTTTGAAATTCCTTTATTGACTAAAATTTTTTGTTTTTTTTGAGAAATTTCGTAACTAAATGTGTCTGAATGAGAATGACCAGTAGGATATTTTGGATCTTTCGTAGATAAGTTTAGTATTAAACACAAATCATTTTGAATTATTCTAATAATTCCTGATTCTTTCAAGTGTATAAAACTTTTATTTTTAAAAAAATATTTTTTTTTAAATGTCTTTTCATAATTATTTATAATTTCTGTTAAATTGAAATATGAATTATTATTACTATCGTTTATAAATGGTATTTCTTTGTTTAAATGGCAACTACTTAAAGACCACTTCAGCATTTTATTTATAGTTTTTTTTATTTTTCGAAAAATCTTTAGATTATTTAGATTGTATGAATTTAATATATTGCAAACATCAATGAAATCTTGAATTACATTTAGTTGATACATAGGACTTTTTTCATAATGACAACCATCAGCTAAAATTTGACGATCTAATTGTGTATCTAAAATTTTGATTATTTCATTAAACCACTTATTTGAAATTTTATTGTCAAAGTATAGGGATGCATAAATCATTGCTTTTAAGTTTGTAATTAAATGATTTCCAGCTAAATGATATTCTAGATTTTTTCTTAAAAAATCAGCTTGTTTGAATAAAATTATTTTAGTTGTCCAATTAATTTTTCTAAATTTTAAATCCCATTTAATTAAGTTAAAAATTCTAATAGAAAGAGGATATTGATCAAAAATAATTGATTTTTTTTTCAAAAAAAAAATATTCCATTTATTAATTATTTTTTTTATTAAGAAAATTTTTTTATAATTTGTTTTACTATTTATAAAGTCAAAGTAGTTAATATAATAATTTATTAATTTATCTTTTCTTTTGGACTCAAAATCTCTAAATACATGATTAAATATTTTAACAAAATTATTGCCCAATAATGTGGATGAGTTATTTACAAAGTAATTAAATTTTTTTTTTGGGTATTTAATTCTAATTTCTCTAAAGCTGCTAAATTTTTTTATTTTAAATAAATAATATAATTTCCAGAATATCTGTGAGATTTTATATCTTCTTAAAATATAAAATAACTTTAACATTAATATTTTTTAATAATATTAAAAATTCTGTTTGATGTTTTTCCATCCCACAAAGGAATTCCTCTAAATTGTTTCCATTTTTTATTTTCTATCTTCCAAATATTTTTCCAAATTTTACTTTTTTCAGCTTTACAGAGCAAATTAGTGCCGTGAGTAATTGTTTCTGGTCTTTCTGTATTTTTTCTAATAGTTATACAGGGTATATTCATTACGCTAGCTTCTTCTGTAATTCCACCAGAGTCAGTTAAAACTAATTTAGATTTTTGTACTAAATTTAAAAAATTTAAATATCCCATAGGATCGATAAATTTAATATTCTTAAATTTATTTTTATCTAATTTTTTTCGTATCCTCGGGTGTGTTGGAAAAATTACAGTATATTTTTTAGATAAATCTAGAAGTATATTAAGTATATTTTTTAAGTTTTTTTGATTATCGGTATTTTCAGGTCTATGGATGGTTACAACTATAAACTTTTCATCTTTATTTATAAAACTTAATTTCTTATTTTTTTTATTTTTTGTTATTAAACTTTTAAATTCAAAAAGTGTGTCTATCATTGTATTGCCTACTAGGAATATTTTTTTACTTTGAATTCCTTCTTCTAGCAAATTTTGCCTAGCTTTTTTTGATGTTACAAATAGAAAATCAGACATTTGATCAGTTAAAATTCTATTTATTTCCTCTGGCATAGATTTATCATTTGATCTTAAACCTGCCTCTATATGAGCTATCTTAATATTATTTCTTGAGGCAACTAATGAGCAAGCTAAAGTTGAATTAACATCGCCAACAACTATAACAAGATTTGGTTTGTTTATATTAATTAAACTTTCATACTTCATCATTATTTTTCCAATTTGGTGTGCATGTGTTTTTTCTTTAACTTTTAGATTCACATCCGGTTTTTTAATTTTAAGTTGCTTAAAGAAAACATCAGACATATTTAAATTATAATGCTGTCCTGTATGAACTAATCTAAAATTTTTATTTTTTTTTTTAAAAATTTTTACTAGTTTATATATTTTGATAAAATTTGGTCTTGCACCAACAATTATATCAACAAATTTTTTTTTATGATAATTCAACACAAATTTTGCTAACTGATATGATATCTTTAAAAGGTATTATATTATTTTGGTTTTTATTTATACTGTTCTTAAATTTTTTTACCATTTCGTTCAAACCTTTATCTTGATTCCAAAAGTTCATACTTTTAAAATTTTTGACTCCATACGCGTTCATTTTTTTGAAATTATCAATTTCAAAGACTGAGCCATCAGAAAATGCAGTAAGTTTTTCTTTTGGGAACGATTTATTTCCATCAGACAAGTAATTAATAACTCCTGTTGAATTATCTTCAAATTCTAAAAAGATTGAAAAGTTATTATTAAAATTATTAATTGGTTTTTTGTCATAATTTATTATTTTTGTGCCAGATAAAAAAGTTAGCAAATCGATGAAATGGCACACTTCGCCTATTAATCTTCCTCCACCTATTTTCTTATCTAATGTCCAATGACCTTCGTCAAGTTTTCCAGCATTTATTGTATAAACAAAATTTTTATTCTTTTTATTATTTTTTAATAAAGATTTTAACTTGATTATATGAGGAGAGAATCTTCTATTAAAACCAACTACAAATTTTATTTCTTCATTTTTATACTCATTTGTATTTAAATAAACCTTCTCAATTTCTTTTATTTCTTTAGAATTTATAGCCATTGGTTTTTCTACAAAAATATTTTTTTTGTATTTCATTGCTTGAAGTATATATTCGGCATGAGTGTCATGTTTCGTTGATATAACAACTATGTTATTATCTAGATTGCTTATTGTCTCATTAGCATTTGTTGAATTTTTTTTAAAACTAAATTTATTTTTTGCTAATTGACCTGATATGCCTGTTTTTGACACTACATCTACTAAATTAAATTTATTTTTTTTAAATATGGGTATCAAAAAATTCCTAGAATAATTTCCACATCCAATAAAACTTGTATTTAAATTATCAAAATTATTATCTACTTTTTCTCTTTTTAAATTAATGTGAGTTTTTTTTTCAGCTTGTGTGATATCTCGAGCAAAATCATATTCGAACAATACTCCTAAATTACTTTTATCTTTTAAAATATCCTCATAAGCACTTTTAAAATCATCAATCCTATACTTCTTGCTTATTAAATCTCTAAATATAATTTTATTTTTATTTAATAAATTTAATATTGATTGAAAATTTCTATTTTCTGTCCATCTAACGTATTCCAAAGGATAATCATAATTTTTTTTTTCGTATTTAAAATCATATCTTCCTGGACCGTATGATCTTGAAACACCAAATGATAATTCTTTTTTAAAAAAATCATTATAAGAAATATTTATTGCTGTTTTTCCAACAGATATAATTTTGCCTTTATTTCTTACTAAATCGGTTGCAAGCTCTAATGGGGTGTTGCTCTCTGTAGAGGCAGAAATAATTACTCCATCAACCTTGTTTAGATATTTATTTTCAATTGTACTTTTTACATTGTGATCTAAAATTATAGCATCCAAATCAAGTTTTTTGGACTTGATTATTCTCTCAACATCATTATCAATCAATGTAACGTTGCACCCTGAAGTTTCTAATAATTTTCCACATATAATTCCAACTAATCCCGCGCCTATTATACAATAATTTTCAGATATCTCTGGTTTAATGCTTCTAACTGCTTGAAGGGAAATTGATGCCAATACAGTAAATACGGCATCATCATCGTTTACATCATTGTCTACTTTACATGTTAAATTTTTTTTTGATACCACAAATTCTGCATGTGGACTATTGCTTATTACGCGATCCCCAATTTTAAAATCAGTTACATCTTTCCCTAAATCTATTATTTCACCTATATTGCAATATCCAAGTTGCATAGGTTCCTCCAATTTATTTTTTACACTTCTATAAGTCGGAATTAGTCCATCATTTTTGATTTTATCCATTACCATTTTAAATTTCTCTGGCTGTCCTCTTGCTTTTTCCAGATAATTTTGTTTTCCAAAATTTATCAACATTTTCTCAGTTCCAGAAGATATTAAACTTTTTTTTGTTCTTATTAAAATCTCATCTTTGTTTATAGTTGGGATTGGTATATCATGAACATAAATTTCACCTGACCTGATATTTAACAAAAGTTGTTTCATAATTTTAATTAAAGTTTTTCAAAAATTTTTTTTTTTTCTTCTTCATTTGGATAATTAATTAATACTGCATTAAATTTTCCTTTTAATACAAAAGTTGTTCCAGCACAAATACCAATGTTGGGAAATTTTGTTAATATTTTAAAATCTTCAATTGTAGAAGCTCCTCCAACAAATGATGAGGGTACATCTAAGAATTTATAAATTTTTTCTATAAATTCATAATCGTAGCCAAGTCTTGTTCCATCAAAATCAATAAAGTTAAATAGAAACTCACCAGCACCTAATTTTTGACATTTCGCAAGAAATTCAAATAGATCAATATTAATTTTTACTGAACCATTTTTTACAAAAATTTCATATTTGTTTTCTTTATTTTTTTTTAAATCAATAGAAACCACAACACTTTGACTTCCATAAATTCTACTTGCATTTGATAATATTTCTGAATTTTCAAATATTACACTATTTAAGCCAACTTTCTCTACACCAGACTGAATAAGTAGCTTAAAATCATCTATACTTTTAACCCCACCTACATAACATAAAGGCATAAAACACTGTTCGCTAATCTTTCTTATTAATTCGAAATTTGGTCCTAATTTTTTTTTTGTGGCATCAATATCAGCTATAACTAGTTCATCGACTTTTTTTTCATTAAAAATTCTTATTGCATTGAGTGGATCTCCAATATAACGTTCGTTCTTGAAGTTAACTGTTTTGACCAAATAATCTCGCTTTAATAAAAGAAAAGGTATGATTCTTGATCTAAGCATTAAAAAATTTGAGTAAAATTATCAATTATTTTTCTTCCAAGCTCATGACTTTTTTCTGGATGAAATTGAATACCATAAATTTTTCCTCTGCTAATTATGACTGGAAATTTATCTGAATAAAATGTTGTTGCGACCACATCTTCCTCATTTAATGTCTCAAAATAATATGAGTGTAAAAAATAAAACTCATTTTTTTTAGGAATTTTATTTAAAATTTTATTTTCTTTAATTTTTGAAATTGTATTCCACCCCATATGAGGTAATTTTTCATCATTATTTATTTTAATTTTTTTTATTTTTCCCTCAATCAAGTTTAATCCTTTTTCTACTCCTTCTGCGCTACTACTGCCTAAAATTTGCATTCCAACACAAATACCTAAAAGAGGTTTTTGTTTCTCTAAAACTTGAAATTTGATATTTTCCTCAAAATTTTTACTTCTAATTTTTTTCATCGCATTATCAAATGCTCCAACACCTGGTAAGATAAAATGTGAGCAATCATCAAAATCAGATAAATTTTTTACTAATTTTGAATCTATATTTAAATCTCTAATTATATTTGTAAAAGAATTTATATTTCCCAATCCATAATCAAGTATTCCAATCATCTTTTTCCACCTAATTCTAATCCTAAAAATTTACTTACAGTTGATCCAATTTCATAAATATAACTTGAGTTTTTGTAATCTTTATAATTTTTTTTTGGACCTTTAAAGAAAACATTAAAATTTTCCTCAGATATCTCCAATTTATCGCAAATAAATTTTATATCCAAATGAATAGTATTTTCATCGTATGGTTTTTTTTTTAGTATTTCTAAAGCTTCATCCCTACTTATTTGATTTGTCAAAATCAAACTTGAAAGTTGAACTTTTCTAGTATCGAAACCAAATCTCTCATATAGCCAATATTTTTCATAAAATTCCGTAAATCTAGACTCAAAGTGTTTTTGTGGGTATGGTTGCCAACCATAAGTATTTTTTAATTCGTCCACTGCACTTTTTTTATTATATTCAATATAATCAAGTGGCTTAATAACTTTTATGTTTTTTATATAAGGCAAATATACTTTGTGCCAAAGAACAGATGTCAAAGGAAATGTTGAAAGTTTTTCATTTCCAAATTTTTTATGTATATCTATAAGTTGTATGTTGTCAGATTGATAGTACATCCATTCTTTTGGATTTCTAACACATTCTGTGGATAAGTTTGCTCCTGTGAGAATATAATTTATTCCATATTTGTTAGCAAACTTATACATTGTGGCAAAAAATGCATGGTCTTGTGGAGTGTCAATATGCGGAACGCCAGATTTAAAAAAAGATATTTGTAAATCTTTCATTTCTCTCCAATTAATAACTTCAGTAAATAATTCTAATTTTAATTTTTCAAC
>MDTG01200779.1_pt1 | contig 15162 bp, 15 predicted proteins | sample 811421 | NCBI WGS metagenome assembly MDTG01 (sample SAMN05326645, study PRJNA326480) | marine metagenome | isolation source: seawater | place: Pacific Ocean: South East | collected 2011
ACAATAGATAATATCAATTCGGGATGTAGCGCAGCCTGGTAGCGCACCACACTGGGGGTGTGGTGGTCGTCGGTTCAAATCCGGCCATCCCGACCAATTATTTTTTGATGAAACCTAATTTTCTTAAGATTTCAATAAACAATGAAAAAAAATAATGTTTCGTAAACCGTTTCACTTGATATCTATCTTCAATGGTCCGAAAATTAAAAGCTAATTTTTTGTAGAAATAATTAGGAAAATTTATCTTCTCCTCTTGTAAATACTTGTAAATTGATGACTCATAATTTTGATTTATGTCCGCAATAATTTCTTCGAAAGTAAGATTAGTAATCATATCATCTACGAAATTTGATCTTTCTATGTCATAGTTTTTTACAATTAGAGATATATCTAACATCATCTGGATTCTATTTCCGGTATTTTTATTTTTCATTCCGTGATAAAAAATATGATCAAAAAGATTATTAATATTTTGTATAAATATGCCGCTATCATGATCAGAAATCTTTCTTGCTAAACTAGTTTTAGTCAAGGGGCAATTTTCATAATCCTCTTTTTTTGTGATTCTGGAGTGTATCTCGAGAAGTGTGTTGTTTTTTTTATGAAGCACAGGAAGATGATGCCGTATTTTAAGATCGAAAGCATTGTCGTTAACATATTTGTCAAAATAACTATAACCAAGATCTTTAACTATTTTATAAGAATCAGATATTTGTTTTTTATCAACTAAAATATCAATATCCCTAAATAATCTTGATGAAAATAAACTTGGATTATGAAAATACAATCCTATACCTTTCAAAAATACGTGATTTATATCATATTTTTTGAACGTCTCAGAAAGCTCAATAGAATCTTTTATTAGACTCCGTCTTTTTAAAAGTCCTATCTTAAAAAGCTCTAAGAATTTAGAACGAAAATAATCATGATCAGCTCTAAACACATTTTCTTTAAGAATAAAACCATAAAGAAGACCTTCAGATGAAAATGAAAATAATTCTTTTTGATTTCTTATTACGCTGTTCCACGGGAACTGATCTGATTGTTTTTCTTCAAAAAAATTTACAAAAGTATTTGTTGAAGTATTCATAACTAAATTATCGGCTGATTTAACAAATTAAAACTCGAAAAATTTTTCCTTCTCTTTAAATTGAAACATCTAGTGTTTTCCGACAAAGATAAATTCTTTTTAAAGAAATCTTTTTGATTAAAATCTACATATGAAAAAAATGAGCTTTCTAAAATTTTTTTCAGAGATTTTGGTTTATGGATTTCCTTTAATTCATCATTATTTTTAGACCATTCTGGAAAAATAATAAAATCTATTTTGCTCATTTTAGAAATAAATCTTTTGCTATGAAGCTTGTAAACTCTTCGATTATTCTTTTTTTGGTGGAAGATTGCTTTTTTTGATTTTGAAATCTCAAAGCAATCTTTTAATTCATCTGATATTTTAATAGTTGGATAAGATGGTACAGCATATGGTTTATCTTTTATAAAAGATATTATGCATATATCTTCAGTTATCAATTTTCCTCCAATATCAATCATATGAGCTGCAAGGGAGGATTTACCACTCATAGTAATGCCTGGAAAAACATATGTTTTATTTTGATATCTGACTGCACTTGCATGAAGAACTAAATTACTTCTTTGATAAAAAATCGCAGCAAAAGGATAGTTTAGTAGTGGATATAATATTTCTTTACTTATTTTATTTAGATGCTGTACTTTGATAATTGATCCTTCAAGAAACTCATATAAACAAAGACCTTTTTTATAGTAATAACCATAACTTTCATTGACTAAAGTTTCATTATCAACATATTTATCTCCAATTGATAAATCTTTTACCTCAGTAAACTGTAAATTAATAATTTTAGAAGTTTTGTTAATATCCTCTTTTCTCAGCTCGGTAAGGCCCAAAGAAGATAAGTCAACCGGGGAATTTAATGTTGTGCCATATATTTCAAAGAGCACGAATTATTGAATAAAGGATCAGGATGGATCTAAAACATTAAAAATGGAATCACCTGCACCTTGGACATTAACATCTTTAGTAATATGTTTAGCATTACCAATAGTGGTAACTTGTGGCTTTTTCCATTCTTTCTTTGATTTAATATTCACAGTATCTATATACGCTTAAATTTATGTCTAAATCTTAAACCAAATATTTTCATTAGTCTAGAAAAATCTTTTCATAAAAATATTAAGATTGAAGAAGTACATCATATTGATAATATTAACTTCGGATACAGAATTCTTAGTTTGCCAGTCATGAAATATCCTCTCCACTTTTTTTCTATCTATTAAATCCTTTATCATGGGATGTATATTCATATATTCAATCTTTATCTGGTCGAAATCATTTTGAGTAAAATTATTTACTAATCCGCCAGATAGAATTGCCTTATCTCTTCTATAAGCATGCTCGTTGCCCAATCGATCTTCTAAAAATTGACGTAATATTTTCCTAGTATAGCCCTTGCTTAATTTAAATTTACTAGGTAAATCTAAGCAAAATCTAATTAAATGCTCATCATAAAATGGACTTCTATTTTCAATATTGAAAGATTTAAAAAAGATATATCTGTACTCATTGCCAAGAACTAGAAGAGGATTCTTTAATTTTTCTTCATGAGAAAGATATACTCTTGCATTATCACTTATAAGATTTTCATCACTTATAAAAGTTTCATCAAGCAGTCCTTTGGAAATAATTTCTCTTTTCTTAGTCATCCTAAAAATCTTTTGTAAGGCTGGTTTAAGAAATATCTTGAGAGCTTTCAACTGAGAGATTTTTTTTATTCTTGCATATGAAAAGATTTCATAAAGAAACTTAATTAACTTTAATTTAATGAAATAATCATACAAAGTTTCATAGCCATGAGAAATCGTAACATCTCCATCATGTCCATCAAGAAGAATATCTATTTGGTCATTTCTTGCAGCTTTTGCAATCTCCATGAATAAATAGATATTTGGGAACGCAATGGGCTCTGAAAATATGTCAATTGATTCTTTTAAAGAGTTAACAGGAGAGCATCCTTCTAATTCAATATATTTATGATAGAAGCCCACTTTACTAATGATATTTTCTTGGAAATTCCTTTCATCCAGTGTTTGGTTTTCTGGAGTTTTAATATGACTAAAGTTTGCTGAATAACTATTTATATTACTATATCCCAGATTGCTAATGCCTAGCCCAATTGCAGATGAGTCTAGTCCGCCGCTTAGCATAATTGCGATGCTCTTACCCTCACTTTCTACCATTGATTTCTTAATTGTTTTGGAAAAAATTTTCTTAAAATTCATTAAAAAATCGTCAGCAAAACTCTCAAATAGGTTCTCACTTAAAGAATATTTTCTGATTTTAATACAACCCAAAGAAGCTTCTAGGAAATGTGAGGGGGGCAATCTGCTAATTTCCTCAAAGAAGGTATTTTTATGATTATTATAATTCCAAGAGAGGTATCCTTTTATTCTCTCTAAATTAGGTGAAACATTTGCCAAAGGTATCAATTTGTTTAAGTTATTGGAGAGAAACACTTCTTTATTAATTTTTCTAAAATAAATAAGTTTTGTACCTCTTGAATCTCGTATAACCTTTAATTTGAGATTTTTAAAGTCAAAAAAAATAATAACAAAACTCCCTAAAAGATATCTTTCGGGATTCTTAATTTTTTTAATTACTTTAAATAAATCATTTTCTTCCAAATCATCTTCGAGACCATGCATTCTTATTACTTCTTCCAAGTTTGTTGCAATTCCATCTATGTGGAGGAAATATTTATTTCCCTCTAAATCCTTAAATGTACTTTGAGAAACTGCATCAGAGGCTTCTATCCCAGTTTCAAAAGAAAATTTAATAAAATAATCAGGATTCATGTTTTTAGTATCACCCTATAACTATCAAGGTCATGAAGCTCATTCAAAAAAATAATCCCATCTTTTTCCAGCCATGCATGGGAGTCGAATTTGTTATCTTTTTTTCTTATTCCAATGTTAATTTTTATAAGAGGATCATCAATTAACATATATCTTACAAGAAGGGCTTTATGAAGACAGCTTGAGTTAGGAAAGATCTTGATAATTATGTTTATTAGTCTTAGAGAAAATTTCTCTTTATTTTCAATGGAAATAAATAGTGTTTTTTTTGATGGCTTTGTTTTGGAAATTAGTTTTTCAAAATTTATATTAGAAAAATTTATTAAAAATAGGAAATAAAAATAGATGACTAAGAAGTATAGTGCAAATAGAAATTTTCTTAACTTTTCCAATTTATGAGCTTATTTCCAAAACAGATTTCTTTAAAAGTTCATTAATAAACTCAATTACTTGATTTTTTATATCAGGGTGCTCTAAATAAACTCCTTCAAGTTGTTTGATAAGAGAGGTAATGGTAGTGTTTTTTTGATTTATGATTTCCCAGATATCTGATGAAGTTCCTTCTAACTCATAATATTGACCATCATTAGAATTTAATATAAAAAAAGCGTTATCTATCTTTTCTGAGAAAACATAGTTGGGAATCTTAATTTCTGCATCAAGGTTAATAGGTTGCTGAGGTTCCATCTGTTTTCACTGATTTAATTGTTTTATTAAAAACAATAATAGAGATAATGAAGAAAAAAGTAAAAAAGAAAGATGAGAGAACTATCATATTAGAACTATCGCTGAGATTGAAATTAGAACCAATGAAAATGAGTCTTATTAATTCGAGAATATGGGTGACAGGAATTAAGTTAGATATTGCTTCCATCCAGGCAGGAAGAACACTTGTAGGATATAAAATGCCTGAGAAAATTGAGATCATAATATTTACTACATACTGAATTGGATCAGCTTGCTTATACTTCAAGACAAATGATGCTGCAAGAATTGCAAGAGCATAGAAAGGAAGAACTAAAAAAATAAGCAAAAGAAATATATAAAACATATTAAACAAAGTTAATGAACTTTCTGAAATGGTAAAAAGATCTATAAGAAGAAAATATATACTTAATTTAAAAAGGCTTTTAATAGTTGGATAGGCAAGGCAAGATATCAAGATTTTTATTGGGCTCGTATTAGAGTTAATCAAGATATCAAGATATCCAAATGATTGAGCCTCTCTAACTTGAAGATTTAAAGAACGAGTTATAGTAGCGATCATATCAAGGGCAGCAATACCAATTATTGAAAATGCCAAATAGTTGTCATCATATTCGCTTAGAAACTGAGAATTTGTTCCCTCAAACGTTCGTGCAATGAACATAAAGGTGATAAAAGTCATAAATATACCTAAAAATTGAAGAAAAAAACTTATCTTGTATGAGAAATCCCAAAGAAAATCTTTCCTAATTTGGTTAAGAATAATATTAGTCATTATCTAAATTAATGATTTCTGCATTTTCATATTCATCTTGATGAGAGGTTAATATTACTAATGCATTTTGTTGATGAGTATATTCACTTATAAATTCCTTAATCTTTTTTTTAATTTTGATATCAAAGGATGAAAATATTTCATCGAGCATTAAAACTTTCGGTTTAAAAGATACTCCCCTTACGAATGATATAAGTTGCATTTGACCAGAAGATAACTCGGAAAATCTTTTATCCAAAAGGTTCTCTCTATCAAAATATTCTATTAGATCAAGAGCATATCCAAAAGATGCTGAATTATATAATGAGCAAAAGTATCTTAAGTTATCTCTAACTGTTAGTCTTTGAATAAAAGACCTGGAGTTATTGTCAATATAAACTAAATCTTTGTTACTACTCAAGGAAGATTCAAAACTTATTGTTCCTAAATCTTGGATATAAATTCCTTTCAAAATCTTCATCAATGTGGTCTTTCCGCAACCGTTTTTACCAATTAGCTTATAAAAATTACCTTCTTTGAAAATAAAAGAAAAATCATTAATAACTTTTTTCTTGAAAGACTTGCTTATATTTTTCACAACTAACATGTTGTTAGTTTATTGATTTTTTGACATTCTCAGATGCAACAAATGAGAATTTCCTTCTTCTAGGTATCTTAAATTTATCCATTGTTTTTGGATTTCTTCCAATTCTTTCTGGAGATTCTTTTGACCTAAAGGTTCCAAAGTTATGAATATTTATTTTTTTTCTATGATTGTTAATAAGCAATTGAAAAAAATTAACTACTAACTCTTGAGCAGATTTTTTGGAGATACTGAGTTTGTTTGAGATTTCGTTTGCTAAATCCTTTTTTGATTTTGGCAAACTATGATGTTCCTGTTCCTGTTCCGGTGCCTGTACCTGTACCTGTTCCTGTTCCTGTTCCTGTACCAGTACCTGTATCATCATCATCGTCGTCAGGATCATTAGTAATTGTAATTGTTATTACTTGTGAAACAGAGTTACCACTAGCATCTGTTACTGTTACAGTGACAGTATATTCAGTTTGTGTTTCATAGTCTGGGGCTGTTACAAAAGACAATACGCCATCTTCACTAATTACAATATTATCTGATCCCGAAACTGAGAATGTAACGGATCCTGCATCAGAAACTTCAACGGTTCCAATTGTTGTTTGATTCTCAGCTGCAGAAAATGAGCTTGGTGATGTGATTGTAGGATTTGTGGTATCAACTACAGTAACATTTCTTATAGCAGTTGATACATTTCCAGATGCATCAGTTGCTGTATAAGTAACTGTATAAGTACCAACCACCAATGAGTCTACGGTTGAAACAGAAGTAACTGTGACTGTATCTAGATCAGTAGCTGTTGCTCCAGCATCCGCATATGTATCACCTAATTCAACAACCGCTGGATTTTCTCCATTTATGGTAAGAACAGGTGCGGTAGTGTCAACAACATTTACAGTTCTAGAAGCTTGACCGGTGTTACCTGCTTCATCAGTAGCAGTATAAGTAATTGTATAGGTTCCTACTGAGGAAGTATCAACGATTCCAGAAGCTACAACTGTCTCACCAGTATCTGATGTTGCTCCAGCGTCAACATATGTATCTCCCAACTCAACAGAGGCTGGATTGTCGCCTAGAACAGTTATTACAGGAGAAACAGTATCGGGTGGAGGAGATGATTCGCTATTAATATTATCAGCGAAAACTACTCCGGCTATGATTAACAGTTGCTCAATAATAGATAGCTCAAATAATAGTGAAGCTCTGTCTGTTGGAATAGGAGCTGCGGGTGAATCCTCACCATCTTCATCACCTTCATCATCTAATATATTAATTATATAATTCCTTCTCTCTATAAGTTGTTCAGTTGAATAGCCTTGAAGCCTTTGTGAAATTTTTGAAATATTATCATCTGTAAGTGGTTGGATGTTTGGTTCTGCACTAACTGGTGCAAACGCAGTAAATAGACCTAGAGATAATAAAAATATATAAAGTTTTGTCATTTTTTGAGCTATAAAAATTAATTATGCTAGAAAAAACACATAAAAACTACCCTAAACTATGCTTTTTTATAAAAAATATGTATTTATTAAAAACATAAATTCTAGTTAATTGGTTTAAATCTAACGAGCAGATCGTGAAGAGTATTTTTTCTTACTAATTTCTGGCCAGGGTCTTTAGTAAGAGGTCTCCATGAATAACTTACAAGGTTTGAAAAAACTGGTATGTTAAAAAATATTCCTTTATCGAAAGCGCCCTCTCCAAAATCATCTGAACTGACATCGGTTTTGCTGGCAAAAAAACCAAACTTCATACCATTTGAAAATGTTCTAGACATTTCATAAGTAAAGCCAGTATCACCAGCTAAGTATTCACCGTAGGAAATTTTTGCATCAAATGGTAAAAACCTGTAATTTCTGTAGTAAAAATTTAAATGGCCAGAAATATTTTCATAGTCTAAAAGTCCAAAGCCTAAATCATAGTCTCTTTTTTTTACTTTAAATAATTCAAATCCTACAGCATAGTTCTTCTTATTATCAAAGAACAAATATTCACCTCCAAAACCTGAAAACATATCTTCTAGAATACCGGCGGTAAACATAACATGATTCTTTGTGTTTAATGAATAATAGTAATCCATTTGAGCTCTACCGATGATGAAATTGTTATCATAATTTCTTAAATAGTTCTTAATGTCAGAGCGAACTTGTGCTGGGTAAGTATTTACAGGGGGGTAAACTAAATCATCAAAATTATTAAGTAAAGGCACTTTTACATTTGAAGAAAAAATTAGATTATCAAGCGCTATAAATTCAGAATTATTTTCGATTAGAATTGCGCCTTTAAAAAACTCTTCTCTCGACGCCAAGAATGGTCTAATTGTAAAGTTTGTATTCGTATTAAATCTTTGTTTCTTTTTTCTTTCATATATGGTTTTACCATTCCTTTCAAAATCTTGGGAATAGTCTGAAGAAGCTTTTAAGTCAACAATACGAAGTTGCGTTTTTATTTCTTTTTCAATACCAGCATCATTTGCAGATGAGTAAATGATTTGTTCTACTGTATCTCTATTGGAGTGTTTAAACTGAGTAAGTTCTAGCCCCAAAACCTCCGAAGTCTCAATAATCTTATTAACACCAATACCATTATTTTGAAGATTTCTTCTTAACTTTTTATATTTATCGAGTTCAGGTTTGCTTTCTATGGATTTGTATTTATACTTTTTTTTATTTGTTAAAGGATTGTTTTTATAAGAAAATCTTAAAGATATAGAATTTTCCCGCTCATAAGAAATACCAAAAGACATATTCCTTGAATTCTGATAGTCTAATCCAATTGAAATCTTTTTTCCTGAATCATCAAAGCCAATTTCTCCGGGTGTCAATGTAGTATCATGCTCAAACTTTAAAAGAAAGTTTTTGTTGATAGCATAAGAAAGTCCAAAAAAAGGAGATGTTTTTTTATCAGAAAAATATCTTGATGATTGAAACTGACCTCCACCTTCTATTGAAGATGGTCTTGTATAGAACTTTTTACTTATTTTACCAAATGGATTTTCAAAACTAAGATCTGAACCATTAAGATTTCCCCATCCTAACCCAAAATGAAAATCAAGGTTATTTAGTCCATAACTTGCAACAATATATTCTGCACCATATAAACCTGTGCCACCAATATCATTTATACCAATTGCAATAGCAGGAAGGATTCCTTCTTCTTTTAATCTAATCTTAAAATTAAAACCTTTGTCCTTATAGTCTTGTTCACAAACAGGATCTATAGAAACTTTACAATAAGGTTTATCATTGATGTTTGCATAAAATAATGAAGCCTCTAGCCAGTTATATGGAGATGAAGTTAAAGTAATCTTTTGATCTGGATCGCCTATATAGGTAGTTAAGCCATGGGAGCCTTCATCATAAAATCTAGCCGTTGGCATGTTTATGAGGCCAATTGCTCCATGATTATTATAAGAATTATAAATGAAGCTGTCGGATGATATATTCAATGAGGAAAAGCTTAGAACAATAAGAAGGCTTAAAACGAAGTGCCTCATTTATCTTGTTTTAGTCGCTTCTCAAATTATCAAGAGCCGCAGCAGAAAAAGCTAAGTTTGAAAGTGTATTTGTTAATGGCACTAATAGCTCTAAACCTGGATTATTTATAACAATCTTTCTTGGAACAACAACTGTATCTCCAGCACTTAAATCTGTATTACCTTGAAAAATATTCCTGTTTACTCTTTCTACAAGGCCATTGCCCTTGATAATGAATATATTCCTAGCGTTGGCAAAATCTTTTTGTCCGCCAGCAAACGAAATAGCCTCTTGAACTGAGATGCCTTTCTCAAAAATAAAATTATTTGGGTTAAGCACTTCACCAATCACACTAATTGTATTTGGTTTTGAAGGTACTGTTACAATATCACCATCAAAGAGGATGAAGTTAGGGTTGTTGAGATTATTGGGATTAAAATCACCTGCAATTCTCCCAAGCGATTCAGGATCTATTTCAAAAATAGTTGAAATTGATTCTAAATCTAAACCTGTATCAATACCTCTTTGAGAATTTACTAATATTGCTTCTCTTAAATCAGTTTCAGCTTTTCTTATTGCTCTTACTTGCTGATCTCTCACAATTTCTCTTTGAAAGATAATTCCATTTAGGAATGCTCCGGCTTTAAAATCTCCAGCTAGTCTATATAAATCATCAATTGTTGAATCTGGTTTAAGTGTATATGTTCCAGGATATTGCACAGCGCCAACTATTGTAACTTCTATAAGATCAGAAGAAGGAGCTTTTAAATTTATGGTATGGAATCTTGATGCTTGAAGAGTTATTTTATCTAAATCTTCTTCAATGATTAAGTTGTTTGTGGGAGATACATATACTGCACTTTTAGGAATATTTATGGTATCTAAACCAAGAAGGTCTACAATTGATTTAGGTGAGAATTTTCCTATAGTCGGAACAACAAAGGTACCTTGATAGTGATTAATTGTAAGAGAAAAATCATCGATCTGAGCCTGCGTTAGCTCATCAACAATATATTTCTTCTCGTCAATGTTGGCAAAATATACCTTAGAATTCTTTCTTAGGATTATTGAATCATATGTTGAGGGATCTTCAAGGTTAAAAAGGTGAACTTCGGAAAGCAGGTTATCTTCATCAAACTGCTCAAGAACAGCTAACCAAGGATATACATCGATAAATTCTAAATTAGAAATCAGTTGTTTTAGGTTTTTATTTTCTTTCAGGTCATAGTATCCAGGTTGCGAAACGGCACCCCTTACAAAAATATTAAATTGATCTTTACTAAGATATTCAAATACACTAACGGTTGTAACATTTGAAAGATCGTCTTCAAGGTTGGTTGATTTTTTCTGAGAAATTGATGAATTTTTGATATTAAGATATGCAAGTGAAATATTTGTTTTGTTTGCGGTACTCTTAAATCCAAGGCCAAATTCAATAAGTTTTTTTAAATCTTCAGAATCCAAAACCTCATATATCGCTGGCCTATTTACTGCTCCAGTAAGATTTATAAATTGAGATGCAGCATTAACCAAAATAGTATCTCCTGCTTGCAAGGTTATATCTTTTGAGCGATCTCCATAAATAAGAAGATCATATAAATCAAATAAATAGCTTTCGCCATTGCTTCTTATGAGCTTTATTTTTCTTAAAGTTCCAACCTCAGAAACTCCTCCTGAATAGGCAAGAGCGCTCGATATTGTCGTAAAAGGATTTACTAAATAAGTACCTGGTTGCATTACTGCCCCCACTATTGTCACCTTTTTAGCGCTCAGATTTTTAATAGAAATATCAACAGTGGCTCCTATATAGGATTGATTTACGAGATTGGATATTTTTTCTTTTACGTCTCCGAAAGATTCACCCGCTACTGATATTGATCCTATTTCTGGAAAAACAATTGTTCCATCTAGTTTTACGCTTAGATCAAAAATTCCTTCTTTTGATCCTGACAAGATTATTGTTAATTGATCTCTTATTGATATTTTATAGTCATTTGGTAAAGGTATATCAGTAACTGAAGTAATTGAATCTGGAGGCCTTATGAGAAATCCATATCCAAATTTTTCATCTGCAATTAAATTACTATCACCTATTTCGGCTACTTCTCCAATATCAGCAGAATATGGATCTTCTATAGACATAGTTGCTGAAGATTCGTAAGAGTCCCTTATCAACTCAAGATCTTCAGAGGTTACACTTGACAGATCAATCTCCTGAGTGGAGATATTCAGGGAAAAACTAAAAGTAAAAATTAATATATTTTTAAGCATTGTTTCTTGATAATAGTTGAATTATAGACTTTTATATATTCAGATGTAAAAAACATTATATTTATCTAATAACCTGGGATTGAAACATCATCCAATTTTAAAAGGGGTTCAATCAATTCAGATATATATGTATTAATTTCGTCATCTGACAAAGTTTTTTTCTCTGATTGAAAAACCATTCTAATACCTAATTTAATTTCGCCTTTTTCAGTATTTTTATAAAAATCAAATATGAAAGATTTTTTTAAATCTTGATGCTCCATTTTTGTAAGTTCTTCAAGAACAGTTCTAAATTTTGAAGGGTTTTTTACAGAAAATGAAAAATCTCTAGTACTAGCAGGAAAATCTGAAATTGGTTTAAATTTATTAAAGGTAAATGTCTCATAATTTCTATTATCTTCCATGAAAGGTATAACATCTAATTTATCTAGCTCAACCTCTGCAAAATATATTTTGCTCTTAAGTTTTGTATCTAAGTTTTTTCTATCTATGGCCTTAAACCTAAAAAAATCATTGAGCTCAGTATTTTCAAATAGGTTGTGGAGATAATCTTCATCAATTTGTTTTGAAAATTCCTCATGATTATATCCTCGTCTTCCGGTTGCAATTATGCCAAGTTTCCTTTTTGTTTGATTTTTTGTATAAATGTCTGAAAATTCAAATAATTTTATAGAGTCTTTCTGTCTTCTCTCGTTATAGAGTAAGTTTTCAATTAACGATTCAAAGATTTGAGTTCTCAAGAATCTTTTGTTTGAGTCAATTGGGTTGTCAATAGATATAGATTCGTCTTCTTCTTTTTCTATGAATGGATAATTTATAACCTCATTAAATCCATTCTGAATAAGAAGATTTTTAAGGAAATAAAATTTTTCGGACAAATCTTCATCCGAGGATTTTATGTTTATTTCCTCGCTTTGAATATTATTATATCCAATAAGGCGAGCTATCTCCTCGGCTATATCATTTTTTGAAAATATGTCATTCCTATGAGATGGAATTTTAATATCCGATTCACAGCAAAACTCTAATTTTTTAAGCTTATCTAAAAAACTTGATTCAGATAAATTGGTGCCAAGAATTTTATTGATTTCCTCGTGATTTGTTTTGATAAATCTTTCTTCAAACATTTCATTTTCATATTTTATAAATGAAAAATCTATTATTGATGCATGCTCATCAACTATCTTAATTAACCTTCTGATTGCATTTTCTTGAATACATGAATCAATACCTCTTTCAAATTTATATGCGGCCTCAGAATTAATATTATATTTCAGAGCCTTCCCAATGATCGATTGAGGACTAAAGTTTGCACATTCTATAAGTGCAACTTTTGTATTTTTTGAACATGCTGTATGTTTGCCTCCAATTACTCCAGCAAGATTTATTATTTTGTCCCGCGAAACAAAAACGCAATTTCTTCCAGATAGTTTAATCTTTTGATCAATAAGAGTATCAAAACTTTCATTACATTGTTTCTCTTCAAAGATAATCTCTTTTCCTAATGTTTCAAAATCATAAGCATGAAGTGGCTGACCTATTTCATATGACAAATAGTTGGTTAAATCTGCAAAAAAATTATTTTTGTTAATTTCAAGGTTTGAAAAATAAGACTCGACATAGTCAAGGTATTGATTAGGAATTTCTTCAATTTCTATTTTTAAGAAGTAGGCACTTTGACAAGACTCAGGTGAACTATTTTTGAAATCTAAAGCTAATTTTTTTATTTCTCCATCATAAATATCTGGGAAGCCTTCAAAATCATAGAAATAGTTCAAATCCCTTGATAGACCAAGAAGTGAAAGGCAATCACCCCTGTTAGGAGTGAAGTCAATATCAAAAATATTATTTTTTATCTCATGTTCATGACCAAGTTGAAACAAAGTTGCTGAAAGATCTTCAAGCGAAGGTTTTTTTTGAAGAAACCTAAGTAAATCTTCATAAACTATTTTCATTTAAATTGCTCTAAAAAATCTAAGTTGGATTTGTAGAATTCTCTTATATCATTTACTCCGTATTTGAGCATGGCTATCCTTTCAACCCCTAGACCAAAAGCTAAGCCACTAAATTTATTAGAATCAATTTTACAATTCTCAAGAACAATTGGATTTATAATTCCACATCCAAGTATTTCTAACCACTTTCCATTTTTGGAGAGAATGTCCACCTCTGCTGATGGCTCTGTAAAAGGAAAATATGATGGCCTAAATCTAATTTCTAAATCTTCATCAAATATTGATAAGATTATCTTATGAATTAGATTTTTAAGATTTGAAAACTTTACATCTTCACTTATATACATTCCCTCTATTTGGTGAAACATAGGTAGATGAGTTGAATCATCATCTTTTCTATAAACTTTTCCAGATGAGGTTATTGCAAGAGGAGGTTTTTTTTCTAACATTGTTCTTATTTGTACTGGAGAGGTATGAGTCCTAAGCACCTTTGTTTTTCCATTGACATAAAAAGTGTCATGCATTTGTCTTGCAGGGTGAGTCTTTTTTATATTCAACATGTCAAAATTAAATTCTTCTGATTCAAGTTCTGGACCATATACCTCTTGGAAGCCCATTTTTGTTAATTTTTCTAAGATATAGTCTTTAACTTGATTAATTGGATGATGGGTACCGGATTCCCTTGAGATCTTTGGAGGAATTACGTTTTCTATAAGAGGCATTAAGCGGCTAACTATTTTGAAGAAATTTCAACTAACTTCTTAAAAGTAGTAAAGTCATTAACGGCGATCTCCGATAAAATCTTTCTATTTATTAATATATTATTTCTCTTTAAGTTATTAATAAGTCTTGAATAAGGTAAGCCTAATGTAGACGCAGCAGCATTAATCCTTGAAATCCATAAAGAACGGAAATTTCTTTTTTTATTTTTTCTGTCCCTAAAAGCATATTGAAGTGACTTTATATTGGATTGTTTTGCGGTTTTAAAAAGACGGCTTCTGGCACCATAGTGTCCTTTTGTGGCTCTTAGAATCTTTTTGTGTTTAGCTTTTGCAGCAAGCGATTTAGTAACTCTTGGCATAATATTATTTAATAAGTTTTTCAGCTATTTTTAAGGTAACGCCTGAAAGCTTATTTAATCCCCTGTTATGTCTTTTCCTTTTTGTTGTTTGCTTAGAAAGAATATGATTTTTATTAGCACTCCTTGATTTAATAGAAGTACTGGTCTTTTTGAAACGTTTTGAAGCCCCAGAATGTTTTTTTAACTTATATCCCATAATCTTTTTAACAATAACTCAATTTCTTTTCTTTAGAGGTGATAAAACCATTAGTAGTTGCCTTCCTTCAAGTGATGGCTCTTGATCTACTTGCGAAATATCTTCTAATTCAATTTTTATTCTTTTTAGAAGATCTAAGCCAAGATCACTATTTAATATTTCTCTACCTCTAAATCGGACGCTTATTTTAGTCTTATCTCCGTCAAGAATAAAGCTTTTAATTTTTTTTAATTTAATATTG
>MDTG01275696.1_pt1 | contig 15162 bp, 11 predicted proteins | sample 811421 | NCBI WGS metagenome assembly MDTG01 (sample SAMN05326645, study PRJNA326480) | marine metagenome | isolation source: seawater | place: Pacific Ocean: South East | collected 2011
CGCTCCCAGAGCGCGAGCGCGGCCTCTTCGTGCTCGCGCGCGGCGCGCAGCTCACCGCGAGCCCGCAGCACGACGGCGCGCGCCCCGAGCGCCTGCGCCGCGCCCGCCAGGTCGAGGACCTCGAGCGCGAGCTTGCGAGCGCGGTCGGCCACGTCGAGCGCGTCGTCCAGCTCCCCCTGCTCGCGCAGGAGGCGCACCCGCAGCAAGAGCGTCTCGGCGATCGCTGCGCTGCGGTCGGCTTCCTCCTCGATGTCCAGCGCGACGCGCAGGTCCTCGTCGGCGCCGCTCAGGTCGCCGAGGTCGAGGCGCAAGCGCGCGGCGTCGCGCGCCAGGCGCGCCAGCTCTTCGCTGTCACCCCGCGCCGAGTAGAGCGCGCGCGCCTCCTCGAGCGAGGCCAAGGCCTCGGGGCGGTCGCCCCCGGCCTCCTCGGCGAGCCCTCGCTCGTGGAGCGCGAGGGCCAGGCCCTTCTTCCACGAGCTCCCGCGCCCGACCTCGACCGCGTCCTCACAGGCGCTCTTGGACTCCGCCGGATCACCGACGGCCCGAGCCGCCCGGCTGAGCAGGAGCGCGGCCTCGATCATGCCCCGGCCGTCTCGCCCTTCCCGGGCGGCGGCGTAGGCGCGCTGGGCGTGAGTCCTGGCGGCGGCGGCCCGCCCGGACGCCAGGCGCGCCTCGCCCAGCAGCCGCAGGCAGGTGACGCGAGGGTCGCCCGCCATGAGGTTGCGGACCCGGTCCGGCTGCAGCGCAGGGGTCTCGGGCTCGCTCCCTGCGGGCCCCTCCAGCGCGCGCAGCGCGGCCTCGAGCACGTCGACCACCGTCTCCGGCTCATGGCGAGCCAAGGCGTCCTGGGCCGCCACCAGGGCGTGCCCCACGCCTTCACGCGGCGCGGGCGAACGCAGCAGGTGGTCGGCGGCCTCGCGCGCTCGCCCCGCGCTGGCCGCGGCGCGACCGAGCCGAGCGTGCAGCTGGGCGCGCTCGGCGGCCTCGGTGGCGCTCAGGAAGCCCTCGACCACGCGCGCCCCGTCGAGGGTCAGGGTCCGGCAGGCCGGGTCCAGCGAGGCCAGGTTCATGCGCTCGAGGGTCCGCGCGTAGCCGACGACCTCGAGGGGGTCCCACTCGAGCGCCGCCGCGAGGCGCGCGACCGTGGTCGAACCGCCCGCCAGCGCGAGCGCGCGCCCCAGCTCGACGGCTGGCTGTCCCTGGGGAGCGAGCTTGCCGCAGCGGCGACCGAGCACCCCGCCCGCGCCCCGCTGGATCACGTCCTGCAGGAGCTCGGCCTGGCAGGACCACGCCCCGTCTGGCGGCGGGAAGGCGCCGACCTGGGCGAGCTCCGCGAGCAGGTCCAGGGCCACGCCCGGGTTCCCCTCTGCTGTCTCGGCCAGGGGCTCGGAGGCGTCGCTGACCTCGGCCACCTCTCGGCCCAGCGCGCTGGCGAGCACCTCGGCCAGGACCGGGGCCTCCAGGGGATCGAGGGTCAGCTGCCGCACGCCCTCTTCGGCCAGCAGCGCCTTGAGCGGAGCCTCGGCCGGGCGCCCGTAGGCTTCGTCTGGCGCCAGGGTCACCACGACGCGCAAGGCTGCGCGGGGCGGGTGCGGCACGAGGGCCGCCGCCGTGTCGCTCTCGTCCTGGACGGCCGGGAGGCGCAGCTGAGCGAGGGAGTCCTTGGCGCTCAGGCGCAGGACCTCGATCAGGAGCGGATCCGCCCGCTGGGCGTCGTCGATCAGCAGGGTCAGCGGAGCCCCAGTCGCGTGATCGAGGAGCAGCCGCGTGGCGGCCTCCACGGTGCGCTGACGCTGCCGCTCACCCGGGAGCGGACCCGCCGGGTTGACCTCGGCCGCCTCGACGGCTTCGCCGCCGGTGCCGCACAGGAAGGGCGCCACGGAGAGGAGCGGATCGACCCCCTCGGCGTCCTCCCCGCGCAGCTCGCTCAAGCCGTCGATCAGAGCCGCCAGGGTGGGCTCGCTCAGCCGCAGCTGCCGCCCCGCGAGCTGCGCGCTCAGCTCGTCGAGGAGCCGCGTCCGACCCAGGCCGACCTCGGCCGACACGACGGTCACGGGCGCAGCCTCGGCCGCCACCAGCTGGTCGAGCACGCTCCGGCGCCCGCGGAAGCCGGGGCGGAGGGGGATCGCGAGGTGGACCCCGCGGGTCTCCGTCGAGAAGCGCTTGTTCGCCCGGCGGTTGAGCTCGCGGATCACAGCGTTGGCGCTGGCCGGCCGCTCGGCGGGGTCCTTGCGCAGGAGCGAGCTGATCAGCGCGTCCATGGCGACCGGGACCGAGCGCTTGATGCTCCGCGCGTCGCGGGGCTCCTCGCGCAGATGCGCCTCGCGCAGCCCTTCGGGGTCGTCGTGCTCGAAGAGCGGAGTGCGGGTCGCGCAGGCGAAGAGCAGCACCCCCAGGTCGTAGAGGTCGCTGCGCCGATCGGGGCTGCGTCCGCTGAGCACCTCGGGCGCCCAGGAGGTGGTGTGGGCCAGCGCCCGGGTCTCAGCCATCTCCCGGGCCAGGCCGGCGTCGAGGAGGCGCGCCGACTTGCGCGGCCCGGTCCCGAACACGATCGCGTTCTCCGCGCAGAGGTGTCCGTGCAGGAGCCCGTGCCCGTGCAGCGCCTCGAGCCCACGCAGGAGGGAGACGACGACCTCGAGGACCGTCGACCAGGCAGCGCGAGAGGAGAAGCGGTAGAGGTCAGGGCCCTCCACGTATTCCGAGATGAGGAAGAAGCCGCCGCCCTCGCGGCGGTCTGGGGTCTCGGGCAGGTAGCCGGCCTGGGTGTAGGGGACGACGTTGGGGTGATCGAGCGCCAGGCGCGCGACGTCTCGCTCGAGCTGCGCGAGGCGCGCGGTGGGCTCCCCCGTCCAGGCCCGGTCGCGCTCGAGGAGCTTCAGGACCAGCTGCCCCTTGGAGCGCCCCTTCTTGACCAGGTAGGAGGTGCCGTGCAGCCCCTCTCCCAGGCGCTTGACGAGCGTGTAGGGCCCAAGCCGGGTCTTGCTATCCACGAGTCTTGCTATCCACGGTTCCTCAGGAGTACCCGAATTTCGGAGGGCTCCAAAATTGGGAAAGCGCAGGCTATCCCGTTGCAGGACAACGTGCAACATGCCTACGACAGGTGCACGCATTGACAAGCGGATTTGGGCGTCCTACCGTCTCGCTGGCCACTGGCAGAACTGTCAGAACTGTCAGGAAACTCCGAGCGGGAGGACTCAAGCGACTGTGCGAAAAGGACATAGCCCACTGAGAGAAACTCTCCCCACCAACGCGTGTGTCCTCAGACACCTCGTTGTCAGGAACACAGGAGTCGGGCGCGTGCCCGATTGGGATTAACGATGTCTGGACCCCACCACCGGCTGCGCTCGATCGGCAAGACCCTCCAGGACGAGGAGAGCCGATTCATTGGCTACGCCGAGATCGAGCGCAAGTCGAAGGAGCTCGGCTTCGGCATGAGCGTGCGGACCCTGCGCTTCTACGTGGACGAGGGGATCCTTCCCCCGCCCAAGAAGGTCGGCAAGACGCCCGTCTACGAGGAGGAGTGGATCCTCAACGTCCTGCTCTCGATCCACTTGATGAAGACTCGCTTCAACCGCTCCCTGACCGAGATCCGCGTGATCCTGGGCACGATGCAGGAGCCCCCCGAGCGGCTAGCCGACAAGCTCTCGGTCCTCTACGAAGACTTCGTCCGCGCGGGCTCGCTCAAGCCCCTCGAGCGGGCGGGCCTGATCGACGCCTTCTTCGACCTCCTGACCGGCAAGCTGGGCCAGATCCTCCAGGCGAGCCAGGTCAAGCTCGGCGCGCTCGTCGACACGATCGGGCGAGAGGGCCGCGTCGAGGGCGAGGCCTGGCTGCCGCCGGCTCCTGAGTCGCTGCTCGCTTCCCAGGGGCTCGCCCCCGCGGCTCCCGCCGAGGCCGACGCGGGGGCGGACGCGGCGGCGCCCGTCGAGGCGGGCGCGAGCGTGGCGGCCTCGGCCACCGAGGCCCCGGCCCTCGCCGCTCCGTCCAGCGCGCTGACGCCCCCTGAAGGCGCGATCACCGCCCGTCAGGCGCGGATCCAGGAGACCGCCTACGTGGGCCGCTTCAAGGCCAAGTTCGAGCGGCTGGGGCGCGTCCACTGCCCGCTGGACGGCAAGGGCTACAAGGCCGGCCCGCGTGAGCACACCTTCGTCAAGAAGGACCGCAGCAGCGACGTGATCGAGCTGATGAAGCGCCTGCGGGTCTACGACCGCTCGCTCCTCGACGCGCTCCCCCTCAACGAGATGCGCGAGTTCCGCGTCCAACAGCGCGGGCTCTTCGGCCGCGGCGACCTCAAGGTCGTGGTCAGCGCCCTCTGCGTCTCGCCCATCGAGGACCTGGTCCGTCAGCGCTGGAGCAAGCGCAAGCTGACGGCCGCGGACGCCAAGCGCGCGCTCGAGGAGCTCGAGCTCAAGGACGGCGTCTTTCACTACGTGGGGCTGCTCTCGACCACTGGCTGGCAGCTCGACGGCCCCGAGCAGATCCCGACGCGCCGAAACCTCTTGGCCTGCCTGGTCGAGAGCCGCGGCGACGGCGCCTGGAAGCTCCACTACGTGCCCGACGATGCCTGGGGCGGCGTGGAGACGGTGTTCGACCCCGAGACCGAAGAAGAGAAGGTGGAGCGCGTGCGCGGCGCCATGACCCATCAGCTTCGCCCCAAGGGCGAGTTCATCATTCTGCAGAACCTGTGCGAGGATCTCGACGTGCCCCGCCACCTCGTGCAAACTGCCCTCGATCAGCTCCTCGAAGAGGACCCTGAGCTGGCCGTGATGACCGTCGGAGGGCGAGACATCCTCAAGCGGAGCCGTCTGTGAGCTTGCTAGAGAAGATCAAGGGCCTGTTCGGCAAGACGCCGCTCCCCGAAGAGACGCGAGTCCTCCTCTCGGGCGTGGGCGACGTGGACGAGCTGCGGCGGGGTCTCGACGAGATCGTGACCCGCAACGAGGTCGAGGCCCGCGACATCGAGCGCGAGATCGAGAAGCTGGCTCGCATGGAGACCGCTCAGAAGGAGCGGATCGGCGGCGGCGACCTCAACAAGCGCGAGAAGACCAACATCCTGCGCGAGATCAAGCGCCTGCGTCGGCGCATGGACAGCCTCGAGAAGCGGCACCGGATCCACCAGGACAACATCGACCTCCACCTGGGCCTCTTCGACCGCATCACCGAGATGCAGGCCATGGAGATGAAGGCCGTCTCCCAGGCGCAGATCGAGGAGCTCTCGGCGGACTACGACGAGAAGCTCGAGAGCCACCGCGACCTGGTCGCGACGGGCAAGGCCGCCTCCGGGATGGAGGACCTCTACGAGGACAGCGCCGAGCAGGCCGAGCTGGCCGCGCTCGAGGCCGAGATCCTGGCCGAGCTGGGCGAGGACAAGGAAGAGCCCGAGGACGAGGTCGAGCTCGACGAAGAGCCGGTGGCGGAGGAGCCCCAGGCGAAGGAGCCCGAGCGGACTCCGGTCGAGGCCGCCGCGCGCAAGCGCAGCCTCGAGGAGGAGCTGGCCCGGCTGGAGGCAGCCGAGCAGCAGATCGACAGCGAAGACGAGCGAGCGCTCGAGCTCGAATAGGAGCCAGGCATGGGCATCTTCGACAAGCTCTTCAACCAGGAAGACAAGGAGATCACCTCGCGGGATCTCAAGATCGCCTTGCGCGGCGTCGAGCGCGAGCGGCGCAAGAAGCAGATGGAGATCCGCAAGCTCTCCAACAAGCGCAACGAGACGATCGCGCGCCTCAAGGGGGCGCGGAAGGACAACAACCGCGAGGAGGTCGACTTCCTCTACGAGGACCTCCAGCAGATCAAGATGGATCAGGCCTACGCGCGGCGTGAGAGCAAGATCCTCAACCTCGAGGCGATCGGGCTCAAGCGCTACGTGCGCGGCCTGGAGCGGATCGAGAAGACGAGCAACCGCGGCAAGGTCCGCGACCTGATGCAGCGGGTCCAAATGAGCGGCCTCGACGAGAAGCTGCGCGGCTCGGCGGTCGACGAGGAGGCCTACCTCGACGCGCTCAACGCGACCCTCGAGGACATCGGGATGGAGCTCGAGGACACCGAGCTGATGCTCGAGGAGGAGGACCCCAGCAAGGCGGCGCTCCTGGCGGAGATCGACGAGATCATCGCGGCCGAGGAGGGCGGGGACGTCGACCTCGCGGTCGAGCGTCAGCACGAGCTGCAGGAGCGGATGGACCGCGAGACGGCGGGCGAAGCCGCGGAGGGCTTTTAGCGCGTGAGCGACCTCGGACGCGAGTGGGAGAAGATCCGCAAGAAGGTCGAAGACCAGGCCGCGGCGCACCTGCAGGCCGGCGAGCTGCAGGCGGCGGCCGACAAGCTCGACCAGCTCGCGTCGCTCTGGGAGCGGCACGCCAACTCCGCGGCCAGCCGCAAGATCGAGCAGGCCCGCAAGAGCCGAGCTCGCTACTACCGCGAAGAGGCGACCCGGCTCCGCTCGGGTGAGGTCAGCGCGCCCGACGCCAACGGCGAGGCCGTGCAGACCAAGCCCCGCCCGAGCGGCGGCGCAGGCAAGGCCGGCGGCGCCAAGAAGGGCGGCGGGAGCAAGGACGAGAACGAGGTCGACAAGGTCGTCACCGGCCTGATCCACCACAGCAACATCACCTGGGACAAGATCGGCGGGCTCGAGACCACCAAGCGCGAGATCAAGTACGCGCTCGGCATCTCGCTCGCGCAGATGCCCGAGGGCGTCCAGCTGGCGGGCTGGCGCAACATGCTCTTCTACGGGCCGCCGGGCACGGGTAAGACCCTCCTCGCGGCGGCCACCAGCCAGGCCCTCAAGAGCGGCGAGCACAAGCCCGCCGTGTTCTTCAACGTCAAGGTCAGCTCGGTGATGTCGAAGTATTTCGGCGAGTCGACCAAGATCGTGAGCGAGCTCTACGGCTCGGCGCGCGACATGTCGCCGGCGGTGATCTTCCTGGACGAGTTCGAGGCCCTCGTCGGCTCGCGCGGGGAAGGCGACACGGGCACCGAGCGGCGGATCCTGTCCACGATCCTGAGCGAGCTGGACGGCCTGAGCGAGAAGGGACGCGAGGACATCTACGTGCTCACGATCGCGGCCACCAACCGGCCCTGGGACCTCGACCCGGCGGTCCTCTCGCGCTTCGACAAGAAGATCCTGATCCCGCTCCCTGACGAGGTCACGCGCCGGGCGATCCTCGAGATCCACCTGAGCAAGAAGGGCTTCGAGCTGGAGTGCGACCTGAACGACGTGGTCGCCCTGACCGAGGGCCTCTCGGGCCGCGAGCTCGAGTCGCTCAGCAAGGAGGTCACCAACCGCATGGTGGCCGAGGCCAACGCGGACATCCCGAGCCTGGTCGACCAGGGTCTGGACGCGGTGCGGGGCTACAAGGTCAAGGTCCGGGCCTTGACCTTCGCCGACTTCGAGCGCGCGCGGGAGCAGGTCAACCCTGTGACCTCGAGCGAGGACATGCAGAAGTACTTCGACTGGCGCGACGCCATCGAGTCCTAGAGGAGCTTGCGATGGGACTGTTCAAGAGCAGCGAAGAGCGCCGGATGGAGCGCGACATGGAGATCCGCAAGGGTCTGTCGCGCATCAAGAAGCAGATCCGCTCCTTCGAGCGCGAGGAGCAGGACTTCATCAAGAAGGCCAAGCGCGCGCGCCAGCTCGGCGACGAGTCGATGCTGAACGTGATCAAGGCCAACCTGAAGCGCACGGCCTACACCCGGCGGATGATGGAGCGCCAGCTCCTGAACCTCGAGGTGTTCAAGCAGCTCAAGGGGCAGGCCGAGGCGCAGGCCACCTTCGCGCGCTCGCTCGAGACCGTCTCGGAGGCGATCGCCGAGAGCTACGGCTCGGTCAACCTCGCGCAGGTGCACAAAAACTGCGAGAAGGCCGTTAACCAGGCCGAGAGCATGCAGCAGATGATGGAGTTCATGATGGAGTCGACCTCCGAGTCCATGGCGGACATGGAGGGGGCTCAGTCGGACGACCTGATCTCGGACGCCGAGATCGACCGCATGATCGACGAGGAGATCGTGGCGGAGGAGACCGAGGACATGGACGACAAGGTCGGCGGCCGGCTGGAGTCGCTCCGTGAGCGCTTCGAGAAGAACCGCGACAAGGCGTAGCGGGAGCGGCGGGTGGCCAAGGGCAAGAAGACGCTGGATTCGCGCGCGGAGGGCTTCAAGAAGTCCTTCGAGCGCCACCTCGACCAGGTCGAGGAGGCCGAGCAGGCGGGGGACCTCGTCCGCCTGCGCCGCAACCTGGAGTACGCCATCGAGGCCTGGCTGGGCTACACCAGCTGCGCCAGCTCGCCCACGATCCGCGCCAGCCGCGAGTCCAACGCCGAGAAGCTGATCGACTGGCTCGAGTCGCTCCCCGAGGACCCGGCGGACTTCCAGCCGCGCGATCAGCAGGCCGAGGCCGGCACCAAGCGCAAGCCGCCCGCGGGCGGCAAGGGTTCCGGCGGGAAGGGCAAGCAGGCCGAGGAGGGCGGCAAGGACTTCATTCCGGTCGAGCGCCCGACCCTGACCTTCAGCGACATCGCGGGGCTCGAGGACGTCAAGGAAGACATCCGCCTCAAGATGATCTATCCCTTCGCGCACCCCGAGGCGGCCGCGCGCTACAAGATCCGGCGCGGCGGCGGCGTGCTCCTCTGGGGCCCGCCGGGCACCGGCAAGACGATGATGGCCCGCGCCGTGGCCGGCGAGATCGACGCCGCCTTCTTCACGGTCAAGCCGAGCGAGATCATGTCCAAGTGGGTCGGCGACTCGGAGCAGAACATCCAGGCGCTCTTCAATTCCGCCCGCAGCCACGAGCGCTCGATCGTGTTCATCGACGAGATCGAGGCCCTCGTGCCGGCGCGACGCGAGCAGCAGTCCTCGGTCATGAGCCGCCTGGTGCCCCAGATCCTGGCCGAGCTCGAGGGCTTCGACACGGCCAACAAGAACCCGCTCCTGTTCATCGGCGCGACCAACGAGCCCTGGTCGCTCGACCCGGCCGTAATGCGGCCTGGCCGCTTCGACGAGAAGGTCTACGTCGGCCTGCCGGACCTCGCCGCGCGGCGCAAGATCCTGGAGCTGAACCTCAAGGGGCGTCCCTTGGCGGAGGACGTCGACCTCGACGAGCTCGCCAAGCTGACCGAGGGCTACTCGGGCGCCGACGTGAAGAATATCTGCGAGAAAGCCGCCGCTGAGGTGTTCCTCAAGGCGGTCCGCTCGCGCGAGGACGGGGACGAGGCGACCGACGTCGACCCGCCGATCGGAATGGTAGACCTCCAGTCCGTCCTGCGCAGCACCTTCCCCTCGGTCAACGCGGAGGACCTGGAGAAGTTCCTGGACTACCGCGACGCGACCAGCCGAACCGGCTCGCCGGAGTAAGAGGGCCAGACCATGACCGACATCGCCGCCTTCGCCGACGCGGACGACCTCTTCGCGCTCCAGTTCCAGCGCAGCGACTTGCCCGGCTTGATCTCCAAGAAGCTGACGGTCCCGGCCGGCTCCCTGGCGCTGGTCTACGCCGAGGGAGACGAGATCAAGGTCCTCGCCGCCGGCGAGGAGTGCACCGACATGACCAAGGGCATGCTGGTCAAGCAAGGGATCGAGCTCGACGTCGAGCTCGAGAGCGGCCGCAGCAGCGACGGCCTGCCCGTGACGGTCAAGCTCCAGCTCGCGCTCGCGACCCGTGACAAGGCGCTGGACCTGGGCCAGCTCGAGCAGTCCTTCCTGCGCGACGGCAAGGCCACGCGCGAGGAGGTGCGCACCCTCTTCCTGCCCTACCTCCAGGACGCCCTGCGCTTCTTCGTCGGCGAGCGGGCGGCTCAGGATCTGGTCGAGAAGGATCAGCGCAGCGCGCTGGACGGCCACCTGGGCAAGCAGCTGGAGAAGCCCTGCTTCGAGACCGGGCTCCAGCTGACCGAGGTCCGCCACCCCCGCTTCCGCTCGGAGAGCTACGACGAGCGCCGCGCGGCGGACGAGGAGGCCAGCGCCGAGGCCCAGCGCCTGCAGCGCGAGGAGGAGCTGGCCGAGATGCGCAAGCAGCTCGACCGCAAGGCCTTGCTGGCCGACCTCGAGCTCAAGGACGAGGCCAACCGGACCCGCAAGGAGCAGCGCCTGGCGCGCTACGAAGAGCTGCGCAGCAAGATGGGCGACGACGACCGCAAGGCGCTCATCATGATGCTCGACGACGACGCCAAGCGCGCCGAGCTGATCCGCGAGCTGATCGAGCAGGACATGACGCCCGAGCAGCGCTCGCAGCTCAAGGTCAGCGAGATGGAGAGCGCGATCGAGGAGCGCCTCAAGGAGATGCAGGCCAAGCTGGCGAACCTGACCGGCAGCGTGGCCCTCTCGCGGGAGAACGACAGCGTCACGCGGCGGGTGCTCTGCGTGGTCGGCAAGCGGGTGCTCGCCTTCGACCCCAAGACCAACCTGCACCCCGAGGTCCCCAAGGAGGTCTACGACACCGACGAGGGCGGCCTGGGCTACCTGCGCTCGGTGCGGGTCGAGACCATCGACGGCGAGGACTACGTGCTCTGCGGCGCCCAGCGCGGGATCTACAAGGTCCACGGCAGCCAGCGGGTCGAGTTCCCCTTCCCCCACGAGCCCTCGGGCAAGGGCGGCGCCAACGCGGTGTGCTACTTCGACGGGCACATCTACGCGACCCACTCGGAGGTCGGCCTGGTCGAGTGGCCCGCCGCGGGCGGCCCCGGGCGCGTGCTCTGCGGCGATGCCCTCGACGGCGCGGGCTCCGTTCGCGGCGCGCAGGTCGTCAAGGGAATGCTCTACTTCTCGGCCGGCAACGAGGTCCTCTCCCTCGACCTGGCCACGGGCAACGAGACCCCGCTCCGCTACCGCGGCAGCGACGACTCGATCACGAGCTTCACCGTCTATCGCGACGAGGTCGTGGCGGGCAACCGCTCGGGCAAGCTCTACCGCTGGAAGCTGAGCGACCCCAACTCGCCCGAGAGCTTTGGGGTCATGAAGAAGAACCCGATCTTCATGCTGCGAAACACCGAGATCGCCGGGCAGCCCTATTTCGTGATCGGCAGCAAGGACTTCACGGTCACCGCCTGCGAGCCCAAGAAGGACCTCTACCGCGACTACCAGGCGCGCGAAGAGGTCCGCTGGGTCGACGCGGCCGGGGACTTCGTGTTTGGCGTCTCGCGCAGCGGCTACAAGGTCTTCTGCTGGGACACCCTCCGCCAGAGCGAGCCCAAGCTGACGATCCGTGTCAGCGACAAGGTCCAGGACCTCTTCGTCCTGCGGGAGTCCTGAGTCTCTACCCCCTCACGCTGCAGGAAGTGAGTCCCACGTGGCGCGTAGCCTGAGCCCCCTGGGCAAGTTCGTCGTCGGCTCGGCGATCGTGACGATCATCGTGTCCATCACGGCCTACGTCGTGACCCGCAAGGACGGGCCGCAGATGACGCCGCTGATGGAGCAGCTGACCGAGACGACCACCGTCGACTTCGCCAAGCAGATCCCGCGCTACCGCGACGTGGAGACGATCTACCTGATCGTGCACGGCCGCGGGCACCGCACGCCCGAGCTGCAGTTCCGCGAGAAGCTGCGCGAGGCGGTGGTCGCGAGCGACAAGTATCGCGTCGCGCGCTGGAAGGAGATGGAGGACACGCTCAAGCAGAACCAGAACGTGTTCCGCAAGCTCTTCAACAAGTTCCTCAGCGACGACCAGGGCAACTTCCAGGAGCCGACCTCGGTCGAGGCCGCCTCGGCGGTGATCGAGCAGCTCGACAACGCCAACTACAAGCCCGAGATCGACGGGATCCTCGTGGTCGACGTGACCGACTTCTACGAGGGCCCCGGCCAGGACGGCCTGGGCGCCAAGGTCGGCGTGGAGGCCAAGCTCTGGGCCAAGCGCGAGGCCAAGGTCGTCACGACCATGCCCAGGATCCAGCACTCGATCGAGTCGGCCTGGGATCGCCGCTACCTCAACCACCGCGCCAAGCAGTGGAACTTCTTCCTCCGCTTCTTCGCCTGGTTCGTGATCGCCTGCGGCCTGCCCTGGGGCGGGATCCAGCTCGTCCGCGCGGTGCTCAAGCGCCGCAACAACGGCCTGACCTTCACCCTGCTCGGCATCCTGATCGTGATCGACCTCGTGATCGCCTGGCCGCTGCTCTTCGCCTTCGCCCTCGGCGGCGGGGTGATCGTCGGCTGCGTGATCGTGGGCGCGATGATGGCCTACTACAACTACGACGCCGTCGAGTACATCAACCGCCGCCTCCTCTAGGGCAGTCGCTCCCAACCTACGAAGCGTGCCCCGCAGCCAGCTGCTCCGGGGCACTCTCGTTTCCTTGGCTCCCGCTTAGAGCTGGTCGCTCGACTCCAGGATCCCGGCGTAGCGGTCGAGGTGCTCGAGGAAGATCGCGGTGCCGCGGGCCACGCAGTGGATCGGCTCCTCGGCGACGCGGGCGGGGAGGCCGACCTCCTCCTCGAGGAAGGTGTCGAGGCCTGCGAGCAGGGCGCCGCCGCCGGTCAGGACCAGGCCCGTGTCGACGAGGTCCGCCGAGAGCTCGGGCGGCGTCTCCTCGAGGACCTCGATCACCGAGCGGCTGATCGTGCGAACGGGGTCCATCAGGACCTCGCGGATCTCCTCCGAGCGGACGATGCAGCCGCGGGGGCGGCCGCTGCTCACGTCGCGGCCCTTGACCTCCATCGCGGTCTCTTCGTAGAGCTCCACGACCGAGCCGATCTGCATCTTGATCCGCTCGGCGGTCTGCTCGCCGATGTGCAGGTTATGCACGCGGCGCAGGTGCTCGATGATCGCCTCGTCGAAGTGGTCGCCGGCCGTCTTGACCGAGCGGCTCGCGACGATCTCGGCCAGCGAGGTGACCGCGATGTCGCTCGTGCCGCCGCCGATGTCGACCACCATGTGGGCGATCGGCTCCTGAATCGGCAGGCCGGCGCCGATGCCGGCCGCGCGGGGCTCCTCGATCAGGTAGACCTGCCGCGCCCCTGCGCGCTCAGCCGAGTTGTAGACCGCCTGCTTCTCGACCGTCGTGATCCCGCTCGGGACGCCGATCACGACGCGGGGGCGGACCCCGAAGCGGCGGTTGTGCACCTTGGTGATGAAGTAGGCCAGCATCGCCTCGGTGATGTCGAAGTCCGCGATCACGCCGTTCTTGAGCGGGCGGATGGCTTCGATCCCCGAGGGGCACTTGCCCAGCATCTCCTTGGCGGTGTAGCCGACGGCCTGGCCGTCCATGAGCACTTCGTTCGTGCCGCGGCGCACCGCGACCACCGAAGGCTCGTTGAGCACGATCCCCTCACCGCGCACGCACACCAGCGTGTTGGCGGTGCCGAGGTCGATACCCATATCCACCGAGAGCAGTCCCAAGAGGTAGTTCAGACCGAGCATGGCTCACCTTCCAACGTCCTCTCTTCGGCGGGAGGGTGGGCCGACCTGTAGCGGGAAATCCCCGCCGGCTCCTCCTAGCGCCGGACGCGCTCGAGCCGGGCGCCCGGGCCGAGGTCGACGCGCTCGGGGACGCCCTCGCGGAGGGTCACGACCACGGGCGGCGCCCCCTCCACCTTCAGCTCGAAGCGCTCCTTGCTCCGCTTCCAGGTCGCGGGCGCCAGCTCCAGGCGGTGCGGATCGAAGATCGTGCAGCGGCCCTCGGCCGGGAGCTCCGGCAGCGTCGGCAGGAGGAGCGCCGCGACCTCCAAGGTCAGCGCGCCCGGCTTCCAGGCCCGCCTCGAGGTCTCACCGGGCTCCCGCTGGCCGCGCAGCTCGCTCCAGCGCTCCCAGACGAGGTCCGGGCCCCGCACGCGTCCGCGTCCGGCCAAGGTCTCGCGCCCGCGCACGACCTCGACGCTGATCTCCTCGAGGCGACCGCTGGAACCCAACACCGCAGTCAGGATCGACTCTTCCCGCCGCATGCCGCCCTCGAGCCCAAAGCGGAAGGTGCAGCGCAGGCCCCCGCCCTCGCTCGGCTCCACCCGCCAACGGGCGTGATTCGCCTCGTCTCGAAAGCGCAGATCGAGGCTCAAGGACTTGGGCTGAGCCAAGGCCCGGCTGATCACGGGGCTGATGTCACTCTTGTCCGCAAACGCGGGACTTACGAGCGCAGCCAGCAGAAAGAGCGAGGAGATCAGCCACTTCATGGAATCAGCCTAACTACTTCGGAGACAACGACAAAGGGGGTGACCAGGCCCCGGCCGGGACGAGACGGGGGTCGCGTTATTCAGCGCCAGAATTTGTTGACGGGGGTCCCGTCGGAGTCGGTGCAAGGAGGGCGGACTCGCCGCCCCGCTCGAACAAGGGAGCAACACCATGAAGCAGACCCTCTCGATCATCGCCGTGGCCGCCGCCGCCCTCGCCGCCGCCCCCGCCGCCTCCGCCCAGGGCCGTCGTGTCCAGGTCGAGGTGGAGGTCAACAAGGGCCGCCGCCACTCGACCACCGTCCAGCAGCGGGTGTGGGTCCCCGGCGGCTACGTCTACGAGACCCGCACCGTGACGGTGCCTGGCTACCACAAGACCGTCATGAAGGAGGTCCGCACTCCCTCGCGCACCATCGAGCGTCAGGAGCGGGTCTGGGTTCCCGGCCAGTGGGTCAGCACCGGACGTCGTCACCGCACCCGCGTCGGCGTTCAGCTCGGCCCCGTCCAGCTGGAGGTCAAGGGCAAGCGCCGCTCGGGCCAGACCTGGGTGCCCGGCCACTGGGAGACCCGCACCAGGCTGGTCACGATCCCCGGTCGCTGCGAGCAGCGCCCCGTCAAGGTCTGGGTCCCCGCCTGCACCCGCCAGGAGCGAGTGAAGGTCTACCGCAAGGGCCACTGGGAGACGCGCAACGTTCGGACCACGCGCCCTGCCCCGAGCAAGCGGGTGGTCGTCGAGACCCACCGCGACCGCGGGAGCCGGGAGGTGCGCGGGACCTATGAGGTTCGCCCCGTCCGCACCTATCGCCCCCGCCGCCATCACCGCCGGGGTGGGCGCGTGACCCTCGAGTTCGGCAACTAGGTCGAACCCCGAATACCCCCCTCCGAGGGCCGCTGGGACGCTTGTCCTGGCGGCCCTTGGTCTTTCCGGAGGGCGGGGTTCGGTGGCGAGGGGTCCCGCGCGCGGCGAGATAATGAACGGGGAAAACTCGAAAACTGGAAGACTGCGGCGAGCGCGCAGAAGACGGCTACTTCTTCTTGGCGGTCTTCTTCTTGGCCGTCTTCTTCTTGGCCGTCTTCTTCTTGGCC
>MDTG01402629.1_pt1 | contig 15162 bp, 8 predicted proteins | sample 811421 | NCBI WGS metagenome assembly MDTG01 (sample SAMN05326645, study PRJNA326480) | marine metagenome | isolation source: seawater | place: Pacific Ocean: South East | collected 2011
AATTAATTAATTTTATCATTAAAACTCATTATTCATAATGTAGTTTTTTAAATGATCATTAATATTTTTCTCACTTAGACCAAACTCTTCTAATGAGTAAGTATGTTTTTCTTTTTTTATAATTGCTTGTTTAATGAGATATTGTTTCATGCTGTTCTCTGTTTCTATATTCATATCAAAATCAAATTTTTCATAAATAACTTTAACGGCTGCAAGAGGATTATTTATGAAACCTGAATAACTTAAATCAATGATCTGCTCCTCAGAAAGATGCTTTTTTGCATCTATACCTTTGTTAAGACTATGTTGCCAAAAATCCAAAATAACATTACCAATTTCTTTGGTATTAACATTCTTTGAAAACGCAGATCTAATATTTTTAGCAAGGCTGCAAAACGAACCAATGGATTCCATTGGAGACCTATGAATATTAATAAATTTTGCGTTTGGGTAAGTAGAAAGTATCTCAGGTATATGACCAATATGACTTGGATCTTTTAACAACCATCTTTTAGGCCTTCCGTTAACCTCGAGCATTTGAAAGAATCTTTTATGCCACATAAACACAGACTCAAAACTACAGTCTTTAAGATATTCTATATATTCAGGAACATTTGCCATACACATATAAACAAAACTTCTTACATTCATAGTTGCAATAAGCTCGCACTCTTCAGGAGTTTGAGCTCTAATATGATGCATTGATCTTAGTTTTGGAATAATAGTTCTTGCAAATTTAAGTTCGGCATTTATCTTCCATTTGCGTTTGTTTAGTTGAAAGTCATTATTAACAATAGGAAGTGGTGACATGATTTCCCAATATCTTGGCGATCTATGGTCACTATCAAGAGCAAGTAAGTTAAATAAAAATGTTGTTCCTGATCTGGGCAATCCTGTTACAAATATAGGATCTGCGGGAGAAGGTAGATCTTTATCCTTTATGAAGTGATATAACTTACTTCGAACCTTAAGCCTATCTTTGAGCTGATTTTTAAAAGCTATAGAACCAAATAAATTAAATCTATTATTTTTATTTGCGGAATTAATTAGTATTTCTAGAGGTTCAGAGTAATCATCTTCTCCAAGATGACCGTCAAGGTTTCCAATCATATCTTTTAGTCTAATTTTACTAATCACATTAAAAAAACTCTTTAAAAGATATAAGATACCTTTATATTAGAAAATCTACAATTTTGTTTATGAATATACTTTTTTTATGTGTTGGAAACTCAGCTAGAAGTCAAATAGCAGAAGGGCTTGCTAAATCAATGCTAGTTAAAGAACATAATATAAAAAGCGCAGGGTCCTCTCCATCAGGTAAAGTCCATCCTCATGCTATTAAGACTATGGATGATATTGGCATTGATATTCGTGATCAATACTCAAAGTCAATAGACGATTTGAATAAGAATTTTCTTGATAATTTAGACTATGTAATAACTCTTTGTGCTGAAGAAGTTTGTCCCTTAATTCAATCAAATGCTACTAAACTTCATTGGATTAATGTTGATCCAGCAGATAAAAGTTATAACAATTTAGAATTAGAAACTACTTTTAAAAAAACTAGAAAAGATATATACAATTTACTTAAAAAGTTTTTTCTTTCAGAGATAGAGTTAAATAGTTCAAATTAAGTCAATAATATTGCTATTATGTATTCAATAACTGTATGACAAATAATTCACCCACTTTTATCGATTTATTTGCAGGTTGTGGAGGCTTATCTCTTGGCATGGAGCAGGCTGGATTCTACCCTTTATATGTAAATGAACTTAATAAAGATGCTTTAGAAACATATTTAATTAATAGAGAGGAAATATACCCTCATCTTAGAAATTCAAATTTCCATTCAAATGATATTAAGGAGTGCATTAATGATAAATTTTTTACAAATCTAAAACTAAATCTTAAAAAAGAGTTTGGCTCCTCAGATGTTGATGTTGTCTGTGGAGGTCCTCCTTGTCAGGGATTTTCTGGCATTGGAATAAGAAGGTCGTATTCTGTTGACAAGGAACAACTTCCTTCAAATCATTTATTTCAAGATATGGCTTATTTCGTTTTTAAAATGAAACCAAAAATATTTCTGTTTGAAAATGTAGAGGGTTTGCTTAGTGCGAAATGGAATAAAGATGGTCAGAAAGGAGAGATATTTCAAGATGTGCTTGATACTTTTCAGAGTTTAAATGGTTATACAGTTAAGTTCAAACTAGTTCATGCAAAAGATTATGGCGTTCCTCAGAATAGACCAAGAGTTCTGGTTGTTGGAATTAAGAATAATATAATCAAAACTAAGTCAGATGATATAGATGCAGTGAATGCAGGCTTTTTGCCAGAGATGATTGGTGGGTATCCTCATCTTGAGGAAGTCTTTTCTGATATTATTGACAAAGATTTTGAATACGGTGGTGAAACAACTATCTATCCCTCAAACCCTCAAACTATATGGCAAGAAGAAATAAGGACAAAGCCTTCTGGTGAACTTATGGGTAAAGGTCACTCTATGACTGAGCAAGAATATAGTAATCACAATCCAAAAACACAGGCTAAGTTTCAAGCAATGATAAATAATCGAGGCGTAATACCTGATGAATTTAAAACTAAAAAGTTTGCTCAAAGACTATTACCAAAAAAGTGGGGTAATAAAGGTCCATCAATAACAATAACATCCTTGGCTGATGACTTTGTTCATTATGCTCAAGCAAGAACGCCAACTGTAAGGGAGTGTGCAAGAATGCAGACTTTTCCAGATTGGTATAAATTTGCTGGTAAAAGAACCACTGGTGGCATTAGAAGAGCTGGAAATCCCAGAGAAAATATCTTTGACAGAGAAGTGCCAAAATATACTCAGATAGGAAATGCTGTGCCTGTTAAATTAGGTAAAGAAATCGGCCTACATTTTTTAAAGATTCTAACTCAATAAAGATAAGTCAAAGTCTTTTGGCTCAGGGAATAACTTATTTAAGTTTTTAGGAAGAATTTTAAATAAATACCCGTGGTCTTTTGGTGAACCATTCTCCTTAAAATGCATAAGATATTCTAATGTAATAATGTTTGCTTCAATTAATGGAATAAAGAAATTAGGATTTGGTGAGTGAGTATAAGTAATCTTGTTGTACTTAAAATATTGCCATTCATTTCTTATATCAATATCAGCCTTAACCCAAAAAGTTTTAGGATGTTTTCTTAATAAACTCTTTTTTAAATCAGCTATTAACCATAAGACATCTTCTATTTCCTGTGATTCGGAAATATAGTTTTGTCTTAAAAAATCATTCCTTTCATCAATTCTTAAAAGCATATTTTGAGAGTTAGGTATATTTGCTTTCAGAGTATTATTTAAATCAATTCTGTTTTTTTTCTCACAAAAATATCCTCTTTCATTTAATATGTCTTTTGTTCCCTTGAGTCTGCTAAGTTTCCAGTTAGGTGTTTTAGCAAATAGGTTCATTCTATTTTTAGAACTTCTAGAAGACTTTAGTTCTATTCCTTTGTAGTCTGGGTTTTTGCTAGCATTAGGTTTTATTCCTAGTGTGCTTTCAAGTGTTTCGCCAATTGCTTTGTGACCAATGCCAACGCTTTTTATAAAACCCATTTCATGAATTCCCACCATCTTCTCTAGTAATTCATCGAAAATATCATCCTTAGTATTGTCTAGAAAAGATTTAATAACCTGATGATTGGCTAAATTATTTATTAAGTTAGAGTCGCTACAATTTAAAAGATACATTTTGTTATCAACAATAAAAATTGCTAACAAATTAAATGCATTTGCATAACTATTAAGTGAATAAAACCAAATTCTAGGGTCGCCCTCTTTTGAATTTGGTCTATATAAGCTTACTTTTGATTTAATAGTTTCAGAACTGCCAATAAATGAACATTCTTTAATTAACTTATTGTCATTACCTTGATGTTGATTATCAAAGTTATGATAATTTTTTTCTTTAAGAAACTCTCTTACTTGAAAAGTTGCGTCTAGAATTGATTTCTGCATACCTGTTTTAGTAGGAACAATGAAACAACAATCTAAGTTTAAGTTTTGAAATATTGAAATTACATCAGCAATATTTGTGTCACTTTTAGATAGCATATGATAAATACTTTAGATTATTTTTATAATTTTGCATGATTTAATCAAAAATCACTAAAATAACCTTTTGCATTTGTTTCGTTTCCAATCAGAGCGTTTCTATCTAAAAAAACATTTGATGGCACAGTGCAACATGCTAAGTCTGGAATCATTGAGCAGGCATGACATGATGCAAGGCATAATCCTGAATTTCCTTGACCATTTGATTCTTTACATATTGGATCATTAGAACAGACTTGAGCATTAGCAATTGCATTAGAGACTAATGACTCAAAATAATTTGGTTTTATCATTCTTACCAAACCACCAAGTGAGCCTGCTGAGTCGGATGAAGCTGTGTAGATTAAAACACCAGCCATTTTACTTTTTTCACAGAAATATATTCTTTCTTTAATTTCTGTAAGAGCGTAACCGCATTCAATTGACAGTTGATTCATAAGTAAATGTGAAAATGTATGCATCATGACATGCCCATAATTAAAAGCAGAATTAGAGTATGTGTCATTAAAGATATTGTTTGCCGAGTTTTTTCGTAATTGCTTTTCCTTTTCTTTAAAACTTGGGTTATTAGTTCGCCATTCTTGAATTTTTTCGTAGCTAAAATCTATAAAAATACCTTCACCAACAATCTCATAAGCTGGCAAGAAATTTGCATTAGTTCTTGCAGCATTAAAAGCTAATTTTTTATCAGAAAAATCTGATGTCATTCGATTAAATCCAAGTAATGCTACAGATGAATATAGCCTTTTTATTTGAGAAAGACTTGCAAATTTATCATTTATCTTAGAACTAAAATTTTCATTTGGTATGGTTTTAGATATAAATCTATCATCATCAACTTGTTTTTTACATAAAGTTTCGTATTCTAAAAATAAAAAGTCATTATCATCTTCATCTTCTAATCCATCATCCTGTTCTATTTCAGTATTAATAATATCTCTTTCTTCTTGAATCATGTCTAACATTTGCTGAATATCTAATTCATATTTTTCTTTAAAAGAGGGCATCACTCCCAAGGCCACTTTAATCTCTGAAGTAAGCGTATTTTCACTAATCCAAGTCTGCACAATAGGGTCTAAAATAAAATCATGAGTTACTTCATCACTTTCTGGAACAAATATAGATGAACACTGAACAGCAGAATATAATTTTGATGCAGCTCGTGGTTGAATTTCAAGCATATTCTCACACTGCTCATCATCTTCTGTTGACCATGGTTTTTTGCCAGAGCATTGAAAAATTTTCTTTCCATACTGATCAATAAAATCATTAATGTTAGGTTGACCAGTTTTTCTATCAACTCCAGCTAGACTTGTAGAGTTTTTACATTCGCCACACTGCAGCATCAAACTATTAAAACCATTTCCTAGGGAATTATCAGCTAGATATAAAGAAGGTTGATTTACGGTGTGTGATCGATTGTGCATATCACAGTTTGGGCTACATTTTCTTTGCATCATTTTTACCCAAGGAAAATCTTCTATATGGCCTTTACCACAGTAACCAACAAATCTAACAGGCTCTATTTTTCCACCATTTTTAATTTGCCCACAAGGGGTAAATTTACCTTCTCTTTTGGGCTCAACTCTCGTATTTTTACATTTATTATTAGTTCTGCTGAATGGATCAAATTTTGAAAGAGCATTACATCGTGAACATAATCCCCAGATTGGAAATTTTTTCACTTTTACTGAACCCATTTGCGCTCTTACTTCTTGTGACATATTAGAATCATAGGCAATTGGTGGATGAAGTAATTTATAGATTCTTTTGCTGTTAAATCCTTCATAAAATCTTAATTTCTTGTTAATGTATTTTATAAATCGAGCATTTTTAATTTGATGAGCGTCACAATCTCTATCGTTATATTCCCATTCATCTACTTGCATTGTCATGGCAGAGAAATCCTTAAAGTCATAGACACCACCTGGGCCAAAAGGAATTACAATTTGACTTCGTCTTAAGTCACTAATAGCCATCTTCAATTGCCTCCTCAGGTTCACTATAAAAATCAACTCCAATACCAGCATCAACTGATCGCATGCTTATAGGTGCTTGAAAGACAATATTTTCTGATTTAGGCTCTCCCATAACCCCAAGAAGTCTAACCTCATCATTAGTTATACCACCCATTTTCCCCCAATTAGTAATAGTTCTATTTTTCCAGCGTTTAATTATATTATTTAGCTCTATTTCGGTATTCTTGAATTCTTCTGGATCAACCATTTCAAGCGATTCTAGAATCCATTCTTTAGCCTTATTTAATGCGTCATTGTCCTGATTATTATCATTTAATTGTGGCTCATTAATGCCAAAATGTTTTGCAAGCGCAATAAAGATAGCTGGGAGCGCTCTTGACCTTGCACCAGATGAGAAGGGTGTGACACTTACAGCTTCCACATATCTATAAAATGATTGATGATAATTTTTGAACATCTCATATATTGATCTATCTTTTGATTTAGCATGATTGTATACAGTTGTTACCAGCCCAGGATGCCTTCTGCCAACTCTAGAGGTTGCTTGAATATATTCAGAAGTCGTTCTAGGATGCCCATGCATAAGCATTAAGCCTAATCTTGAAATATCAACACCAACAGAAATCATATTTGTTGAAAATAAAATATCAATCCCTGTAAATTGAAATTGTTTACCCATAACCTGAGTCCAAGGCAATCTAAGCTCACGAATAATATCTTGGATTTCATCTTGAGTTAATCTGCCCGTTAACTCTCTTACTTGTTTAATGTGTCTGGCAAATCTAGAAGGAGCTTTTGTTGGACCTAAAACTTGAAATTTTTCAAATCGAGCATTGCTTCGAAGCGAATCTCGCATTCTATTTGTTTGATTTGAAATATAAGCTAGCTCTCTTTTACTATTAAAATACCATACCAATGTTCCAAAGGGATCATAGGCTAAGTCTTCAGTAGTTGGTTTTGGATAGAAAGCATCTCCAGCCTTCAGATCACCTTTCAAACCCTCTTCAATTACTATTGATTGTTCATTATTATCATCACATTCAATGACTTTGTACTCTGTAAAGTTACCATCATGAAAAACACTAAAATAAGATCCTTTTTCTAGTTTTCTTAATGATATTTTAAGATTGGTGTCACCTTCTTTAGCATCATCTATCAATACAGGCAAAATCTTATTAGGAGCTTGCAATAATGGTATTGATGCGCTGAATGCAGATTCAATCATTGAGCCTTTAGCACTTCCAAAAAATCCAATATATTGTCGTCCATATTTGTCTTTTCTTTCTTTTGCAAAAAAAGAATCTCCCCAATTTAAAACCTGAGGTGGAAAAACTGAAGAATCTTTTCCTCTATACAAGCTTTTAGATTGCGACCCTTCAAGGGATAGGGTAGCAGTAGCTCCTATTATTTTTGGCTTTTTACCATTACGCTCTAGCAGTTTTAATAAAACAGTTTCATACAAACCAACCATACTTCCTATAGGGCCGGAAATAAGATGCAATTCATCTTGAATAATCAGATCTGGAGGAGAATGACTTTTATCACTAAAAAGATTAATAGCCTCATCGAGCCACGCTAATTTTGCAAAGTTATCAATAGTGCCTAAAAGAAGAGATGGTTTTTCATCAAAAATTGCTTCTTGCCATAAATAAACTGGCAGAGATTCACTAAAATGACAGCTTTCATCAGTACATTTAATAATAACTTTGCCTCTTACAGCCTCATAACCTGAATCGTTGGGATCTGTTAAGTGACTTTTACACCACGGACATTCATCTAACATAAATGCTTGGTTGCCATGAATATCTAAATCATTTAGAGCGCGTCTAGCATTTGTATGTGTGGAAGGATTACCTTTAGATCCTATCCATAGCCCAATACTAATATTTTGATCACCTAAATCCACATTAAGAATTTTTTTAGTTCTTATATAATCAAGTGCACATATCAAGGCTGAAGATCTTCTAAATTGATCAGATGTAAGAAGCCTTAATGTATATCTCATTAGCGCAACAACACCGACATCATCCGGATCAAGAATTCTGCGGTATAGAATTGAGAAAGCTAACACACCCAAATAAGCTTCAGTTTTTCCACCTCCCGTTGGAAACCATATAAGATCAACTTGCTCTCTAAATTCTTCAGTTTCAGAATTAACAATGTCTGGTATCATGCCAACAACAAAAGCTAGCTGAAATGGGCGCCAACTGTAAGTAATTTTTTTATGATCATTTTGTTTTAAATCTTCAAAGAAATCTTTGTTGGAGCATTTAATTTCCTCATTTGATTTTTTTCTTTCTAAAAGATCTAGCCTATTAGCCTGAATCAACATAGCATGATTGGCTAATCTAAAAGCCAATAATGCATCTTCATCACTCTTAATAATCTGCACACCTTTTTCAATTCTTTTTTGCCAATTTTTTGCAGATAAGATATGTTTTTTTGCTGTTAATTGATGCTCCGAACTTAAATTTTTTGCTTCTATTTCCTGCTCATTTATCCATTTTTTATATTGCTCACATATATCGGTAACGCCTTTTAATGCCTCGTCATCTGATAACTCCTCTTCAATATTGGCTAACTTTTCCATCTTGAGATCATTAATGTCAAAATCTGATGTTGGCTCTATACTTTTAACCTCGTAAGAAGGAAGAAAATCAGTCCAGATTTTTTTACACACAGGCCCATCCTCCCAATCTGTTGCACAGCCATTTCCAGTTGCATAACTCAACTTATCTCTAAATAAAAGATCTAGTGATGCTGCTTGATCTCCAGATCCAGCTTGAAGAGGTGTTTTAATGGGTTTAAATGAATTTGTATTTGTTTGAATCTCCAACCCAACATGAAAGTAACAATCATCTAATGAGTAATGCGTATCTGGATCTTGTTGTTTTTGATGTGAAATAGAAATAGTAGAGATAACTTGCTCATTAGATATTCTTGAGTCTAATCTTAAGACTAGATTATCGGAAATTTGTTCTGCTTTATTTAAGGAGTTCGAATCTATTTTAAATTTAATAATTTCTTGAATTTTCTTTTGGACATAGTTTATTTTTTTACCATGAGCTGTTTCTATTTTTTCTTCTTCATATTTTGAAAATCCATACTTAACATGAATCTCCTCATTAACAGATGTTATAAAATTAATCCCACATGATGACTGCCTGTATTGGGTAGATTGATCAATAATATTTTTTTCCTCCAAAGGATCCTCATCTTCATCATCGGTAAATCTTGATGTTTTTGAATTTAAATTGGACTCTACTTCTTCATGTTGCTCGTCTAATGATGCCTCATCATCATTTAGACTATTGTCAGAACTTTGTTTCTCTAAGTAGCCTGAACCCATTTGATCCAATGGGTAGATAATTCCTGATACAAAATGATACAAGGGATTGTAGTTAAGAGTTTTTTCTTCATCCGACTGCCAGTCACATCCAATTACTGCATCTTTTAAGTCATTAACTATTTTATTTCTAGCATTTAAGTATTGATCAGTTGATGGCATAGTTTTAGCTTAACTCAATAAAATAGAATCAGGCTCATAATCATCTAATATAATATAAACCTTGTTAAACGCTCTAGATAGAGCAGTATAATAAAGATCGGGCCTGAAGTGGCTTTCATAATATTTAAGAGGCCAGTGCAAAATAATGTCATTATTTTCTAAACCTTTAAAGGATATTATATTGGCAAATCTTACAGCGTTAGCGTCATCAATGTTTGTATCACCATATTCTACAAAAAAGTATTGCTGTTTTGATTTTCCGAGTCCCCTCATGTAAGTGTTATCAATAGATTTTTTCAAAAAATTATTAGGATTTTGATAAGTTAGAAGAACAGGGTTTCTTACACCACTAGATAAAATTTCATAAACCATATTTTCTACAAAATTTGCTGCATTTTCTCTGTTTTCTAGATAGGTGACAGTTCCTTCTAATTTACTTTTACACTCAGGAACAGGCACCTCTGCAAATTTTGCAGCATCAGCAATGACATTTTTAGAATTTCTATAATTTATCTTAAATGTTGCTTTTAACTCAGCCATAGATTGAATTTTATTTAAGACTTTTGAATCCATTCTACCTAAAACTTCTGCTTGAACATCTGAATCTAAAAAAACATACCATGAGCCATCAGACCACCCATCTTTAATTAAGAAATCAAGACCATCATAAAATCCTTGCGTGAGGATATCTTGAGCCTCATCAATTATTACAGCATCATACTTAACAAGCTCATCATTTAAAGATAGCTCAAGAGCCGATTCAGCAAATTTATTCATAAGCTCTGGATCATCCTGCTTTAACTGCAAGCCATTACATCTGCATATATCAAGCATCATTTGAGTTGACTTTTTTACATCTATGAAGCCATTACCTGAGAACTTTTCTTCAATACTTTTGGTAAACAGTCTATTAAATGAGATCCAAAGAACCTTTTTTTGCTGCAAAATAAGTTGATTAGCAATATATTCAGCTCCAATAGACTTGCCTGTACCAGGTCCACCATCAATGCATATTTTTTTATAATCCTGTTCGTATATTTGGCACTGAGTATCTTGTAACCTTATTAGCTCACCCTCGATCTCTTTTTCTTTACTGACTCTTACTATTGCTCTTCCCTCTAAAGCAAGATATTGAATAATAAAAGCAATATCTGGCTGAGATAGTTTTTCTGGACCTTCATAATGTTTTAGGATCTTATATAAATTTTCGGTAGTTTTGTGAACAAGGTTGGTAATATATTCTTTTATATCTGTTGAGTTAGAATCCCATATTTCCCAGTTATTAAACTGTATATTAGGTTTGCTCGTTATAATTCCTAAGTCGCCTAATGGAAAAGCGGCACCATGAGCAAAAATTGTTTTTCTAATCTTTGATATAGACCTATGATTATTTTCAAGATATTTCCTAATAGCATATTTATTACCACTTGCTTGTTGAAGCGGTGTTTCATTAGAGCGCATAAGTGAATTTAAATTAGTTCCCCACTCAAAACCACCTTCAGGCTTAAAAATATGTTTGTCACCACCTTTTATCTCAATAATAACTATTCCTAACGGACCAAGTAAAACAAAATCACTTTGACCTTCTTGTTTTTTTTGATGATCTGAGATTGCAAGCCCCCAAATCACCGTCCAGTCATCAAAGTAGGACTCTTCATTAATCAAATTCCAAAAAAGCTCTTCACCATGAAGCCTTTCTTTATTATATTCAATTAATTTTGCCACTTACTATGCCTCCAAATAATTTAATTCTTCATAAGATCTCAGATGATATAAGTACTTAAATTGAACACTTACATCAGCAACTGATTTAATTTTTAAAATCTGGAAATCAATATCCATTTCATTTATTACCACCCTAAATGAGGATTGATCATTTTTTATTACTTTGTCTTTTAGGTTTGAAACAAGAACCTTTCTAGCATCCTCTCTTGCATTATAAATAATCTTAATAGATTTAAGGCATTCTTCCTTTGAAATATGAAATGAATGCCCAAGCATATATATTTTAGAAATAATATCTTCTCGATTTTTTGGTGCTACTGTGTCCGGATCATTAATCCATGATCTAATTGTTGCAATATCTCTTTTAATCCCTACTTTGTTAAGTGCCTTATGAAGTCCTAATAAATCAAAGTTATTATCAGCCTTATATTTTTTTAAAATCTCTTGCCATGCAGAAGCTCTTTTATCAATTTTGATATATTCTGTATATTTAGCTGAATTACTTCGAAGCACAGCTTCAAGAAGATCGTGTCCAGAAAATGATTTAGGTATAACTAGCTTATCTCCGATATCAAAAGTTGAAACCTTGCTCAATACTGGTGAGTGAGAAAATGAATCAGGATCTGATATCAACGAAGAGCCACCAACAGGCAGTATGATTGTCTGATCATTTTCAAGAGAAAAAATTCTAGAATCAATATTTTCATCTTTATTAGATGATTGAAATCGACTATTAACAATACTAATTGAATGTTGAAAAATATTAGTTGATGGGTCAATTTGACTTACAGCTATTTCAACATCATTTTGTGAAACTGAAGAAACACTATTTCTAACTTTACTATTATTAGAATACAGGTTGTTGAATAGATCTTTATCTCTTTTTTGCATTAGATTATGCACAACTTCCTCACTTTTTGAGAGCAAGAAAATATGGTTATCAGCATATTTAAAATTTCTTAATTTTGTTGAATATTCCGTCCCAAGAAAAAATGGGATGATTACATTTTTCAGTTCTTTTTGACTCTCAAGCTCTGTAGGTAGAATGAAATCAAGGTTACGACTTCCATTATTAAATATTTTTTTAGCTTCACTAAGTTGAGCTCTATTAACGACAATTCTAGTTTTTTCATTTGGTTTAATATCTGCAATACAGTCCCCTATAGCTTTTGATCGATTGAGCTCCAAAAGTTCTTTCGTATGATCCAAAATAAGTTTTGATAATTTCAAATAATGAGAATTCACTTTGCTTAAAAAAGTTAACTCTTCTGTAATCTTTGTATATTCTATTGAAAGATTTAGTGAGCTGTCCTGATTATGAGGAACAATCCTCATTCTAATTTTTTTTAATAAATTTTGAAGTTGACATTTAAAAATAAAATCATTGCTTGCAAAGTTTGTTTTTTGTATCAATTCATAAATTTCATCTAATGCAGAGCTATCTATTATTTTTGGGATTATCTTGAAGGGCTGCGATTTTGTTAAGAATTTTTCAATTAGGCTTTGATTAATTGAGTTTCTATTATCTTTAATTGGGATCAAGGCATCCGGCTTTGCAGCAAGCTCCTCAAAACCATATTGTTTGATAAGATTATTTGACTTTCTAAAAAAGTCATTTTCAATAACAATATCGTGCTTACATTTTCTTAATAATTTTAAAAATTCAAGATCTTCAAGCCAAGTGTGCTCTTTAATGATTATTAATTCTGGTTTTCTGGCTACATTTTTGTCATCCCATCTTCCTCTTATCATCTCCATAGCAATTTCTTTATTAGAAGCCGAATAGAACATTGGCTCTGGAAACAAGCTATAAGTGCTAATGTGGTCTTTAAATTTAATGTCTTTATTTTTATTAAAATTGAAATATCTTAAGCCAAACCATGACTTAATAGGGACTCCATAAATTTCTTCATTCAAATAAAGATCTAAATTATTTTTTTTACAAAAAATAAATATTTTTGATGCAGCAGGAATTGTTTTGATATTTTTATTAAATTCTATGGATCCCCATGGAATAACTTTTTTCCCATCCTCCCTTTTAAATTTTTTTAGATCACCTCTTGTTGAAATTTTTTGCTCCTTATCAAGACATAGAGAAGACTCAAATAATACGGACCTTGGAATTGTTTCTTTTTCACCTTCACCAGATGTCCTTACATAATGTAAGTTTGGAGCTCTTGATACAGGTGAATCGTACTCAACATAAACTTTTTTCAAATATTTTTTTTCACGAGTGATGATAGGTATTTCTCCAATTAAAATCTTATCACCCTCGTTGAAAGGGATTGATTCAGCCAAAATAGCCTCAGAGTTATCTAAACGATTACATATTGCCTTGCCCATTGCACTTAATATATGCAGTGGTCCTGTTTCAGGAACTATAAGAAGCCTCTTGAGAGGTTCATAATCATTGATTTTTGTGTAAGATGCTTTAACTAAGTTTTCTAAATTTACTAAGGATAGAGGCGTGCCCGAATCAATTGAAGGCAGATCAAATGATGGGTACTTCGCATCATGCTTATTAACAAGTCTATTAAAAAGGTTCTTAGGATTTGTATTTTTAATTCCAAGGTCTATTGCATAAATATCATCTACAAGACCAAGAATACCAAGATCATCATTAATGACATCATCTGTTGCGAGCAAATAATTAATAGAAGCTGATGCTATCGATGCGTTATCAGAATCACCAGTTGCTATATCTAAAAGGATTTCAACTTTTGAAGAAAACACTTTTAAGCTTGGCGAACTAATATAGCGATTTATTAACATCATCTGTTTTGATTTACCAATATCGTATGCATCTTCATTTAAAAAATTATCAAGTTCATATAGGTCTAATTGATCTTTAATTAACTTAATCTCATTTTTTGTAAGACAGGTTTCTAGAGATGGAAGGGTATTAGGTATAATTTTCTTAATTTTAGGAATGGTAATACCTATTAAACTATTAAGATACATTTCAAATTTAGTCTCGTCACCTAAAGTTTTACTAACTTCTTTTAAAAAAGTATCTACAGACTTCCTCACTTCTATGTTGTCATGAAAAATTCTTGCCTGACTTCCAATCCAAATTATATCTTCTACAAAAGTATTGCTAAATTTTTGAAAATATTGATATTGAAATATATATTCTATCTGCCTAGAAATTTCAGCAATGCTATTTAATTTAATTCCATCAAAAGAATTGAAGCTTTTTTCCCAGCTTCTGACAGCTTCCCTATATTCTTTTATTCCTAAATACCAATCAGACATTTTAATTATTAAAAATATTCTTTAGATAAATATAATTTGAAAGGAGCAATAAGACAACTTTGCTGAGTTAATAAGCCCTTAATTTGAAATATATATATATATTCTATGCGACGCAAATTGTCGTTCGAGAAGACCATAATTTCAAAAATTATAAAACCTATAAAATGTTGAAAAAAAAACTAAATATTCATTATGCTGACATAGCAGATAAAAAAATTAAATATCAAGAGGAATTAAAAGGAATTAAAGCAAATATTTTCCTTGGGAGTCACGCAGAAGACAATGAAATTTTTTCATTAGCGATCAATGCAGCTTATGTAGATGATTACGAAACCAGCAATCAAGCTAAGTTTTTACTTTCCAAACCTCTAAAAGATCAAGCTGTTCCATTACTGCTCGAATATTTTAGAGTTCTAATAAATAAAAACTTTGAGCATGACAAAACCCTAGCGCCTATGTTGCTGAGGTTATTATTATCTAAAGCAAGCAAGTCTTTTGTCATCAAGACTGTAATAGATTCAAACAATAAATCTTTAAGAGATTTTCTTTTAGATAAAATCCAAAGCTATAAGAGGTTTACAGATCGAGAAAAACTTTTCTTAATA
>MDTG01063194.1_pt1 | contig 15161 bp, 14 predicted proteins | sample 811421 | NCBI WGS metagenome assembly MDTG01 (sample SAMN05326645, study PRJNA326480) | marine metagenome | isolation source: seawater | place: Pacific Ocean: South East | collected 2011
GCAACAGGTCATCCTAGTTTTGTAATGAGTAACTCTTTTACAAACCAGACATTAGCACAAATAGAATTGTGGTTAAATGCTAATAATTATGAAAATAAAGTGTATATGCTTCCTAAGCATTTGGATGAAAAAGTTGCTAAACTTCACCTAAACAGACTAGGAGTTGAGTTAGAGGAATTAAATGAGGATCAAGCAGATTATATAGGTGTTAAAGTTGAAGGTCCATATAAACCTGAATATTATAGATATTAGTAAAAAAAACTTTATTAATGCACCCCTTAATTAGTAAAATAAAAAAGAACAAAGAGACTATTGGAGTTATTGGACTAGGATATGTTGGTCTTCCTCTTGCTGTTGAGTTTGCAAAAAATAATATAAAAGTTATTGGTTTTGATATTGATTTAAAAAAAATAGAAACCTTAAAAAAAGGAGATAATTACATTAACGATATTGATTCTAAAGATTTTATAAAAGCATTGAATAATAAAATTAATTTTTCATCTGATTTTACTAAACTAAAATTATGTGATGGTATTTTGATTTGTGTTCCAACCCCCCTAGATATTTTTAAAAAACCAAATATGAGTTTTATAAAAAATGCCTGTACTCTTATTGCAAAACACATGAGTCAACACACATTTATATGTTTAGAAAGCACAACATATCCAACCACAACTGAAGATTTGATATTACCAATAATTGAAGGTGAAAGTAATTATAAACATGGGGATGACTTTTGGCTTGCATTTTCACCTGAAAGAGTTGACCCTGGGAATAAAATATTTAAGACTAATAATACTCCAAAAATTATAGGTGCTATTTCCAAAGAAGGTTTAAAGATTGGCAAACTTATTTATTCGAAATGTATAGAAAAATTATATGAAGTCAGTTCTCCAAAAGTTGCTGAAATGGTGAAAATTTTGGAAAACACTTATAGATTAGTAAACATAAGTTTAATTAACGAATTAGCTTTATTGGCTGGAAAAATGGATATTGATATAAATGAGGTAATAGAAGCTGCAAAAACAAAGCCTTTTGGTTTTAGCCCTTTTTATCCTGGACCGGGAATAGGAGGACATTGTATACCCTTAGACCCCTTTTATTTAGAACACATCGCTAAAAAATATGAATTTGATTTAAAAATGATTGAAACTGCTGGTCATATTAATATGAGAATGCCTCATTACATGTTCATTAAAATTTCAAGTTTATTAAATAAAAACTCAAAATCTGTAAATAACTCTAAAATTTTATTTCTTGGTGTGGCATATAAGCCAGATATTTCTGATGAAAGAGAGTCTCCAGCTTTAAAAATTATTGATAAAACAATTTCAAAAGGAGCAAAAGTCTCATATCACGACCCTTATATTAATAAGATATTAACACCTGAAGGTAATAAATTAGAAAGTGTCTCTTATAAATCAAACAAATTAAAAGAATATGATTGTGTTGTAATAACAACTGGTCATTCATGTTTTGATAAAAATTTAATTTTAAATAACTCTAAGTTAATAGTTGACTTAAGGAACTTTCTTTCTACAAAAAAATCAAATAAAATAGTTAAACTATAAATTTTAATGAAAAATTTTTTTGCCCATGAATCTTCCTTTATTGATAAAAATGCCCGTATTGGTGAAGGATCAAAAATATGGCACTTTTCACATATTATGAATAATAGCATAATTGGTAATAATTGTAACATCGGACAAAACGTTGTTGTTTCTCCAAATTCAAAAATTGGTAACAATGTTAAAGTTCAAAATAACGTTTCAATATACCCTGGTGTTGAGTGTGAAGATTTTGTTTTTTTGGGTCCATCAATGGTTTTTACAAATGTAATTAACCCTAGGTCTGAAATAGTCAGAAGGGATAAGTTTTTAAAAACTATTGTAAGGAAAGGAGCTTCAATAGGTGCAAATGCTACTATTGTTTGTGGAAATATAATTGGAAAATATTCATTAATTGGAGCAGGAGCTGTTATAACTAAAAATATTCCTAATTACGCATTAGTTGTTGGGAATCCTGGAAAACAAATTGGGTGGGTTAGTAGATTTGGTCACAGATTAAACTTTGATTCTAAAGGTTATGCTATTTGTACTGAATCAAAAGAAAAATATAGACTTATGGATGGTGTAGTTGAGCCAATTAAATGAAATGAAAATTAAATTCGCAGTTATTGGATGTGGTCATATTGGGAAAAAACATTCTCAAATGATTTATGAAAATCCCTGTGCAAAATTAGTTGCATTAGTAGATTTAAAACCAAAATCAGAATTAGGAATAGACGAATTCAATGTTCCTTTTTTTAATTCCTTAGAAGATTTTTTAAATTCTGAAATAGAGGTTGATGTTATTAATATTGCAACGCCAAATGGATTTCATGCGAATCAAGCAATTTTATCTTTAAATAATAAGAAGCATGTAGTTATTGAAAAGCCTATGGCATTAAACACTCTTGATGCAAAAAAAATTATTGAAGCATCAAAGAAAAATAATAAAAAAGTTTTTTGTGTGATGCAAAACCGTTACTCCCCTCCTTCAAAATGGCTAAAGAATTTAGTTGAATCTAAAAAATTAGGAAAAATATATATAGTAAAAGTTGATTGTTTTTGGAATAGAGATGAAAGATATTATACTCCCAATTCTTGGCATGGAGATTTAAAACTTGATGGAGGGACATTATTCACTCAATTTTCACATTTTATTGATTTAATCTATTGGATTTTTGGAGATTTTAAAAATATTTCAGCAAGATTTAACAATTTCAATCACCAAAATTTAACTCATTTCGAAGATTCTGGAAATGTATTTTTCGAATTTTTTAATGGAGGATTTGGTACTTTAAATTATTCAACCTCTGTATTTAATAAAAATTTTGAAAGTAGTATAACAATTATTGCTGAGAATGGTTCTATAAAAGTAGGTGGACAGTACATGGATAAAGTCGAATATTGTCATGTCAATGATTATAAAATGCCAAAATTAAAACCAACCAACCCAGGAAATGATTATGGCTATTATAAAGGATCAGCTCAAAATCATAATTTCTTAATTCAAAATGTTATTGATGTTTTTCTTAAAAATAAAAGTATAACAGTTGATATGATGGAAGGATGCAAGGTAGTGGAGATAATTGAAAAAATATATTCAAATAAAAAGAATTAATTTTCATGTTTTATGATAAAATTAAAAATTATGCAAACAAAAAAAATCCTGAATTATTTTTAATTGTTATAACTGCTTTTTCACACGCTTTTCCTTTTTTATCCTTACTTTTTATTACGGTATTATACACTCCATTAGATTTTGGTGTATACTCAAAATTTTATGCTATTCTTTTTATCATTCTTCCATTATCGTCTCTCAAATTCGACAAAGCATTATTATTAACAAATAAACTTGAAGAAAAAAAAAAGCTTCTAGTTCTTTCTTTAATTTCAACTTTCTCCATATCTATTATTATTTTTTTAGCTACCTTTTTTCTCTATTATTTTGATATATGGTTTTTTGATGAAATTGGATTAATTATGTGTTTAATTCTTCCATTCTCATTTATACAAGTGGGCATCACAAATGTTGCTTATTATTATTATAACAGAAGAGGAAACTTTTATATAATAGGATTAAATAGATTATTAAGAGCGTTTTTTGTCTCCATTTTATTTATTTTACTTGGTTTATATTTTGGAAATTTTTATGGTTTAATTATTGCAGATATTTTAGGATATTCTTTAGCCTTAACTGTTTTTGTTCCGACCAAAAAAAAATTATTTTCTTTATTTAAGCACAAAAAAAACGATCTCCTAAAACTTGCAAAAAAGTTCATTAATTTTCCTAAATATCAAGTTTTTTCCGAGATTATTGCTAAAATGTCAGAAAATCTTCCCACTTTACTTTTTGGAATTTTATATTCCGTAGCAGACCAAGGATTAGTTGCATTTGCTTTAAGAGTTTTTGCAGCTCCAGTAACTTTGATTTCTGGTTCAGTTGGAGATGTCTTTCAAAAAAGAGCAAGTGATCAATTAATTGAATTTGGGGATTGTTCAAATACTTTTAAAAAAACTTCAAAATTTCTTTTTAAAATTTCTATAATTCCTTTCATTATATCTTTATTGTTTTTAAAAAATGCAGCAAATTTGTTTATTGATGAATCTAATGAATGGTATGAAATAATTAATGTAATGTACATATTACTTCCTTACTTGTTTTTACAATTTAATGTTAGTTGTCTTGGAAGAATGCTGGTTATTGCTAATAAGTTAAAATTAGATCTTGTAATTCAAATCTTTCTTTTAATATTTTTAGTTTCTGGAATTTACGCTGGTAAATATATTTTTGATAGTTTTAATGTATCATTATCTTTATTTACTTTTATATATTGTTTAAAATATATAGTAGAATATAATTATTCAAAGCGTTTAACAACTAAGATTTAAATTATGAAAAAGTCAATTTTAAGAAGATGTTATGAATTTATCAGAGATAATGTCAATACTAGGGTCTATGAAAATAAAGTTGCTTATAAATTTTTAAAAAATTGTGATTCTATACTTGATATTGGCTGTGGAACTGGAGTCTTTATTGCTATGGATCCTAAAAGAATAAAGGGTACTGATTATAATAATTTGAATGTTGATGTTTGTATAAAAAAAGGGTATGATGCTGTTGTTGGGAACGCCTTAGATCTTCCATTCAAGGATAATACTTTTGATGGAGTTTATTTGGCTCATGTTTTACATATTTTTAATAGTAATGAAGCCTATAAATGTATGCAGGAAATGATTAGGGTAGTAAAACCCGATGGAATAATAGTTATAAATACCTTAGGTGATTATAAGAGAAAGTGGATACATGCTGAAAATGCACGACCTTATCCTCCAATGGCAATTAGAGGAATGTTTAATGTCCCAAATCCTGACACTGAGACATCTCCAGTTGTTACTGGACTACCAAGTGATGTTAAACAACATAATATTTGGTTTAGAAGACCTGCTTTATTTGATTTAATTAGCCATGCGTCGTATAGGTTAAATGGGTTATATAATTTATTGAATGGAATACAGTATTCACTTTTTTTAAGAAAATACTGGAAATTCGATGCTTACATAATAGCACTGAAAAATAGTAAAAAAACAAATTCTAATTCTTAATAATTTTATTTTTAATCTTTGAAAATATACTTAAAATTAAGATGAAAAGTATTCCCCCTGACATTAAAGATGTAGTAAAACTTTGTTCAGCCATTAATATAGATGATAAGCAAGCAACAAAAAGAAAAGAGCTATTCTTGTTAACATAATAAAATCCATCTAATATTCTAACAAAGAATACTATAAAAAATATATTAAGAAAATAACCTAAAAATCCAAATTTTAAAAACCAATATAAAAATGAATTTGTATTGGCATTAATTAAAGGATTTTGAAAGTATTCTAATCCAATTAAGTACGTAATATCAACGTAACCAGATATGTTTTTTCCATAAATAAATGTATCAAAATTTTCAAAAATTGAGTCAAAATAAAATGATTGTAGAAAGCCTGGAACAAGAAAGATTCTTCTAATAAAAAAATTATTTATAAAAAAAGTATCGAAAATAAATTTTTCAAAAATTGAAATTAAAATAATAGCAATTGAAAATTTTAATATAATTTGAGGTAGTTTAAATAAGTTTTTTTGTCTAATTAGATATCCTAATAAAGAATAGAATAAAATATAAATAATAACTCCTTTCAATCCCAAGAACCAAAAGAAAAATAATCCACTTAGCAATGAAATAACAAATAATACTTTGTTTTTATTTAATCCTGATAAAAAAGAAATAAAAGGCACAATTGCGTTTGAAGTTATTGTAATTAAGTAAGCAGCTATACTTCCATCTGGAACAAGATCTCTTCCTTCAATTCTTCTAACATATATTTCAATAAAGTTAAATCCTCCTAAGTTTTGCCCTATGTTTAATGAGTACGTAATTACTAAAACTAAAATCATCAATAAAAATATTAATTTATTTTTTTTTGGAATTAGCTTTGGAATTATAAACCCTAAACTAATTTTAGGAATTATTTTTAATGTGATTATTGGAAAAACTAGAATTAAAAAAAGGTATATTTTTTCTAATAGACCTACATAAATAGAAATTGAACTAAATAATATCGATGAATAGACTACAAAAAATAAGTAAATAAAAATAAAAATATCTGAGGGAGATTCAATTTTTTTGGGAATTAATAATGTTAAAAATATCAACATGATAATTATTGATATTATAATTGTAAAATCCAAACTTATTGGCGTCATACCCTCCACAAAACCAACTTCATTATAACTTATTTGGTAGTTGTAAATTAACAGGGCACTAAGAAGAAAAATTAAAAGAAAAATTTTTATTCTGAATTGAGAAAGAATAAGTTTCATTTTATATGATTAACATAAATATATAAACAATATGAATTATCTTAGAGTGTTTATAATATTAATTAAATGTTGAGGTATAATTTAAAAAAGAAAATTGATAACATACATATCTACCCAACATCTTATAAATATGAAAGTAGAATTAATAAAGAAGTTACAAGTTTAATCAATTTAAAAATTTTTAAAAAGATACTTATTGTTGGTATTTGGGAACCAGAATTACCTGAGTATGAAAAACAAACTGAATTTATACATGTTTTAAGAATTAAAACAGGTTTTGAAGGTAATAATAGTCTATTCTTTAAAGTATTAAATATTTTAATTTTTCAAATAAAAGTTTTTCAAAAATTAAGGCTTTACAGTGTTAAATTCATTAACGCTCATTCTCTCTTAGTTTTACCTTTATCTTTTTTGCTAAAATTAAAAACTAAAGCTAAATTAATTTATGATGTTCATGAACTGGAAACAGAGAGAGTTGGTCTTAGCTCTTTCTCAAAATATTTTTTAAAAAAGATAGAAAAGTATTTTATAAACTATATTGATGAAATAATAGTTGTTTCAAAACCCATCTCAAATTGGTATTTAAATGAATACAAACTTGAAAAATGTCACGTTATAAAAAATTCTCCTTACATTAAGAATGCCCCTGAAAAAAAAAGTTCAGTTTTTAGGAAAAAATTTAAGATAAATGAAAAGGACATCATTTACATTTATCAAGGAATTTTAACTAAGGAAAGAGGAATCCACTTATTGTTAGATACTTTTAAAAATTTAAAAAAATCAAATCATATAGTTTTTATGGGATATGGACCACTTAAAAAAATATTAATAAATGAATCAAAAAAGTATTCAAATATTCATTTTCAAGATGCTGTTAATGTTAATGAAATCATGAAATATTCATCAAGTGCTGACATTGGATTATTATTAACATCTAAATTCCAAGGCTTAAGTTATAAATATTCTCTAGCAAATAAAATTCATGAGTATTTGATGGCAGGTTTACCAATTCTTGTTTCCAATCATTTTGAATATACATCTGAAATATTGAAAAAATTTAATTCTGGATGGTCTTTAAATTCAACAAAAAATAATTTATTAAATTTTATTAATAATACTTCCAAAGAAGATATTTTAAAAAAACATAAATACGTTAAAAATCATTCAAAAACCATTGGATGGGAACATGAAGAAAAAAAATTTAGATTTATTTATAACTGTAAATCATAAATAACAAAAGTTTTGTTTAATTTTAATAATCTATCATAGTGAATAATTATAAGCAATGTTCATTCACCGTTATGGATAATATCTCAGATCCATATATCACATTTGACAACGATGGAATTTGTAATTATGTTAAGGAATACGATACTTTGGCGTCGAGATTTCCACCACCTGAAGATAAGAAAACAGCTTTTGATAAAATTATTAATAAAATAAAGTTTGATGGTAAAAATTCTCAATATGATTGTTTAATTGGTTTAAGTGGAGGAGTCGATAGCTCATATATTGCTCATATTTGTGGAAATTTAAATTTGAAAGCTTTAGTTGTTCATTTTGACAATGGCTGGAATAGTGAAATGGCTGTTAATAACATTAAGAAATTAATAGATAAATATAATTTTGACCTTCATACTTTAGTTGTAGACTGGGAGGAATTTAAAGATATTCAATTATCTTTTTTTAAAGCTTCAGTTCCAAACATTGAAATAGTAACAGATCATGCCATTATTGCAACTCTTTATAAAATAGCAATACAATATAAAATAAAATATATTTTTTCAGGAAGTAATTATGTAACAGAAGGTATTTTGCCTACTGCATGGGGTTATGATGCAAGTGATTATTATCACATAAAAAAAGTTCACAAAATTTTTGGAAGTAAAAAAATAAAAACATTTCCTAAAATGCCATTGTTAAAATATTTTGATAATTTAATTATTAAAGGAATAAAAAAAATACCAATATTAAATTATTTAGATTATAATAAGTCAGATGCTATAAAAGAGCTTAATAAAAAAGTTGGATGGAAATATTATGGAGGCAAACATTATGAGTCAGTTTTCACTCAATTTTTTCAAGCTCACGTTCTCCCACATAAATTTAAAATTGATAAAAGAAAAGCTCATCTATCAACTTTAATTTGTTCAGGTCAAATTTCTAAAGATGAAGCCTTAATGGAATTAGAAAAACCATTATATGATAAATCACTTCTAGATGAGCATACTCAGTATTTTCTAAAGAAATTTGAGATTAGTAAAAATGAGTACAATACTATTATGGAACAAAAACCATTGCAACATCTCCACTATCCCTCAAATAACTATTTAATTCAAAAAGCATTAAAGTTCAAAAAATTATTTATAAAATGATTCAAATAATTGATTACGGATTGGGAAATATAGGCTCTGTTGTCAATATGTTCAGAAAGGCTGGTTTTGAATCTAGTATAATAAATAATCCTGAAGAATTATCTGAAAAGTCAAAATTAGTTTTACCAGGTGTTGGCTCTTTTGATTATGGCATGAAAAGACTTGTAAGTTTAGGCTTCAAAGAAAGATTAAATAATCTTGTAACTATAAATAAATCTCCCATTTTAGGTATATGTTTAGGAGCACAGCTAATGACAAAATGCAGTGAAGAGGGAATAATACCTGGGCTAGGGTGGTTTGATGCAACTACAATTAAATTTAATACCACTAAATTGATAAAACTCAAAATTCCACACATGGGGTGGAATGATACTTTTTTTATCAAAAAAAATAAACTAATTAAAATTAATCAAGATATTAAAAGATATTATTATGTTCATTCATATCATTTTAAAACAGATAATGAAAATGAAGTTTTATGTAAATCTAATTATGGTTATGAATTTGTTTCTGGATTAAATAAACAAAATATTTATTCACTTCAATTTCATCCAGAGAAAAGTCATAAGTTTGGACTAGAAATTTTTAAAAATTTTGGAAAATTATAATGTTAAGGACAAGAATTATTCCTGTATTATTAATAAAAAACAGATCATTGGTAAAAACTATCAATTTTAAAAACCCGACTTATGTTGGAGACCCCATTAATGCGGTTAGGATTTTTAACGAAAAAGAAGTTGATGAACTTTGTGTTTTAGATATTGATGCATCAAAAAATAATCAGCCACCAAATTTTGAATTTATTCAAGAGTTAACCAGTGAATGTTTTATGCCGGTTTCGTATGGTGGAGGTATTAATTCTTTAGACGATGCTAACAAATTATTTTATTTAGGTATTGAAAAAGTTATACTTAATTCAGCATTAAATTCCTCACTTTCTTTGATTTCAAAAATATCAAATAAATTTGGCTCACAAAGTGTTATAGTTTCAATTGATTGTAAAAAATCATTGTTTGGAAACTATAGTGCTTACACACATTCTGGAAAAAATAAAATTTCTGATAATATTGTTTCCTTTTCAAAAAAAATTCAAAAACTAGGGGCTGGTGAAATTTTAATTCAATCTATTAATAGAGATGGAAAAATGTCAGGTTATGACTTAGATTTAATTAAATTGATTAGTTCAAGCATATCAATTCCATCAATTGCTTGTAGCGGAGCATTTGAAATGAATTCATTTTTAGAGGCCATTAACGCTGGTGCTTCAGCTGTTTCGGCTGGAAGTTTTTTTGTTTTTTACGGCCCACATAAAGCTGTTTTAATAAGCTATCCAACTAGTGAGGAAATTTTAAAATTAAATGAAACTATAAATGAATTTTAAATTTAAACAATGTACTAAGACTGTGATGGATAATATTTCAGATCCTGATATTAAATTTGATAATGATGGAATTTGTAATTATGTTCCTGAGTATATAAGTAGACTTAATTCAAGAAGATTTTCAAAGTCTGAAAGAAAAGATAGATTAAAAAAAATAGTTAATGAAATAAAATCTAAGGGAAAAAATAATAAATACGACTGTGTTATTGGAATAAGCGGAGGTGTAGATAGTACATATACAGCACTAATTGTTAAAGAACTAGGATTAAACCCTTTAGCTGTTCATGTGGATAATGGATGGAATGCGGAAATAGCAGTTCAAAATATTAAACAAACTGTAAAAACTCTTGATATTGATCTGTATACAGTAGTATTAAATTGGGAGGAATTTAGGGAAATCCAAAGAGCTTTTTTGTTATCATCAACACCCGATTGTGATATACCAACTGATCATGCAATTTTTGCATCTCTATATAATATTGCAAATAAAATGAAAATTAAATATTTGATAATTGGGTCTAATATTGTAACTGAGGGGTTTTTACCACCTTCTTGGTCCTATGGCCATTACGATTGGAAATATATAAGGAGTGTCAACAATATATTTGGCGATAAAAAAAATTTAAATAATTTTCCTAAACTTAAGTTGTTTAAGTTTTTCAAATATATTTTTATTAACAGAATTAAGAGGGTTACCATTCTTGATTATTATGACTTTAATACTGAAAAAATAATTAAAATTTTAGAAAAAAAATTAAAATATAAACCATATAAGGAAAAACATTATGAGTCAGTTTTTACTAGGTTTTATCAAGGTTACATTATGGTAAAAAAATTTCACATGGATAAAAGAAAAACCCATTATTCTACATTGATTTGTTCAGGACTAATGAATAAAGCTAATGCTCTAAAGCTATTGAAAAAAGATTCTTATCCATCAAAAGAAATGTTATATCAAGACAGAGATTTTTTTATAAAAAAATTCAGAATCTCACAAGATGAGTTTGATATGATTATGAAAGCTGATCCAAAGTCATTTAGAAATTACCCTAATAATTTCACAATTATACAATTTCTTTGGAAGTTTTACAGAATTTTTAAATACAAACAAAAAAATGAAAACTAAAATTAATTTTTCAATTATTGGTTGTGGACGTATTGCACAACGACACGCTAAACACATTTCAAAATATGGTAAATTAATATCTGTTTGTGATATTGATTTTAAAAAGGCAAAAGAATTAGGAAAGAAATACAATTGTAGTTATTATAAATCAATTGAAGAGATGTTTGAAAATTCCAAAGATATTGATGTGGTATCAATTTGTTCACCAAATGGTCTTCATTCTATTCATTCAATAAAATCATTAAAAAATGGATTTAATGTTTTGTGTGAAAAACCTATGGCTTTATCGCCACATGATTGTGGTGAGATGATAAAGGAAGCAGAAAAATCTAATAAAAGACTATTCATAGTTAAACAGAATAGATTTAATCCGCCAGTTGTTGCTGTTAAAAAAGCTATTGATAATGGTAAGCTAGGAAAGATATATAACATACATTTAAGCTGTTTTTGGAATAGAAATTCAGACTATTACATGAACTCTTGGAAAGGAACTAAAAATTTGGACGGAGGAACTTTATTTACTCAGTTTAGCCATTTTATTGACTTAATATATTGGATGATTGGAGATGTAAAAAAAGTATATGCTTTAACAGAAAACTTTAACCATAAAAATGATATTGAGTTTGAAGATTCTGGAGTTGTTGCTCTGGAATTTTATACAGGAACAATTGGAACAATAAATTATTCTGTTAATAGCTATAATCAAAATATGGAGGGGTCACTAACAATATTAGGTGAAAAGGGTTCGGTTAAAATTGGAGGCCAATACATAAATGAACTTGAATATCAAAACTTTAAAGACTATAAAATTGAAAAATTACCAACTGGTAATAAGCCCAATAATTATGGTTTTTATCAAGGATCAATGTCAAATCATGGAGAGGTATATAAAAATTTAGTTGATGTATTAGTTAATGGTAAATCAATTTCTACTAATTCCTTTGAAGGTTTGAAAACAATTGAAATAATTCATAAAATTTATTCAAGCTCAAAAAATAATAAATAAAAAAATATCCCATGAAAGTACCATTTGTTGATTTAATAAGTCAGTATAAAAATATAAAACCTGAAATTGATAAATCAATTAAAAGAGTGATAGAGGACTCAGCATTTATTGGAGGAAAATATGTAAAAGAATTTGAAAATGAATTTAAAAATATATATGGTGTTAAACATTGCGTTCCGCTTGCTAATGGAACAGATGCAATCTATTTAGCTTTAAGAGCTTTAAATATTGGATTAGGAGATGAAGTTATAACGACTGCTTTTAGTTGGATTTCAACATCTGAAACTATTTCACAAACTGGTGCTAAACCAGTTTTTGTTGATATAGATTCAATTTATTACACAATAGATACCAAATTAATTGAATCAAAGATAAATAAGAATACTAAAGCTATAATTCCTGTTCATTTATATGGTCAAATGGCAGATATTGAAGAAATAAAAAAAATATGTGATAGACATAATTTGTATATGATTGAAGATTGTGCACAATCACACTTCAGTGAATATAAGGATTTAAGGGCAGGACTTTGGGGAGATATTGGAACTTTTAGTTTCTATCCTGGAAAAAATTTAGGGGCCTATGGAGATGCAGGCTGTGTAATAACCTCAAATGAATTATTTTCTAATAAAATCAGGATGTTAGCAAATCATGGAGCTTTAATAAAACATGAGCACAAGCTTGAGGGTGTTAATAGTAGATTGGATGGAATACAAGCAGCAATTCTTAATGTGAAGTTAAAATATATTTTAGAATGGACGGTAAAAAGAAAAAAAATTGCTAATTATTATATGAAAAGACTAAATAAAATTGGAGATGTTATTTTGCCAAAAATTAGAAAAAATTCATCACATTCATTTCATTTATTTGTAATTAAAACAAATTTCAGAGAAAAACTTAAAGAATTCCTTTCCAAAAATCAGATTTCAACAGCAATTCATTACCCAACAGCTCTCCCTTTTTTACAGGCATATGATTATTTAAAGTATAAAAGAGAAGAATTTCCACAATCTTATAATCATCAACAAACAATTTTGTCACTTCCGATGTATCCAGAACTTTCAAAGGATAAACAAGATTTTGTTATCTCTAAAATTATTTATTTTTATGAAAATTTGGTTAGTTAAGATTGGAGAACCTGTTCCCATAAAAAATAAATCATCTGTTAGGCTTCTAAGATCTGGTATTTTGTCAGAAAAACTTTCAAAATTAGGTCATGATGTTATTTTTTGGACTAGTACGTTTGATCATTTTAATAAAAAATTACTTTTTAATTCAGAAAAGGTGATTAAAAAAAATTCAAATTATACTATTGAACTTTTACATGGAAAAAAATATAAAAAAAATGTATCATTAAATAGGGTCATTAATCATTATCAAATTTCTAAGTCTTTTAAAAAAAAAATAAAAACTAGATCTAAACCTGATATAATTATATGTTCATTTCCAACTATTGGTCTTTCATATGAATGCATAAAATTTGGAATTAAAAATAACATTCCTGTTTTTATAGATATTAGGGATTTATGGCCTGATATTTTTTTTAAAGAACTGCTTCCAGATTTAATACAAAATCTTTCAAAAAAAATATACAGTTTATTTTTTAATAAACATCTTTATGTATTTAAGAATGCTACCGGTCTAATAGGTATCACAGATGAGATTTTAGATTGGGGATTAAATTACGCCAACAGAACAAAAAATATCAAAAAAGACGCAGTTTTTCATTTAGCATTTGATTACAATAAAACAAATAATAATAATAAATCTATTTTAAGCTTTAATAATGGAAACTTGAGTTTTGATAAAGACAAAATGTACGTAGTATTGGCTGGTACTTTAAGTAAGTATAAATTTGATTTTAACGCTATAATTGAAGCCATTACTCAATTAAATAATATTAATAAAAATATTTTTTTCATTATCTGTGGAGAAGGGGAATTACTTAGTTCATTTAAAAGAAGGACAAATAAATTAGAAAATATTTTTTTTACAGGCTGGATTGACAAAAGTCAATTAGCTGAAATTATGTCAAGATCAACAATTGGTTTGGCTCCCTACAATAATAGTTTTACTTATAATTTGAGTATACCTTCAAAAATTTCAGAATATCTGTCATACGGTTTGATTGTTGTCTCAAGTCTTAGTGGTAAATTAGAAAAATTTCTAAGAGAAAAAAATGCTGGGTATACTTACTCCAAATCAGAGGAATTGGTCTCTATTTTAAATAAAGTTCAAAAAGAAAATTATAATATTATTACTTCAAAAATGAAAAATAATATAGGTATATTTAAATCCAAATTTGACTCAAAAACAATTTATAATAATTACATAAACTTTATAATAAAAAATGCAAGAAGCTATAAAAAAATTAAATAAAGCAATTGATAAAATTGAATTAATTACGCAAAAAAAAGGTTGGATAGATTCTTTGGATCCTAGAAAAAAAGAAGAAGCTGAGTTCCATGATTTCAGCCATGATCATTCTGTTAGTTTATCAAACAAAAAATTTTACACAACAACTATGTTATCTTCAAATTTTTTAGATAAATATTTGAACGACAATGTTAAAGACAAAATATTTTTAGATTATGCTTGTGGAAATGGAGTTACATCTAATGAGGTAATTGAATACGGAGCCTCATTCGTTATAGGAATAGATATAAGTAAAAACTCAATTGACAATGCTAAAAATTTGGCAATTAAAAATGGATATGAAAAAAAATCTAGATTTTTTGTTGGTGATTGTGAAAACACTTCTTTACCAGATAACTGTATTGATATAATTTTATGTGCTGGAATGCTTCATCATTTGAATTTGGATTATGCATATCCTGAAATGTATAGAATATTAAA
>MDTG01391378.1_pt1 | contig 15161 bp, 11 predicted proteins | sample 811421 | NCBI WGS metagenome assembly MDTG01 (sample SAMN05326645, study PRJNA326480) | marine metagenome | isolation source: seawater | place: Pacific Ocean: South East | collected 2011
GCCTATCTGGGAGCCGAACATGCTCAAGCTTGACCGCGTGGATGCCTGTTACGCCAGCTTCAAGGCGCTCGACGGCATCGATATGACGATCGAGGCCGGCGAACTGGTCGTGCTGCTGGGGGCCAACGGCGCCGGCAAGACCACATTATTCAACACCATCAGCGGCCTGCACCGGCCCAGTGCCGGGCGTATCCACGTCAACGGACGCGATGTCACCGGCCACAAACCCTCGTCGCTCGTACAAAACGGCGTGGTGCAGTGTCCGGAAGGCCGGAAACTGTTTCCGGACATGTCGGTGCAGAAGAACCTGTGGCTGGGCGGCTATGTGCATCGCAGCGACAAGCGCGCGATGCAGAAAACGCTCGACGGCATCATGGCGATGTTCCCGATTCTGGCCGAGAAAAAGAACGAGGCCGCGGGTTCGCTATCCGGTGGCCAGCAACAGATGGTGGCCATCGGGCGTGCCTTGATGGGCCGTCCCAAGTTGCTGCTGCTCGATGAGCCGTCGCTGGGCCTGGCCCCGCTGATCGTCAAGCAGGTCTTTGAAACCGTATCCGAGATCAACGCGGCCGGCACGACCGTGCTCCTGGCCGAACAGAACGCCTATGCCGCGCTCAAGATCGCAAGCCGGGCGTACGTCATCGAGAACGGGCGCCTCACTCTGGAGGGGGATCGTGACTCGATGCTGGGCAACGAGGCGGTCCGCAAGGCTTATATCGGCGCCTGAGCGGCCGATTCGACACAACGACAAAAGCGCACGAAGCGCAATGCGACAACGAGGAAACGATATGTCTGGAATACAACGCATCAAACGCTGGGCTGGGCTTGGCATCGCCACGGGCGCGCTGGCCGCGATCGGCATGGCGCCGGCCGGTGCTGCCGAAGTGAACATCGGTTTCACCGGGCCCCTGTCCGGCGGCGCCGCACTGTACGGCCAGAACACGCTGGAAGGCCTGAAGATGGCCGCCAAGGAAATCAACGCCGACGGCGGCATCACCGTTGACGGCAAGTCCTATGACATCAACCTGATCAGCCTTGACGATCAGTACGCCCCGAGCCGGGCGGCGGTCAACGGCAAGCGTCTGGTTCAGCAATACAATGCGCCAGTGGTCTTCACGCCACACTCGGGCGGCACGTTCGCGTTGCAGGCCTTCAACGAGCGCGACAAGTTTCTGGTGATGTCCTATACCTCGATTCCCGAGGTCACCAGCAAGGGCAATACGCTCACGGTCAAGATTCCGCCGAATTTCACCGATTATGTGGCGCCGTTCGTCAAGCTCACCATGGAACGCTTCGGGCCGAAGCTGGCAATCGCCAACGCCACTCACGACTACGCCAAATACTGGACCAAGGCGTTCGTGCCGGCATGGAAGAAGGCCGGTGGCGAGGTCGTGGCCGACAACCCGATGGACTACAACAAGTCTGCGGATTTCTATACCGGCGTCAGCAAGGTGCTGGCCGCCGATCCCGATGTGCTATTCATCGGCGGTGCCTCGGAGCCGACCGGCCTGGTCGTGCGCCAGGCGCGACAGTTGGGCTTCGAGGGCGGCTTCGTGATCATGGATCAGGCCAAGGTCAGCGAGGTAGCCCGGGTCGCCGGCGGTATGGACGCGCTGGAAGGCGCGGTGGGTGTTGCGCCGTTGTCGCATCTGGATACGCCGGGCGCCAAATCCTTCATCAAGCTCTACAAGAAGAATCACGAAAACGTTCCGACCGCCGAGACTGCCTATAACTACTTTGCGATGTTCCTGGTCGCCCGGGCCATGGAGCGGGCGGGCACGGTCACGAACGTCGCGGATATCCGGGCTGCGATTCCCCAGGCGCTCAAGCAGATCGATGAGGCACACAATCCGTTTGCCGTCACGAGCATGACCGACGACGGCAATCTGGCCATCGATGTACGCATCGCCGAAGTGACTGACGGCCAGGTCAAGATTCTGCAGCGCTCGGATATGGATCTCGACTGAGCGTGGAGATCACAGCGTCGGTATCAGTCGGCCGATACGTGGGCCGGCTGATCGAAAACGACTTGAAAGACATCGCGGTCGGGCGGGGCGCCCGGCCGCGACAGGCAGGCCAATGATCGGGTTGTCGGCCAAGTGTCGAGATCATCGGGTGACAAACGGCTCGGCGGACCGAGCTTTCATCGAAGGGGCCCATCGATTCAGAAATACCCGGGTCGCCGTGTTGCGGTGTAACGGGGTTGAGTATCGATGCGGACAAAAAACAAGCGGAGATAGGGATGAGCGACTTAAACACCATGGGCCGGGGTGCCCGGCGCGTGCGTCGGATGGCCTCTTTGTCAGGCCTGATCGTGGCCGCTGGATTCGGGGCCAGCCCGGCGGCTGCCATACAGACCGACTTCGGCGTGGATTATCGGGCGACGACGTTCTACGTCGATTCCAATGCGTTCGATAGCGACACCGCCGGTTTCGTCGACAGCGATCAGGGCTTTGCCCAGTACCTGCGGGTCGAGGCCGACTTCAAGCACGAAGAGACCGGGGTTCAGGTCATTACCCGCGTCGAGCTCTCGGGCGATCGCTGGACCGGCGACGAGCGCCAGTACTCGCCGACAGCCCAACGGGCCTTCAACACCTCCAATACCGGCGATACCGTGCGCCTGGATCTGGGTTTCGTACAGATTCCCATCGGCAAGACCCTGATTCGTGTTGGCCGACAGGAAGCCAACTTCAACAACTGTTTTCTGGTCTGTGATGACCGGCGCGATCGTATCTTCGCTGCACGCGGCATCGGCCCGGTCAATGCCTTCGTGCTCTATGACCGGCGTCAGGACAATGCTTCGTTCGCCAATATCGATAACGGCGACCAGTTCCTGGGCGGCTTCGTCACGCCTTTGGGCAAGTCGGGCTGGAATCTCGGCGCGCTGTATCTCTACTACAACGACAACTACGACGGTCAGCTTTCCGACTATGCGTTTCTGCCCGGCTCGCCGGTTCAGCAGAGCACCGACGCGCCCGGTGGCGTGACCGGCGGTGCACCTTATGTTCTCGATGGCGGCCAGGCTGTGTCAGCGTACATGACCGGTGCGCTTGGGGCCGTGGATATCGAGTTCGGCACCAACATCTTCTATGAAGGCGACATCAAGAACGACACCACGCCCGGCCGCGAGGATTTCCTCAACGATGTTGGCTGGGCCGAGTATCTGCGCATCGGTACCGAATTCGATCGCTACGCATTGCGTGCCCAGTACATCGGCACCCAAGACGGTGGCTATCTCTCCACCGGTTTCGATACCTATACCTCGACCATCAACTCCAACCCGGAGTCCACGGCCAATCCCACAAGTGTGTATTCGGTGGGCCGCGCGTTCGGTGTGAAGAACTTCAATCAGAATTTCTTCGTGGCCAACGGTACCGTCGATCTGACCGACAAGCTGGCGCTGGGCGCGTCGCTGGGTGCCTTGAACATCAGCATTCCCGACAGTGCGGGCGGGCAGAGTGATACCAGCATGGTCTATGACGCCGAATTGTCGTATCAGTACAACTCGGTTTTTCGAACCTGGTTCACGGCGGGTTGGGTCGAGCCCAACGAAGCGATTTTCCCGCAGGGCAACTCGCTCATCGGTAGTATCAGCGGTACCAACCTCAACGACCATCACGTGTTCGCCACGAGTCTGAACATCGGCGTCGAGTTCTAGATGCTGTCGATGCGTCGTGCAAGCGCCGCGCAAACGTTCGCAAATCCTGTCCTGCTAGGCGTGAGCCACAGCGTCGTGGCGTGCCATGATCGCTGCTTGCAACGCCGCAGGGCACGATTTGCGGCCCGCGCCTTGGGGGTAGGCACCCTCGTGCGGCACTCAAGGGTTCAAGCCGACTGGCGCGGCCTCGTACGCAACATCACTAGACCCTAGACGAACGACACAGAGAGGGATCATGCAGGGTAGATACACGGTACTGGGGCTTGTGCTGGCGGCTGGCCTGGCCGGCTGTGCCACGACAGCCAGCGAGCCCGGCCCGCAGGATCCCGAGGCCGCCGAGCGCTCTCTGGCGCTGGCCGACTCACAGAGCGCGTTCGGCTATGAATCACCGGACTGGGGCACGCCGTTCTGGGAGCGGCTGTCCGAGAAATTCGATCGGGCCCAGGCGAGCGGCGCCAACGCGCCGGCCCCGACCGACGACACGCTCAATCCCACCCCACACGACGAGTCGATGACGCCTTATCGCGGCACACCGGCTATCGCGACGGCCGCAGCCGCCGGCGCGACCGAGACAGGTTCGGCCGGTGCTGCCCGGCCGGCCGACGGCCTGGCGCCATCCGTGGCTCTGGCCTGGCAGGGCGACGGGGCCACACCGGCAGCACTTGCGGCTCTGTCGCAACGCCTGCAATCGGCCGGCATCGTCGTAGTCGGGCCCAATGCCCTGGCGGATGCCATCAGCGATGCGCCGGGCTGTGACGAGCTGGCCCGGCCCGATTGTCTTGCCAGCATGGCCCGCTATCCCGCGCCCCGGCTGTTGCTGCTGGCCGAGCCCGCTGGCGATGCGCTATCGATAACCACCTACGACACGCAGTTCGGTGCGCGCTACAGCGCGGCCCGTCTGGACCGTCAGGAGGCGGCGCCGCAAGCGATGGACACTCTGGTGGCCGCCGAGCGCCGGCGGCTGAGTATCGCTCCCTGGTTCACGCGCAGCTTCGCCGAGCGCGACGGTCAGTACTATCTGGCGGCCGGCCAGGCCCAGGGGCTGGACGTCGGCGATCGATTGGCGGTTCACGAATCCGGCGCGCTGGTTCGTGGGCCAGCCGGCCAGCCCGTGGTCTGGGAGCCGGGCCCGCGTAGTGCCACGCTTGTCGTCGAGCAGTTACTGGGCGCCAATACCAGCGTGGCACGGCTTGAAAGCGGCACCCGTGTATCGCCGGAAGCCTTGCTGACTGTCCTCGATGGCCGCTGATGCGGCATGAGATGTCTTTGGCAGGGGCGCACGTGTTTCGTATGCTCTCGCGCTGACAGTACGTCGCGTAGTGTTCTGATTACGCGTGACTTAACCGATGATCAACAGTAGCGAGCCGATGGCGAAACGAAAAGACATGTCGGAGCCGGCTCAAGCCGCGGGCAAGTCTCCCCAGCAGATCACGGCGCTGGCGCGAGGGTTGGAGCTTCTGCGTTGCTTCGGCAACGGTGCCGAATATCTGGGCAATGCCGAGCTGGCCGAGCGCACCGGCATTCCGCGGCCAACCGTCTCGCGTATCACCGCCACGCTGACCCAGCTGGGGTATCTGCTCTATATCGCCGATCTGGAGCGCTATCGCCTGGGGCCGGGCGTCATGGATCTGGGGTATCGGTATCTGGCCAGCGAAGGCGTGAGCACGTTGGCGCGGCCCTTCATGCAAGAGCTGGCCGAGGCCACCGACTGCATGATTGCGCTGGGCGCGCCGGAAGCCACGCACATCACCTATATTCAGTGTTGTCAGGGCAGCGGTCCCCTCATTCTGCGGATGCAGACCGGTTCGCGCGTGCCGATCGGGCTATCGGCCATGGGGCGGGCGCTGCTGGCGGGCATGACGCCGGCTCAACGCGCCCCGTATCTCGAGGCCGTCCAGCGCGACAATCCGTCCGACTGGCCGGCCATCGAGGACAGCCTGGAAGCCGCCTACGCCGAGTACGCGACCTACGGCTTTTGTACTTCGCAGGCAGAATGGAGCCGGGATATCAGTGGTGTCGGTGTGCCGCTCTATATCGAGGCCGAGCAACGCATGCTGGCTTTCAACTGTGGCGGCGCCGCGCAACGACTGACCCAGCAAGTGCTTACCGACAATCTGGGGCCGCGCCTCAAAGCGCTCGTCGAGCAGGTCGAAGCTCTGTTGACCGGCCAGGGGATGATGCCCAGTCAGTCGCATTCGGGCCAGGGCGGGTCGTCATAAGAGATGCTCCCGCACTGCCTGCGCCCGGCGTATCAGGCCAGGCACAAGCCGCCAGGCGTGGCTGGCCACGGTCAAGACTTGCAACGCGGCATGGCGCATCCGGTGCGGCTAACCCGGCGGGCCGGCGGCCAGGCCCCGGCACGCCGGCTTTATCGCTGCCTGAGGTGGAATCACCACGCTGTACTCGCGATGCCTTGTCGGGCCGCGGCTTGGCCGCCGACGCGCCGCCGTGTCTTACAACGACACGGCCCGGGACGTATGAATACGATACTCGACATTAGTGGAATGGCGTTTCATTTTCGTTGACCCGTTTCGGGGGGCGTGACAAATTCGATCTCAGCGGGCGCGTCGGTTGTGACGCGGGTCAACAGGAGATCGCATGCAGGCTCTATCCAAACGCGCACAGACGCTGAAGGCCGAGGTCGAGGCCTTCATGGCCGAGCACGTCTATCCGGCTGAAAGCGTGTACGCCCAGCAGCTTGACGAGGCCGCCGATCGCTGGACACCGCCGCCGATCATCGAACAGCTCAAGAAGACAGCCAAGGCCGCCGGGCTATGGAATCTGTTCCTGCCCGACTCGGAACACGGCGCCAACCTGTCGAACTTCGACTACGCGCATCTGTGCGAGATCATGGGGCGCTCGACGATCGCTCCTGTGGTGTTCAACTGCAGCGCGCCGGATACCGGCAACATGGAGGTGCTGGCCCGCTATGGCAGCGATGCCCAGAAGGATCGCTGGCTGACGCCGCTTCTGGCCGGCGAGATCAAGTCCTGTTTCTCCATGACAGAGCCGGACGTGGCGTCCTCGGATGCCACCAATATCGCCACCGAGATCACGCGCGACGGCGACGAATACATCGTCAACGGCCGCAAATGGTGGTCCTCCGGGGCGATGGCCACCAACTGCAAGATCGCCATCGTCATGGGCAAGAGCGATACGGCGGCCGCGCGTCACAAGCAGCAATCGATGATCCTCGTGCCGCTGGATACGCCGGGCGTGACCATCGAACGCGCGCTGCATGTCTTTGGCTACGACCACGCGCCCAAGGGCCACGCCGAGATCAGCTACGACAACGTGCGCGTGCCGGCCGAGAACCTGATTCTGGGGGAAGGCCGGGGGTTCGAGATCGCCCAGGGCCGACTTGGCCCGGGGCGGATTCATCACTGCATGCGCACCATCGGTATCGCCGAACGCGCGCTCGAAGCGATGTGTGATCGCGTCGAGGCACGCGAGAGCTTCGGCCGCAAGCTTTCCGAGTTCGACTCGATCCGCAAGCAGATCGCCACCTCGCGCATCGAGATCGATCAGGCCCGGCTGATGACACTCGAGGCCGCCCGGATGATGGACGAGGTGGGCAACAAGGAAGCCCGTCAGGAAATCGCCATGATCAAGGTCATCGCCCCCGAAATGGCCCTGCGCGTGATCGACCGCGCGATTCAGGCGCACGGCGCCATGGGCGTATGTCAGGACACGTTCCTGGCCGACGCCTGGGCCAATGTCCGTACCCTGCGCCTGGCCGACGGCCCCGATGAAGTGCATCTGGATTCCATCGCCAAGCTCGAACTGCGCAAACAGGCCGCGCGACGCACGGCGTCGTCGCTTTAAATCGCCCGCGGATGACAATGAATACAAAGACAAGCCGCAACAGAACAGGCGCGTAACCAGAACACAAGTGCAGGAGGAGTTCATGCAAGACACGTTGTTCGATCTGAGTGGCAAGGTCGCCGTGATCACGGGGTCATCGCGCGGTATCGGCGCGGCGATCGCCGAGCATATGGCGCGTCACGGGGCCCGGGTGGTGGTTTCCAGCCGCAAGGCCGAGGCCTGTGAGCCGGTGGCCCAGAAGCTGCGCGATGCCGGACATGAGGCAATCGCGGTGGCCTGTCATATCGGCCACAAGGATCAGCTGGAAAACCTGGTCGCCGAGACCAAGAAAGCCTTCGGCCAGATCGACATCCTGATCTGTAACGCCGCCACCAATCCGGTTTATGGCCCGACCGCCGAGATCAGTGACGAGGCCTGGGACAAGATCATGGAGACCAACGTCCGCTCCACCTTCTGGCTGTGCAACATGGTGGCCCCGGACATGGCCGCCCAGGGCGGGGGCAATATCATCGTGCTGTCCTCGATCGCCGGGCTGCGTGGCAATGGCGTGATCGGGGCCTACGGCGTGTCCAAGGCCGCCGAGGCCGCGCTGGTGCGTAATCTGGCCGTGGAATGGGGGGCGATGAATATTCGTGCCAATGCGATTGCCCCGGGCCTGATCCGCACCGATTTCGCCAAGGCCCTGCTGGATGATCCCGCGCGCAAGAAACAGGCCGAGCAGCGCACGCCCGTGCGACGGATCGGTGAGCCTGACGATATCGCCGGTGTCGCCGTGTTTCTGGCGAGCCAGGCCGGGGCTTATGTCACCGGTCAGACGCTGGTGGCTGACGGCGGGGAGACCATCTGCTGATGCACGATGACGATCAACAAGACCAAGCCGTCGGAGCGCCCGAGATCGTGGCGGTGCGCGAGGCGCATCGTCTGGACGAGGCCGCGCTTGCCACGTTCCTGGGCGATCACGAACTGCTCGACGGGCCGCTGCGCGTCGAGCAGTTCCAGGGCGGCCAGTCCAACCCGACCTACCTGCTGACAAGCGGTGAGGCCCGCTATGTGCTGCGCAAGAAACCGCCGGGCCAGATTCTGCCTTCGGCGCACCGGATTGATCGCGAGTACCGGGTCATGCACGCCCTGCGCGATGCGCCAGGCGTGCCGGTGCCGGCAATGCGGGCCTACGGCGAGGACGAGTCGATCCTCGGCACCGAGTTCTTCGTCATGGATTACATCCCGGGGCGCGTGTTTTCCGATCCGGGCCTGCCCGACCTGGCGCCTGCCGAGCGCGGCACGCTCTACGGGGCAATGATCGATCGTATGGCCGATCTGCATTCGGTCGACGTCGATGCCGTCGGCCTGTCCGATTTCGGCAAGCCGCACGGCTACGTCGAGCGCCAGATCAAGCGCTGGCGCAGTCAGTACGAGGCCTCGACCGATGCGCCCGATGCCAACATGATCGCGCTTGGCGACTGGCTGGCCGACAACGTGCCGGGCGATGTGGCTCCGGCCATCGCCCACGGCGATTTCCGGCTGGGCAATCTGCTGGTCGCACCGAACGATTTCACGGTGGCGGCCGTGCTGGACTGGGAGTTGGCCACCATCGGCCATCCGCTGGCCGATCTGGCCTATGCCTGCATGCCCTATTATCTGCCCCAGGGCATACCGGGCCTGAAAGGCATCGATGGCATGGACCTGAGTGCGGCCGGGATACCCAGCGAAGCCGATCAGTTGGCGCGCTATCGCGAGCGTCGTGGCATTGGCCCGATCGACGATTGGCCGGTGTTCATGGCCTTCTCGTTGTTTCGTATCGCAGCGATTCTGCAGGGCGTCTATGCTCGGGCCAAAGCGGGCAACGCCAGCAATGCCGATGCCCTGGCCGTGGGCAAGCAGGCCACGGTGATGGCCGAGTGCGGCTGGAAGATCGCGCGTAATGCCGGGTGATGGCCGGTCCCCGCGCCTGTCGCGGGTGCTGGTCACCAACGACGACGGCATCGATGCCCCGGGCCTGGCCGTGGCCGAGGCCATTGCTGCGGCCATCGCCGACGAGGTCTGGGTGGTTGCGCCCGCTCGTGATCAATCCGGTCGGGGGCAGGCGATCACCGTGCGTACGCCGGTCGACGTCATCACTCACGGGCCGCGCCGACATGCCGTGACCGGCACGCCGGCCGACTGTGTATTGCTGGCACTGGCCCACTGGCTGGCCGACGCGCCGCCGGATCTGGTCATCGCCGGGGTCAATCGCGGGGCCAATATTTCCGACACCATCGTCTATTCCGGGACCGTAGGTGCGGCCCTGGCCGCTGAGCACGCGGGCCTGTGTGCCGTGGCGCTCAGCCAGGCGTTTCGTGGCCCGCCCGAAACGGCTGATTTCTCGCCTGCGATCGACTACGGCCAGTGTGTGGTCACCCAGTTGCTGACTCAGGCCGCGCGCGAGCCGGCCGGCCGGTATCGCGGCGCCTGGAGCGTTAATTTTCCCGCGGCCAGGCACGAGACGCCGATTCAGGGGATCGGCTGGGCCCGCGGCGCGCGGGGCACGGCGGTGCGCCCGCGGGCCGAGCGTGTCCCCGGGCACGAGGAGCGCTTTCAGCTGGCGTTCGCGCGGGGCGCGACGCCCGTGGTGGATCCGCAAAGCGATGTCGCCGTGCTGCGCGCACGCCGGATCAGCGTCATGCCGCTGACCAACGAGCGTTGCGATCTCACCGTGTTCGAGTCTGCGACCAATAGACGAGACTGGCATCTCGACAAGACCGGTTCGGCGCGCTAAAAATAAAAACGAAACAGCATTTCAAAAAAAGAGCGGCGGTCTGGTCTCTAGGCTGCTCGCGCGCCCGAGGAGATCTGTCATGTTCGACCGGCATCACGCGGTCTGGCCCGAGAATGTTCCCCACACGCTGACGCTGCCCCGGACCAGTCTCTACGAGAATCTGGAAATTTCGGCACGTCGCTATCCCGACCGGGCCGCGATCATCTATTACGATCGCAAACTGTCTTACAAGACGCTGGACGCGGAGGTGAATCGTCTGGCGGGCTTTCTGCAGGCCCAGGGCGTGGCTGCCGGTGACCGGGTGCTGTTGTTCATGCAGAACGCACCGCAGTTCGTGATCGCCTACTACGCCATCCTGCGGGCCGACGCGGTGGTCGTTCCGGTCAACCCGATGAACCAGTCGCCGGAGCTGGCCCACTACATCGACGATACCGAGGCCACGGTGGCCATCTGTGGCCAGGAGCGCTTCGAGGCCATGGCGCCGTGGTTGGCCAAGGGCCGTATCACGAGCTGCGTGGTGGCGACCTACAACGACTACATCGATCCGGCGACCGATCTGGATCTGCCGGCTGAAGTCGCCGCGCCCGCGATCGAGTTGTCACAACCCGGTGCCGTGGCCTGGGCCGATGCCCTGAACGCCGGCCATGCGCCCGGCCGGCATACCGCGCAATCCGACGATCTGGCCGTGCTGCCCTACAGCTCGGGCACCACGGGCGCCCCCAAGGGCTGTATGCATACGCATGCCTCGGTCACGGCCACCATGGTCAACGGCCTGGTCTGGACCCGCTCGCACCCGGAAGGCCTCACGCTCGGTACGTTGCCTCTGTTTCACGTCACGGGCATGCAGAACAGCATGAACGCGCCCATCTATGCCGGCTCGACGGTGGTGTTGATGACGCGCTGGGACCGGCTCACGGCCGCCCGTCTGATCGAGCGTTATCGCATCAATCGCTGGACCAATATCGTGACCATGGTCATCGACATGCTTTCTGATCCGGCCATCGAGTCGTTCGATCTGTCGAGCCTGGAGCACCTGAGCGGCGGTGGCGCGGCCATGCCGGAAGCCGTCTCCGACAAGTTGTTCGCCCTGACCGGGTTGCGCTACGTCGAGGGCTATGGCCTGTCGGAGACGATCGCCGCCACCCATCTCAACCCGCCGGATGCGCCCAAGAAGCAGTGTCTGGGGGTGCCGCTGTTCGATGTGGATTCGCGCATCATCGATCCCGAGACGGGCACCGAGCTGGGCGCAGGCGAGGTCGGCGAAATCATCACTCATGGGCCGCAGGTGCAGACCGGCTACTGGCGCCGGCCCGAGGCCAATGCGGCATCGTATCTGGCACTGGACGGCAAGCGTTTCTTTCGCACCGGAGATCTGGGGTATTACGACGACGAGGGCTATTTCTTCATCGTCGATCGCGTCAAACGCATGATCAATGCCTCGGGTTTCAAGGTCTGGCCGGCCGAGGTCGAGTCGATGATGTTCAACCATCCCGACATTCGCGAGGCCTGTGTCATCAGCCAGCCCGACGCGCGTCGCGGTGAGAAGGTCAAGGCCTGCGTGGTACTGGCCGCCGATGCCACGGCCACGCCCGAGGCGATCCGCGAGTGGTGTCGTGAGCAGATGGCCGCCTACAAGGTGCCCAGTGTGATCGAGATCTGCGACGCCCTGCCGCGCTCGCCCACCGGCAAGATCCAGTGGCGCCAGTTACAAGAAGCCGAATGGGCCGAGACGGCCCCGGCCAATGCCTGATTTTCACGATTTTTCAGATTACGGACAGGAGCAATCATGAGTGACGTGGTGACCTATCGGCTGGAAGCCGATATCGGCGTGATCGCCATCGACAATCCGCCGGTCAATGCGCTCGGCCACGCGGTGCGCGAGGGCCTTCTGGCCGCGCTCGATCAGGGCCTGGCCGACAGCAAGGCCCGAGCGCTGGTGATCATCGGCGCCGGGCGTACCTTTCCGGCCGGTGCGGATATCAAGGAGTTCGGCCAGACCCCGCGGTCGCCGTCGCTGCCCGAGGTCATCGATCGCATCGAGGCAGCCGACAAGCTCACCATCGCGGCCGTTCACGGCACGGCACTCGGCGGCGGCATGGAGGTCACTCTGGGCTGTGATTATCGTGTGGCCACTGCTGATGCTCGCATGGGCCTGCCGGAGGTGAATCTGGGTCTGTTACCGGGCGCCGGCGGAACCCAGCGCCTGCCGCGCCTGATCGGCGCCAAGGCGGCCCTGGAGATGATCGTCGAGGGTAAGCCGGTCAAGGCCGCCCAGCTGCGTGATGCCGGTATCGTGGACGAGATCATCGACGGTGACCTGGAAGCCGGTGCGCTGGAATATGCCCGTAGGCTGGCCGATCACGACGCCGCGGCCCGTCCGGTGCGCCAACTCGACGTGGCCGGCGTCGATGATGATTTCTTTACCGATTTCCGGGCGTCCATCGAAAAACGCAAGCGCGGTTTCCTGGCGCCGTTTCATTGTATCGAGGCCGTACGAGCCGCCGTGACGCGTGATTTCGATGCCGGCATGGCCCGCGAGCGCGAGCTGTTTGCCGAGCTTCTGGCCTCGCCCGAGTCGGCTGCCCAGCGCCATGTCTTCTTCGCTGAGCGCGAAGTGGGCAAGGTGCCGGGCATCGCCAAAGACACGCCCAAGCGCGAGATCAGGCAGGTCGGCATCATCGGTGCCGGCACCATGGGCGGCGGTATCGCCATGAATTTCCTGTCGGCCGGTATTCCGGTGACGATGGTCGAGATGAAGCAGGAGGCACTGGATCGCGGTGTCTCGATCATCCGCCGCAACTACGAGGCCACGGCCAAGAAAGGACGCATCACGTCCGAGCAGGTCGAAAAGGCCATGGCCAATCTGTCGACCACGCTCTCTTACGACGATCTGGCGGATGCCGATCTCGTCATCGAGGCCGTGTTCGAGTCGATGAAGGTCAAGAAGCAGGTCTTCGGCGAGCTGGATCGTGTGGCCAAGCAGGGCGCAATCCTGGCCACCAACACCTCCACGCTGGATGTCGACGAGATCGCGGCATCGACATCGCGGCCCGAGGACGTGCTGGGCATGCACTTCTTCTCGCCGGCCAACGTCATGAAGCTGCTGGAGAACGTGCGCGGCGACAAGACCGCCGACGATGTGGTGGCCACGGTCATGGATCTGTCCAAGCGCATCGGCAAGGTCGGTGTCATGGTCGGAGTGTGTCACGGCTTCGTGGGCAACCGGATTCTGCACAAGCGTCAGGATCAGGCCGTGCAGCTGGTCAACGAGGGCGCCACGCCCGAGCAGGTCGATCGCGTGATTTACGACTTCGGCATGCCCATGGGCCCCTTTGCCATGGCCGATCTGGCCGGGCTGGACGTGGGCTGGCGTATCCGCGAGGACATTCGCGAGAACGACCCGGCCAACGCCCCTGAGCGCAACTGGATGGATGCCCTGGCCGAGGCTGAGCGCTGGGGCCAGAAGACCGGTGCCGGGGTGTTCGAATACGTCGAGGGCGATCGCACGCCCAGGCGTTCGGACGTGGCGCACGCCGAGATCGAGGCCTATCGCGCCGCCCATGGCATCACCCCGCGCGATATCAGCGATACGGAGATTCTCGAGCGCTGTCTCTATGTGATGGTCAACGAAGGCGCGCGCATTCTGGAAGAGGGCATCGCTGCGCGGCCGTTGGATGTGGATATTGTCTGGATCTATGGCTACGGCTTCCCCGTCTATCGCGGCGGGCTGATGTTCTGGGCCGACCAGGTGGGCCTGCCCACGATCCTCGAACGCATCAAGACCTTCCATACCGACACCGGGGCCGACACCTGGCAACCGGCCCCGCTGCTCGAGCGTCTGGTCGCCGAAAACAAGCGTTTTGCAGATCTGTAGCCGCGGTTTTAGCCGAGAATAATCATGGATATCGAATACAACGAGGCCGAGCGAGCATTTCGTGACGAGGTGCGTGCGTTCATCGCCGACAATCTGCCCGAGGAGACATCGCGCCGGGTCAAGGCCTTCAAGAGCGTCACGCCCGAGATGATGACAGCCTGGCAAGACGCGCTGTCGAAAAAAGGCTGGCTGGCCGTCAACTGGCCGGTCGAGCACGGCGGCACCGGCTGGAGCCCGATCGAGAAACATATCTTCGAGGAGGAATGTGCCGAGGCCGGTACGCCGCGGATCCTGCCGTTCGGGCTGAACATGGTGGCCCCGGTCATCATCAAGTTCGGCACCCAGCAGCAGAAGGACTATTACCTGCCGCGTATCCTCAACAACGAAGACTGGTGGGCACAGGGCTACTCCGAGCCGGGTGCGGGCTCGGATCTGGCCGGCCTGAAATGCCGGGCCGAGCGCGACGGCGATCACTATGTGGTCAATGGCCAGAAGACCTGGACCACGCTGGGCCAGCACGCCAATATGATCTTCGTGCTGGTGCGCACCAATACCGAGGTCAAGAAACAGGAGGGCATTTCGTTCCTCCTGGTCGACATGAACACCCCCGGCGTGACCGTACGTCCGTTGATCACGCTCGACGGCGAGCACGAGGTCAATGAGGTCTTCTTCGACGACGTGCGCGTGCCGGTCGAAAACCTCGTGGGAGAGGAGAACAAGGGCTGGACCTGTGCCAAGTATCTGCTGACCTTCGAGCGAACGGGTATTGCCGGCGTCGGCATTTCCAAGGCGGCACTCGCGCATCTCAAAGCGATCGCAGCCGGCCAGATCGTCGACGGCAAGCCGTTGATTGCGCATCCACGAACCGCCGAGCGCATCGTCGATCTCGAGCTGGAACTCATGGCGGTCGAGATGACCAATCTGCGCACTGTTTCGGCCGCCGAGGCCGGCGGTGTGCCCGGGGCCGAGAGCTCGTTTCTGAAGATCATGGGCACCGAGGTGCGCCAGAAGATCTCGGATCTGTATCGCGAGATCGCCGGGCCGCAGGC
>MDTG01184969.1_pt1 | contig 15160 bp, 15 predicted proteins | sample 811421 | NCBI WGS metagenome assembly MDTG01 (sample SAMN05326645, study PRJNA326480) | marine metagenome | isolation source: seawater | place: Pacific Ocean: South East | collected 2011
TAGGTAAATGCTTAGTAAATAAAAATAAAACTTAAAAACTAAAAAAAGTTGTTCCTTTTTTTTTAGAAGTATGAGAGAAAGAAAATTTGATATTTTCTCGCTCTCCTCTTCTTTAGTAATTTCTTTCACTATACCAAACACAATGGGTGAGTCGGATCAGAACATTAGGGCCTTTGCCCCAGAATGGAAACCTTACAAAGGCTACAAAAACCCACTTAGTGTAAAACAATGCTTTCCTTCTAGCTCATTTGACTATGAATGTCAACCACGATTCTCATCTGCAAGTAATATTCGTTACAAAGGCTGTTCTTCAGTCCATCAAGCTCCTTTAGTAGGACGTGGTATGTACACTCACGTTCCCGAAGATGTACAGTTCCACGGATTGAAATTAGGACCGTGGGGAAGTGAATTCGGACCAAAGGCTGAAAGAGATTCCTGGGTAAGTAGGGACATTATTGGAAGCTACGTTCTTATAAGAGTAAAGAGACGTCGTACCAAATTCAATAATAAACTACTACCTCTTTATTTAATTTCCTCTAACAATAATCAGGTGTTTTTCAATTTCAACTACGTAGGACGTGGTAACAAATCATCATCGCCTATACATTTAGAATTCTACCCAGAGAAATCACAAAACAACAGTGACCATATTATAGAACACACCTCGTCACGTTATGAATGGATTTTTGGATATATACAGAGCTACAATAGTTATAGTGGTCTGCACGAGTTAGTTTTTAACTTCGACAATGTCTTCTTCGATGGTTATTGGGTAGATCTGGAAAAGTGCCTTGTCCAAATCTGGACACCTCCCGATGTAAGACAAAAATTGGCTTCGCTTATTAATAACACACAACACTCCAATAACAAATACCATCTATCTGCTGTCATCATTCAAAAAAGGTGGAAATGTTGGTATTTGAAAAGAAGTCACATTACCAGAAACAATAGAAAAGAAAAAACAAAGAAAAATCAGAATAGGTATTATAGAAGGCATAGAAGTAGGGGGAATCTCCCACAGATATACAGGGTGTTACAACCAGGGATGCCTTTGCCAACAAGAAACCCTCGCACTCATCCTAAAGATACTAATTACACTCTATCCTGTTCTGAAAAGTGGTTGATATATTATACAATAGGTTACGAAAGTGATTACTTATCCCCTATTGGATCTTGCTATGACAAACAACTATTTAAACGACACTCCCGCAAAGAAAGGCACTATAATACTCGCTGGAAAAAAATGATGGAAGAACTTGAATCTACCTTGAACATAGATAAACTCAAAGCCAATGATGCACATTATAATGCACTCCTGCGACTTATAACCTACTATAATGAGTCATTTAAAAGAGGTTGGATGAAAGTGCGACAAACTGGTCCTAACCGCTTTACTAACCGAAAGTATTCTAATGATAAGAGAAGAGTACAAAGAAGGTCTTTGCGCTCTTATACTAAAAACAATCTTGATTATTAAAACCTTTGAAACTATTTAATTAGGTGTTCTGTTCTAATAATAAATTTTTTTTTATTTATAACTATCTCTGCTTCAATAATAAGATATTAAGTTCAATATAGCAACACATTACATAAAACACAATAGAATTATAACAAATATTCATAAATTTGATCTTAATATAAAGATTACTTGCAATAGTAAATCATTATGTCCCAAGAAAATATAAACCAACCCCAAACGCAACACCAGGCGCCGAATATTCAAAGACGCCCCAAAATGTATTTTAAACTTGAAAAATTAGTATCTAAAGATGCCCTCGCGTATATCAAGAAATTAACCTCTAACTTTGATCCCCAGTATAGAATTAGTGAAGAATTTATTACCCAACTAACACATTCGCTTGACAACGATTCAACTATATTTCAAGGATTCCTATATTCTCCCAATGACCCTGTTATTTGTAAAAAGGTTATTGGAAGGGGAGGATGTTACTTCCATAAAACCACACAACAATGTCAAATCGATTTTATTTGGCACGACCGAGACAATCAAAAATTCCTCTTCTGGGGGAAGAAATGGCCACTTATTCGAGCCTTAAATGCTATACATCACCGTATCACCACTCAGAGTGAATCTAATGAATAAATACTCTCTTTATCTTAGATATTTGTATCACTTAATTATTATAAAATTCTTTATTATTTTTAAAAACCTATTTATCTATAAAAAAAACATTATAATATATTTTATTTAAGCAAGTTTTATAAATTATGTCACTTTAAAGGTATATACCTTTAAAACGCCAATTGGTCAAAATATCATAATACAATAATACTCTATTTATCTTACAAATTTGTATCCCTTTATTTTAAGAAAACATTTTAGTGATTTTTAAACCTAAACTCCCATTAACTTATTATCTTATAATTTTTATTTTACCTAGTTTTATAAATTATGTCACTTTAAAGGTATATACCTTTAAAACGCCAATTAGTTAAATAAAGTTTTAATATAGGTGATTTACAAAGTTAAATTCGGTTTTTAATGTATTAGGGGCCTTTGGTGATGTGCTAACTGGCGTGTTCTCTCTTTTTGAATAAGATTACAACACAAGAAATTATTGCAATAATTAAGATATATTCATAGGCTGATAAATTCTTATTGATTTTCGGGTAACTATTTGTTAATATATTACCAATATTTCTATAAGTATAATCTTCTGAAATTTCGAGAAGTTTATTTTGCTCAACAGTAATGAAACATTGACTATTGTTAGTGGTCCAGTGAATAGGGACAGCAATTATTATAAATAAGTAGATTAAAATTAATTTCCAATTTATCGTTTTATAATATATAAGAATGTAAGGTAATGTCCCAAATATAATAAAACATGCAATACTATGAGCTATTAGTAAAAAAATTATTTTTATTTTTTCCATATTTGTTTTTTTATTCCAAATTTTATGATAAAATTTGTTCGTATAAAGCTCTAAACTTGAAAAAATTATAACATACGTTAAAAGGTATTTAAAATAATTCAAATGATTGGTCATTACTATAATATTATAAAATAATATTATTTTATAATACTATAAAATAATATTATAAAATAATACTATATTTTATCTCTTAATTTTTGGAGAAGGAATTCTCTTATTCCAAATAATAACTTAAAATATATCTTCTTAAATTATGAATTCCAAATACAACTTAATAATGATAACTATTCTGTCAATTCTTATGGTAAAACTCTATTATATGCTCAATTAGTATAATTGGCCCATTCATTGCCATCTCTAGAAAGAGAAAAGAAGGAAATAGGTGATGGTAATTATTAAGAATAAATTTGATCATAACATATATATAAAGTACTGTATTACTCTATTATGTCGCATCTTGTACAGCATTTACACCAGGTTCTTTCTATTTATAACGATGACTTCTACTGTGATCAAGAACATAAGCAATTTGTAGAGAACATAATGGCGTCCATACACAGCAACTCCTTAGCTCCCCGTACAAGAGTGTTTATTCCTTCCACTCAAAAAGGAACTACCGATCAGCTTATACGAGCCCTTAAATACAGAGTACCCGTCTATTATGGAAAAAGTAGAGACGATTTATTTTCTTGGGATATACTATCATCTACCCTTGGATATACTAAAGAACATATTCCTAATAATCTTCAGATTATTAGTGATACAAGATTCCTAATTTCCGGACCTGTTAAAATTATGCCTTGTTCTCCGAACGAAGATCCAGTTGAAATTATTATATCTCATATATGGGGTGTCAATTTGGAAAGTGACACTACTGCAGATTACCACACTCTTGTTGCACACGAACCAAGCTGGGATTTTGATAAATACTATCATCGCCAATTAGAACTTTTTCGCCTTATCATTCAATCTTCTGTTTTCACTATGAATAGTGAGGGTTACAATGGGGTTGATATCCAAATGCCTCTTATTGGTTCGGGGTGTTTCCTCCGTGCTCTTTCTAAAAATGATCAAGGAAAGTGCATCGTGCATATCACTAGAGCCCTTTTCACAGCAGTTAATGAGATGCCTAATTGCGTACGCCTTAAACTATGCGTATTTAATCCTAGCGAATTTGATTCTTGGCTTATTCCAGCTCTTAGAAACAAGTCAGAAGCTAATCCCCAATTTATAGTTGGAACTGGTTCTTCTGATGGTAATGTAATGAATAACGTTCCTGATCCTAAACAAACCGGAAGAGCCAGCATAGTTATTAATGCTTGGGATACACACTCTTTTATCGGAAATGGCGGTAACGGTGACCCGTCTGTAGACGGTATGATTGTAGCTAATTCTGGTAATTATAATAAGCATTTCAGAAACACATCATTCCTACATAATGTGGCTTTTAACCCACATCTTCTTGAGCCACGCAATTGGATTCAATTTTAACCTTTAAATTCTTTATATTTTGTATCACCTAAAATATAAAAAATAACGTGTAATTTATAAAACCACACAGTCCTTTTAATTTTTTTTTATTATTTTTTATTTCACTAACATATTTGAAATTTAGAAATTTAAAGGTATATACCTTTAAAACGCCAATTAGTCAAATATTTTAATGCCGATTTACAATGGAGAAAAATCCTCGATTAACTGAGAACCAGTTAATTGTTTATTATCTATTTTTGGATATTTTATCATACAATTCTTGCCAAAACGATATTCACAATATTTTGGGTCAGTAGTATATATTTTTGGAATACGAATATGTTTGTTATAAAATGGAACGTATATGTATTCTTCCATATATGATTTTGGGTAATTAAACATACCTTCGTTGTCAGTTTCCCAGGATTTTATTAAATAACAATATATTCCTTTATTAAATTCTAATTTTGTTAATTTATCAGCCCAATATTTATATATATTTTTGCTGCAAAATTTTAGTATTTCTAATTCACAACAAGTCTTGTTTTTCCCATACGGTTTATTATCAACATTATTGGATGAAATAATATACGTGTTTCTTCCTAAAAACTTTTTTAACTCTTCAACTGATTTTATCCTATTTTCAAAATCAGCTCTATATTTTGGGTGGCTATAAAAATCATTATAATTTTTGGATACATTGTTTGTAAAGAATGTATAATCAGGAATTCCCCAAATAAAAAATGACGTACCTTCAAGGCAATCAAATAGTTGTTGTAAATCTTGATAGAACATACCGATATCTATATCTGTATCCCAAGGTATTATTCCTTGATGTCTTATAGCACCTAATAATGTCCCAGATGAACCAAAATATTTGATATTATTTTTATTTAGAATGTCTAACAAGCAAAGAAAGAGGGGTTTATTTATTTTTTTTAAAAATTTATTTGAGCTATATGTATTCATATATATGAAACTATTTTTAATAAAAGCTACATAAACTTTAATTAATTATTTAAAAATATTTAATATAATAAATTTATAATGATAAATATTTTAATGCCTATTTACAATGGAATTGAGTTTATAGACGATTCGGTTACCTCTATAAAAAAACAAACCATTAAGGAATGGAAATTGATCATAGGTATAAACGGACACCCATCTAATTCAGAAGTGTATAAAAAAGCAAAAGAGTACGAAAATGATACAATCAAAGTTATAGACTTGTTTGAAATTAAAGGAAAGTCTGATGCCTTAAATACGATGTTAAAGCATTGTCAATATGATTGGATTTCCTTATTAGATGTAGATGATATTTGGAAACCAACAAAATTAGAGAATCAATTAAAATTTATGAAAGAATATGATGTAATTGGTACAAAATGTCAATATTTCGGTGATTCGACGGCCGTCCCTAATATTCCTGTTGGGGATATTTCTAATTTTGATTTTTTTAATTTTAATCCAATTATAAATAGTAGTTGTTTGGTTAAAAAAGAATTATGTTGGTGGGACAGGGAGGAGAAGTGTGAGGATTATGATATGTGGTTGAGACTAAAAAAACAAAATAAGAGATTTTATAATGTAGAAACAATAGAGCTTGGACATAGGATACATAAGCAGAGTGCATTTAACGCACAAGGGAATCATAATAGTGTAAAAGATCTATTGAAAAAGTATTTTTAATATTTTGTATCACCTAAAATATAAAGAACTACTTTTAATTTTTAAATTATTTTACTAATATATTTTCCAATCAAAAATCCGGAAACATTACAAGCAATGTCACTCCATTTACCATACCACCAGTTACCATCTTCTTTGTTTTTTGATACCAGTCCATCACAATCTCCATATCCTCCTAACCATCCAGGTCTTTCTTTACCATAATAATTTTCGAATAATTCCCATATTATTCCAAGAATAGTCACTAATATTAACTTATTTGGAAACTTTATACCTAAAAACATAAACCAAACAACATGTGTTATCGACCAACCATCAAATCCCCAAAATAATGACGTTTCTAAGGGATCTTTAAAATCCTTATTATGACATCTAAATTTTCCATACATACATATTAATACTATTGGCACTGACTGTAATAATATTATATATAAATCGCTTTTATCCAATTTCATATACTATAAATATATATTATTAATTGAAAATTTTTCTATTATATACCAGATATTACATATAAATTTGATACACTTCAACTTTCTTATTCAAGTTGTATGAATCTACTTGCCCTATGGGAAGTAAGAACAGCACTGATAATAGCTTCCGCCCTGCCGGACCTGCCAGCTCGCCCCGCACTAAACTAACCAATAGTTCTGAGTCCCTATCTCATTCTTCTCCTCCTGGCCCCCCTCCATCTCATTCTTCTTCTGGATCACAAGAAAATTGTGCTCTATACGTAGACCATGGCACAGAGGAAACAAAGGTCTATAAGATCGTCCTTCGTGAGAATATTCCATTGACATCACTTTCACGCCCAACACTAGTAATTCCTGGCTCAGTACCGTCTAAAAGTGCTTCTCAGAACATTCCTAACAAGACAATCAATATTCCAGAAATTACCGAGCTAGCACTTTACGGATCTCTTAGTAACGAATGTGCTCACGCGATTACTACACAATCCACTGGACCTCTTCCCCAACAAGTCAGTATTAAGACGATGATTGATACTCTCCGGCCTCAATATGTCTTCGTTGGCACTACTGCTTGGAGCAGAACTGCATCAGAGGCGATTAAGGCCCGCGTCCAGCAGTACTTCTCCCAACTATCTTCCTCTGCTAATATTCCAACCGAATGCAGGGTTCTCACCGGTGACGAGGAAAGTGCCTACGAAGCGAATGCTGTTCAATTTGCAGCTAAATCTACAGGCCTCCCTGATCCTAACATTATTCTTTCCTCTGGTGGCGGATCTCTCCAAATTTCACTGGCAATTCCTGCCATAGACGCAAATGACGCACATTGGTTTAACTGTTCTCTTGATATTGGTTTCCGTAAAGGAATTGAAATACTACAAGATTCATCCCTGGGTTCTTATGCAAGGCGCCTTGAACACTGGAAATCGATAGTATTGACAGAGATTTCCAAGATTGGTCCAATGATTACAAACCATTTCATTGAAACCTACACCAACCTTAATATTGTGGCTATCAGTGCCTGCTATTATGCCTCAAAGGCTGCCAAAATTGATCGCCACTATGTCAATATCGAGGAAGCTATCCAAAAATTGCCCCAAACCCTTAACGATGTACCAGACGAAAAGAACCTTAAAAATGTCGCTAATTCTGTTATCCAGACTGAACTATTTCGTGCAATTCACGCCAGGACAAACAAGCCGACCAACATTCACTTTAGTAGAGATTGGAAAATTGAAGGCATCGACTTTCGAACTACTTGGTGTGCTGGTAAATTCCTGAAAGAAAACCGCCTTTAGAATTACTACAATTAATTATGGATTACAACTTTAATAAATTTTTTATTACGACCATTCTAAATATGATAAGTTACTAATCTAAACCTATCTAATGAAACCTTAAAAGGATGAGTAACCACTTACTAAAAACTCTCTATAACGGTCTTATAAAGATCAGAAGTATAATTGACACCATAAGCCCTCTATAAAAAGCTTTGCGTCTTTTATCTATAGAATTATTTTTTATTTTTAATAAATCAGGGTATTTTCTAACAGCATCCTTAAACGGAGTTCCATAACTTCTGGTTTGTATAATATATAATATTGATGCAAGTATATATACAATAGCAATATAAGCAAATATAATAGGTACTTTACAATCTTTCATATAATATTATATCATATTATATAATATGATATATGATGTAATTATTGTAGGATCGGGAATAGCAGGTCTTAACATATATAATGAACTGTTATATAAAAAAAAATATGATAATATGATGTTAATAGATAAAAATAGTTATATTGGGGGCAGAATATATACAATTTCTCTTACTTTAAATGGAATAAAACATACTTTAGAAGCCGGAGGTGCCAGATTTAATGACAAACATAAAAAATTAATTAAACTAATTGAAGAATATAGCTTACAAAATCAAGTAACTAAAATTAACAGCAGTTCTCTTGAATTTTCACCAAGGTATAATAAATGGAAAAATAATCCAATCACAAATAGTCTCCCCTATTATTATCTCGATGAGGCTTTAAAAAAATATAATTTAGATCCAAGTATTTCAAAATATTCCTTTAGAGAATGGCTTTATAAAACATTTAAAAAAAATATAGCAGATTATATAATTGCAAGTTATCCATACACCGATATTTTTAAAACAAATGCATATGATGCTTTGAGACTATACAAAAAAAGTATGAACATTAATCAAAATTTTTATGTTCTTAAAAATGGACTATCTATGTTAATAAACCTTCTTACACAGGATATTAAACAACAAGGTGGAACTATACAACTAAATACAAAATGTTTAGATATTATTTACAAAGATAACCTATATACTATTTCTTGTCTATTAAATAATAAACCCGTCAAATATATTACAAAAAAATTGGTATTAACTATACAACAGCCTCAACTTAAAAACTTTAAAATATTTAAACCTATTCGTTCTCTAATTAATACAGTTTCTACTACAGTATTGTTGCGCATATATTTTATTTTTAAAGTTCCTAAAAAGGGGGTTTGGTTTAAACATCTAAAAAAAACACTAACTGATTCTAAAATACAGTATTTTATACCAATTGATTACAATAAAGGATCGGTAATGATAAGCTATTCGGATGATTCTAAAGCAAAATTTCTTAAAAATTTAGATAATAAAAACAGTAAAAAATTTATAGAATTTATACTTGATGAATGTAAAACTATTTTTAATATAAAACATATACCATTGCCTATATGGCATAAGCTATGTTATTGGGATAGTGGTGTGGGTATCTGGAAAAAAAATGTTAATAGTGAAGAAGCAAGTAAAAAAATAATTAGACCCTTTCAAAGGAAAAACCTTTTTATTTGTGGTGAAAATTACAGTAGGAATTATCAAGGATGGATAGAAGGTTCATTAGAAACATCAGATAAAGTATTTAAATTATTATAATATTTACATAACTATTTATATAGATATTATTTATGACTACTTTTAATATGTTTAACACACACTCCCAGTATTCCTAAACAGCATTTTTTTGTGGGCTTTCTATTTAAACTATATTTTCCTCTTGAAGTATTAATTATTATATCAATCGTATTTGGTATTATTTCTTCTAACATATCTATTAATAATTCTTTTTTTGACCTGTCAATATTAGATTCCTCTTTTATTATTTTCTTTATTACATGAGTTACCAAGTTTTTTCTTTCTAAACCAGACATATAAGTTATTGATTCTACAGATTCCATACCAATAATTAATAACTGTACTATATTTGATGTGTTTATTGCCTGGTTATTCTCTACTAAATAATTTTTTATTGCATTATAACATTCTCGAGAATCATTATCTATTATAATTATTTCTTCTTCTTCCATTTGTTTATGTTCATCTATATCCATATTTACCTCTTCTATTTTTTTTTCTTCAACGCCTTTTTTTACAGAATGCGTTTTATCATTTTCTAAATCAATACTATTTTCCATTATTACATATGCATATTTTTTTTATATAAAATTTAACCGACACAATTACTATTTAGTATAATATATAACGTAATTACAACCTTCTTTTATTATTATAATCTATATAATTGTCAATCTTAATTAAAATTTGATATAAACTTGCTTTAAGAATATATATTATATTTTTTCCAAAATGGCCTGCTCATTATCTAGATCGCAAACCCCCGACATTACTGTCACCACAGCTTCCCAATTTGCAAAACACAACTTGCAATGGGTTAGCGTTGGGTGGGATGATAATACTCGTAGCAAATTCTCAAGCCTTGGTCCTAAAATCTCTGACTGGACTCTAATGCTTAAAAATGGGACCCTTCTTAAATTTCTTCGTCGCCCTAACTTTACCGATGAAACACTTAGTATCCACGCAAAAGATCTTGCAATTACAGTAGAAACTCCAGACGGCCACCTTAAGGCCATTACATTTGCTAAATACTTAAAGGAGTTTGGTAAATGGACTCCTGGAATCCCAGATCACATTGATATGTCTAACGGTGATAACGAGGTTGTAACTATGCGCTTTGTCGGAATGGTCGTTCCAATCGATGATTCCGGAACACAAGAGGTTGTACCAACTGCATACAGTTACCAAACTACTTCCAAATCAGACCCAAGTAGTATTATTGGCGCTTCATTTCATATGGGAACTGGGGTACATCTTGATGGACCAAGAACCGAAAAAGTGTGGCTTGTACAATCTAAGTCTCCTCGTGAAACTCTTAACAAAAAAGAATATTCTTCCTCTAAATGCAAAGAATATGTAGATGAAGAGGAAGATGATGAAGATTGGGGTGATGCTGACTTTAGTCCTGAAGCTATTGCTAAAAGAGAGTCTGCCGGAAAAGCTATTTCTGAACCCGCCGAACGTATTATTGATGCTGCTGAAAAAGCTGTTGAGATAAAGGACACTGTTAAAAGAGATAGCGTAATAGATGAAGATGGTTGGCCTAATTCGCTTTCTCCACATATCAAAGAAGCATTTATTCGTTGGGAACCATCCTGTAAAAATTTTACAACTGCATTACAAACTATTAGTAAAGATGCATCTTTAGGATATCCTCTTAGTTGTTTCAAGGAAAGAGGCGAATCTGAAATAAGTGGTATTACCAATTCTGACATTGTTGAATTAGCAAAGATCCTGTATAATGTGCCCGTTTCTAAATCACAATACTGGCTTACTGACGGGGGGAATCTCAGTCAGGATTATTACCAATGGGAACGAGAATCTAAGATGGAAGAACTAAAATATGACAGTTCTGTTGCAAGAAACCAAACATATGAAAACACTTGGTTCCGTATCACAGACTCCGAGTTTGAAACAGAAGAACAAAAGAAGGCAGTTGGTAGTGTAATGGGACCCCGCTCAACAGGAGTTGGCCGTAACCGAGCAATGTACTTTCAAATTCCCAGAAAACAACGCCCTAAGGACTATGGTCGTATGCGGTCTTTTAAAGCAAAATCTTGCTTTTCTAATGAAACTTGTTTAAGATATAGGAGCCTTGGTACGGGCAATGTTTCATTCGGCTCATCGGAAGGATCACACGAAATCGACTCAAGTATTCCATTAGAAAGAGACACAAACCACTCTATTACAGTAACCTTTGGAATTTGGAAAACCACCAAAGATGGTACTATGACAAGTGATGACGTTGATAGTTTCGCAAATGAAATCAACCAGTGTTATCACGATACTAAGGCCTTGTGGGTTGGGTCACTGGTAACTGGCGAACAGAATACATCTGTTACTTGTAAAGTAGAAAAACCACCAATTGAATTCCCCGTTTCAACTTCTAAAGATCAAGAAGAATTTGACCAAAAAATTACACTATTCCCTAAAAAAATAAGTGACGTTGCCGTATTCCCAACATAAACTCTCTCAATATTACATAATATTTGTATTACCTAAATGAATCTAAATTTTGTAACATATTCGGTTATCTATTTATAATAATAAAATTTCAAATTATTTTTTTGTTTTACCTGCTTTAATCAAATCTATAATTTTAAAGGTAAGTGCCTTTAAAAATATAGAAATGGAATCTGATAAAAAATTTATAAGCCTTGACATAAATTTTATTACAATTTTATTACAATTTTATGAATATATTTCTATGTCAACACATCATAAACTAAATGATAACCGCCCTCCTAATATACAATTTTATAAAATAGATGAAGATGATGCTAATCATTGTACACGTACTTTGTTAGATTCTATTAGACTAAAGCAAAAAGAGTGTGAAATAATGTTTTATAATCTATATACCTTCGATATATCTAATAAATGTACTAAAATATTCTGTTGTGATTCTTTTTGTAAAATGACTGTTTCTATACCCAAACAAACAGTTAGTGATCCCGATACTATTCAACATATTAAAGATATATGTCGCGACACTTTACACCAATCTGATATAAATTCAGTTGAAAAAATAAGTCTGGCGTTTAGTTCATTCATAGAATACGTCATCAATTCTTCGAAAAAGATGCTAACAAAAGATCCTGATTTAATTTTAACAAAAATTCCAAAAACAGCTGAAGTATCTTTGCAAATAAGTAATATATATGTAGATGTAGAGTTTTTAGTATCAGATCTATATTTTACAGATAAAGCTTCTGGTAAATCTGCAGCTAATAAATTTAAAGAACTTACAGGTAGCTTCCCTAAATGGGACTCTTGGAAAGTTATCGAAGAAACTAATATTCCATTAATTTCTATGAATGGGTTATGTATTAGGTAATTAATTATATTATGACAATAAATGACCATTTTATATAGTATAAATATCTAAACATAATAGATAGGTATATAGATATTACTTCATATGGAACTTAATAATAATTTTTCCCTATATAATAAAACTATTGGTACTATTTCATCTTCTAATCTTATTCAATATGACATTTGCATACCTGATATTCAACGTCTTGAAAATAGTGAAACAGTTCAAGATATTGTAAATTACCAAATTAATCATCTACGAGATTATAACCAAGTAAATTTTATAGGAGTTCTCAATATTCACTATATTGAAGATAAAGATGAATATTTTCTTGTAGACGGTCAGCATAGATATGCTGCTATAAAAAAACTACAACAAATGGGACATCTATTTGATATAGTTATAGAATTAATAAAAGTGTCCTCTATGAAAGAACTACAACATAACTATTCTGTAGTTAATAAAAATACCCCTCTTCCAAAATTCCCCACTTCTATTGATAAAAATATACCCGAAACCGCCGCACTCCATTTTAAAACATCCTATCCTACTATTTGGTCCAAAAATTCGCGCGCACGGAAGCCACATATATATTGGAATTTTTTTCAAGAAGCACTTGGGAGGCTTACTAAAGAACTACATATACAATCCAGTAAAGAACTCATCAATACTATCTCTGATTTTAATAATCAACAAAAAGAATTAATTGAAAAAGGCATTACAACATCTCTTAGTAACAAAGTAAGCGATAAGATACTTAATAAATGTAAAATAACTGGATTTTATCTTGGACTAAGTTCCCACGTTTCTGATAAATACGGATACGAATGGGTTAGATTAATTATTACACAAAAAACAGGAATTGCACCAAAAAAACAATCTAAACCCAGAAAAAAAACCATACCTAAAAAAATTAAAAATGATTCTTGGAATACATATAACGGCTCTGATAAGGGAGATGCACCTTGTTGGTGTTGTGGAGATTCTATTAATTCAAAAACATTCCACGCCGGTCATATCATTTCTGAAAAAAATAAAGGTACTTGTACAATAGATAACATACTCCCCATATGTGCGGGGTGTAATCTAAGTATGGGTTCTTCTAATATGGAAGACTTTATTAGCCAACATTATCCAAATAATTTAGATCGATTCCAAAAGCGTAACTTTAAACCTACTAATAGATGGTCAATATCGTTTTTTTAATACAATACGATATCATTGTTGTTAAGGTTTAGTATCTTAAATCTGACTCTACTTTTAAAAAGTTCATTGAATTTAGAAGCAACTACCTTTTTATTTATGTGTGGTATAAGTAGTGAATTGCTATTTATATCAACCATTCTATTTAAACAATGAATATTATATGCAACTGGTTTTGCCATACCAAATCTGATAAATATTAAATTTCTAATCATATTGTCCTCAAAAACAGGCACTGTAGTAGGTCCTCTGCCAAATCCAATCCATTCGCCTAACTTTGCGTGATTTATACTACATACGTCCATTATATTAACTGTTTCAATCAAATTATTATAATATAAACCAAGTATATTACCAATTACTATAAAATCATTTTTAGGTGTAAATATACCTAATTCTTTTATATTAACTATATCATCTTGTATATAATCTACCAATTTTTGATTTAAATTATCTGGCTTAATTATAACGGTGGGATTACCTACTACAATACCTGATTCTATAATAGGAGGTCTTCGTTTATTAAATTCCCACTGTACTAAAAACATTATTAAATCTAAAAAATTATAATCCTGGTCAATTTTAATTGGTATTATAGTATCCTCATGTTGCAGCTCTTTTAAAACAAGTGATATATGGTATTTAGGCATTTTTATAAAAAATATAAAAAATATTAATTTATCAAATTTATTTATTAATTTCATATACTATACAACTCTGGTACTTAAATTATTGCCAAATACTACAGAATTATTATAATTTATATGAGTCCCCGATCTATACATCATCACATTATTTCTGCCAATATAATACCTAATATTACTTTCATTGGAATTAGTATAAATACTCTCATTTTCATTATTCTCATTATCATTATTCTCATCACTCATATTCAAATTGTAAATTTCAGAATAAGTGTCAAGATAATTAGGGGTTTCCCAATTATATAATGTTATATAGTTATTTAACAAATATGAAACTAGCTTATTATGTACCGATTCTTTCCACCATTCACTGGAAACATATTTATAGTAGCCATAATTTGTTCTATCTAAAGTATTAAATATCTTATCTAAATACACATTTTCATCTTCTTCACAAATATTATTTTCCGCTATATCTGAATCTTCTTTGTCTTCATCACAACTATTTTCACAAATATTATTTTCCGCTATA
>MDTG01398373.1_pt1 | contig 15160 bp, 5 predicted proteins | sample 811421 | NCBI WGS metagenome assembly MDTG01 (sample SAMN05326645, study PRJNA326480) | marine metagenome | isolation source: seawater | place: Pacific Ocean: South East | collected 2011
CAACTGAAGTTTCTAGTTGTCCAACCTTCCTTCATAGCGCCACCGTACGGGTTCCCATTCTGTGGAATTGGAACGTAATTTTCGTTCCAATAAAAATAATTAGTCCTATTCTTGATCTTTTCTTTTTCAAAAACCATCGGATCATCAATACCGTTTGCGACGTATGGTTGAATGTAATTTTTGAAGCCTATTCCAATTCTTTCCTTAAAATTATGATTCGTCTCCGACGCCATAATTTGCGGCGGGAGATGTTGCCGGTTGTCAAAAGTTCGAGAACCAGCTGAACCGAAAGTGACTGTTGAATGATTAGAAATCATGGCTTTGAACAACATGTATGACTCTGCAATTCTCTGGCCCAATATCTTATGTGGCGTACCTCTCTGTTTGGCATTTTCAACGGAAGAAAAAACGTAACTTTGGCGGGTTCTATGTTTATCTGGGTCTGCTCCAAGATAGTAGTTGACGATGGCTTCGGCCGGCCGGAGACTTAATCTCCCGTCGTAATCAACGACACATTCAGTATCTTGCAGTCCTATTTGATCATCGATGTTTTCCATCCAAGGCAGAAGCATCTCCCACCAAGCTTTCTTCTCGGCTTCGCTGATACTGTATACGTCTTGAAGAGGATCTATGCCGAGGATATTCGCACATGTTCTCCTTGCTTCGTTTATTGTTTCGTACATGAGCCTATTTAATATACCTCGTAAACTTTCGTAAAACCGTAGTACTCCACCGCCTCTCGCAATATAATAGTCTCGTATATCAGGGTTCTTCAACCTGAAATGAGTATCGTTTGTTTGCATAGTGAACACGGTTGCCTTGTATTGGAACTCTGTTTCTGTGGAAACCACGTACGTACCATCATCTTCTTTGATTGGGCACCAACTTTGGTTTTCACCTAATTCTTTGGAACTTACCACGTACTTCCACATAAAAGGAGCTATTCCAAGTCCATACCCAGCTTTATATCTTCTCGAATTTTGCCGTATCTCGTCCTCTTCAACTGCAGGGCCATACTGGAGAATGGTATCTCCACTGGACGTTATGGCATTATTTCCTTCTCCGGCATTTGCGTCTTGTTGATTTCTAATGATATTAACATTTTGTTGCACACGATTAGCTACGGACCCGTCGGTATTCCACCGATGTAATCCTCCAGCTTCCCATGGATAAGACCCCAAACGTTCTTCGTCATATCCCGAAAACATGCAAGTTTTCATATCAGAATTCCAGAAGATAGGCATCTTCGAAGTATACTTTCCAATGTCTGATGAAATAGGCCCTGAGTACCCTAGATGATTTTTTGGATGAACAAGCGCCGATGCATACCCAGAAGCCAGCGGAATTGGATACCCGTCAGTGTTAAGCATGTAGGAAATAGACCCTTCGTTATCGTCGATCATTCGAAGAGTTGCAACGTCGATAAGAGCCATTCCTCCATATACTCCCGAAGGCACTACGCCAATTTCGCTTTGAGTCGGATTGGTCGAAAACCCTGATCTGGTATGATCACTGAAATTAGTGCCAAATCTGAATTGAGATCCTATGGGATGCTCCTGTTTTACGTCAGCAAGGTAGGGAAACAATATGCGATACATACTCCTGTCCTTGTCCCATGTTTCGCCATAAGTGAACAAAGGAGCAACGTATCTGGGATGATAATTTTGTAAATTAAAGAAACCATCTGGCATGGTTCTATCTGTTTTCCATTGATGGTATGTAGCGTCTCCAACGTCTGGAGCCGAATCTAGAACAGTATGAAAAGTGCAGGGCCCATTCATGGCCAGTCGGCCGTATTGTCCTCCAACTCTCCAATTGACGGAATCGACGTTTGCTCCTCCGTTGTCTAAATATCCCCAAGCAGAAACTCTATCGTAGGAGACTGGTTCGTAGTCCGTCGCCGTTGAATCTAGACCGCCTTTGGTGTATCTTTGCCAATTAACCCCGAGGCCGTGAGTTGCGTTGTAGATATCGCTATGATATTGAAAAGTTGTTTCGCCATCTTTTCCACCAACAAGATTAACTAAGGGCTTGTACTGGTTCCAACCATTGGAATGGTCATCATCCAAAATCAATCTTTCAGCTTCGTTGGTTCCTACTCGATACAAAGAGGTAGGAAGCTTTCGTAATAGATGACCTAAGGCCCACATGTTTCCGTTACCGTTGTCGTTGGTAATGTCGTCAATGAACCAATCTCTCCAATCTTCTTTATCGGCCCATTCGGGATCATCCGGATTCCCATCATGGCATATATCAGTGATTTGTTTTAAGAATTTTATTAACATGTAGGCATTTACGTATTTTAAATCTGTTGGATACTGCGGTTCTACGTAATTTTCGTTTTCTCTTTCTTCAGCAGTAGCATTAGGAAATATTCTTAATTCAGGTACACCCAGAGTAGTTGAACCTCCAACCTGACCAAGATAATCTTTGTCTGACACATACGAAGAAATATTAATTCCATCAGCTGCCATTTTATCGATACCCTTGAGGAAAGATTGGTGCATAATCATTGACGACCCACCCGTGACTTCTGAATCAATTAATTTATTCATAAGATCCAATGCGTCAGAATAGTCAGATAACCAAGCTCTTGCTCCATCCATCTCTTCGTCATTTTTTCCTTCTAGAATTTTTTGAAATTCAGAATTATACCATTGCTGCAAGTCTCGGTTTTCAATCGAACCAATCGTAGATGCATCAGCAGAATTCACTCTAGCTTTGAACGCTCCAGATGGTGTCGTAGATGTCTCGGATGCTTCCCAAAACGAGGATAAGACAAATCTCCAAAGTCTTTCTTCCCCTGTAGTCGTATTCGACCACGAGCCTCTATCAGAATACCCAAAACTTGTCGGAGTCCCATGGTTTAAGTTATTCTCATTCTTTCGTAGAATACCAAAATCAATTGCGGGAGTATCTAAACCAAGAGTGCCAATTTGAAGATAGCCAGGGTGGTCGATATCAGAAGGATACCCATACGTATCTTCATTGAATTCGTTGTAGACGTCGCTTGAAAAAGGTCCTTTCTGAATGATCTCATCGCCGTCTTGGTCGTAATTAGCGAACCCTGTTTTTGTTACGCAGTTTTGAAAAACGCTTCTTAAGAGATCAGTAAGAGATTTACTTCTAATCGGTAACGACATCCTTGCCGGCGCTGGATAACCATACTCATCCAACTCTGTTCCCTCTGCAGTACCAGGAGCGAAATTTTCATCTACAAATTTGTTAAGATCCAGAAGACTTAAAAATGATTGTTGGCCATCGGTGACAGTGATGAGAAGATCTTGAAGAGATAATAGCTTATCGACCCAGTCGAGATATTCTGAAGTTACTTGATCTTTCAATTCTGGACTCAGTGCCTGTATTTGACTAGCCACGATTTTGTTCATAACTGTCAAGTTTGCCTGAGCATTTGTTATTATTTCGTCATCGTCGCCACTTGCTGTAAATTTGGAAGTGAAAATATTTTCCATCGGTTGGTACCCGTATGTTTCGTACCAACCATCAGAAACATTTTCTTCTGGAAGACCAAGAGTATCTCCATTGGCCAACGATCTTTTTATCAAGCCATCAGCGTGCATAGAAGGATCAACCGTTGATTTGAAAGACTGTGTCGAACCATCTGTTGCTAATTTTCCGGAAGGTTCTATTAAGTCAAGTGATTGATCTACATCTGATAACGTTGCAATCGTATCATTCGTTGGTGAAAACTCTTCCGGAATAGATCCGTCAACCCGATCCAATTTTATCGTGGCTGTGTGCCCTGCTGCTCTTGTATATACATCTATGATAACTGCAGTGTTTCCAAGAAGAACTGTAAATGCTGGGATGTAATACTCAGATAATTTTTCTTCTAAAGCTTTTAGTGAAACTTCAGAATCCAATGTTTCAGAAACTTTCGCGATTACGCTTTGAACGCTGTAAAACGAATTTTCACCGTTTGGAGTATCATAATGATTGTATACGGGTTGTAACATGTAGTTGCCTCGTTATGTTTGAACTTCGATAATGACGTTCTCACCGCTGTCCTCTAGAGTTCTTTCAGGAGATAGAGGAGTGATTACGTGAGGTATCTTGTAATTCTTTGGTGGTTGAAGCCCTGGTGGGTCCTGAGTGTTTGTTGTGACGTCAGGATCGCCAAATTCACCAATAACTGTCACCTTGTCAATCAAACCTAGTATTTCTGTTGTTCTAGCACCCACGAATGTTACAGCACCAGAAGGTTGAACAATTCTGTCATAAGCGAATGGAATTCCTGTCTCGTATCCTTCGTATCCTTCCAAGGCACCAAATGCATGATGGATTGGAAACGTTCTAGGTTCTGTCTCACCATCGATGTAAACCTTGAGACCATAGAAAATTTTCGCACGGTTACGTAGATCAGCATCACATTGTGCTGCGACCTCAGATAAGTGTGCTTCATAAAGCAAGGCTTGCTCTGGAGTCAAGCCGAGTGTAGGATCTGGTGGATAGTACTGAGCCATCGGACCGTTGTTGTTCGTGTTTTGTTCTTCTGCTAGCAAAACTTGATACGCTTGCTCTTCAAGCTTGATTTCGATATATCTCGCCAAAGCCGCCTGATACGTTGAAAAATCATGCACTTCTAAGTGATCTGACCATTCACAGAACCTACATATTTCCATGTTGTTCACCAATACAGTTGGCATTTGAGCCATCGAATACCCCTCCTGTTCATAAGGCGGGTTTTCCATCGAGACTGTCGCACAGACGATCGCTTTTTGCCATCCAAATCTTGTCCCATCTGGTGCCTTAAAAGACATGCAGAAATAAGGCCAAAGAAGATATTTTCCTCGATGAAATCTAGGATCGCTTGATGGCGGTGGAGGCAAAGTGTCATATAACACTTTCCAGTATGGATTTCCGATAGCTACAACGTCATTTCCGCTAAGAGTTGGAACATTCGTAGTGTTCGATACTGTATTTGTTTCCACAACATTTAGATATCTGTTTCCCGTAACTGAAATAATCGTAGCTGCAGAATCATCGAGTGGGTTTACAGGAGACATGTTCATGAATTTTCGTACAGGATGTTCCTCATCCCATGAATCGTAACGGTATTCTTTTCCTTCACTATTTATTCTGATCTCTGCAAAATTTTCGCCGGTGATAAGGCCGTGTTCAATTCCAAGACTCCAACAGTGAAGCCTGAATATATAATATCCTGCTTCATTATCGTTTATGAGTCCTGTGGTTCCAGCGAATGGATCGAAGTCAAATGTATATTCGCCAGAATCGTAAGAGACAAATTTAAGAACTCCACCTTGGTCTATCATATCATTCGGATCGCCTCCAGAAGTGGCGATTGGATTAACGATGAATGACCCAAGATTGGTTTCTAATCCGTTGGAATATTTGGTTACGCCGAGTCTTACGACTTTTTTCTTGTTTTGAATAGCTGTTATCCAATCCGACCCGGCCGAGACATCAGGTGTGAAGGCACCTTCTTTCTGAGTGGGTTTGTATACATTTTCTAACAAACCAGCTATTTTTATTCGATACTGACGTTCCGCGAATGGTTCTGTAGGTTGTACTGAATTATCATCTGATTTTTTTATCACTGTCAAACTGTAACTATTATCAAAAGCTTGTGGCTTTTTTGTTTGAACTTCAAGAGAATCAATCCACGATCTCACTTTCGTGCCAAGCGAAGAAGTAGTGCAGTTATATCGATTTATTTTGAATGTTAGAGGCTTTTTGTAGTAACCGTGAAATGTATCGACGGTGATGATCCCTTCGTGTTGGTAATTTTCGTCTATCACGATTTTCTTAATATAGTTTCTACCTAAATAGATATCCATCTCGTGCACGACAGAATAAGGTTCAATCTTATAGTAAAACTTTAGATAATCTCCGTGCCAAAACGGAATTACAATAGTGCTAGGTTCGTTTCTCTTGTCTCTTTCTATGATCTTTCGTTGAGTTATTGAATACTTTGGAATTTCTATACCAGTTGTGGGTGAATACGTCAACTGCGAAGGGTCAGAACCTTGTGTGGTTTCCTCAGGTGCAGTGTAATCTGCATGAGGAACCAATGGGACTTGTTTCCCATCGATCATAGGATACGGGGCAAATTCGTATTTACCCTCGTAATTCCATTTGTACGGATCATCTTCTGGGTTGATCATCTGGTATTTTCGCCAGGATGTATCAAACTGTGCAGATGATCCATATCTAGGAATTTTCCGAAGATTAACTCCGATGCTTTCTATTGTGATATTTGATATTACCGAATCTAATTTGTGAGGAGGTAAAACAAACAACCGATCATTTGGTGGGATTACAAAAAGTGATACCTGTGAGTCTCCGATGGGAAAATCGTAACCAACGACAGTATCAGTGAGACCGTCTCCATCGTTGTCAGCTCCTGTAGGATCATTGATCAATGTGAAACCCGCTATTTGTCTTATCCCAAATGAACGAGGATTCGTCCACCACCCGAGTGGTTGAAGCCCATAGTACTGTTGTTCCCAACAAAGTCTAGACCACTTCGAGATATATTCACCTCGATGCCAACTATCCGGAAGCGAGACGACTTGCACGGCTTCTGTTTTGTCGGTCCTTAGAGGATTGCCAATGTCGTCCGCTCGGTCAGCTCCTCTTAATTCAATAGATATATCTTTTCCAGCTATTTCGCTCATGCCGACTTCAAATGTGGCTTTGAAAGCAGATTCTTCTGCAACGACTAACGGGGTACCCGTGGTCAAAAGATCAGCTTCACTTGTTATTTCTCCTACACGAGCTGTCGTGACAACCTCTGCAGTGACCACGGCGTCGTCTTGCACGACTGTCATCGGTACCGAAACAATACCCGTACCAGCTTGTGCATCGGTAAACACTATTATGCTCATCAGATACCTCCGTTGTGAAACACAATGGTGAACTCTCTATCAAATTTTGTTATAGATGCTTTCCCATCGGTTGTAGGTTTCTTGACTACAAAACCAAGATAATAAATTTTACAAATCGGTTCATTTTCTTCATCAAAGTATTCTCCAGCGTCTATGATCGTATATTTTTTCAAGCTCTGTTGTTTAGCAACAAAAACTTGGCCTAAAATATTATATTTTTCGTAGGAATCGTTATTATATCGACCAATAATAATTTTATTGCATTTGTCTGGGCCGTTAGTGACCGAATCCTGCTGAATTTCTTTAATTACTCTTTCGAGATTTTCCGTATCGAGTGGGCTTGAATCTGCATTTCTGGAAGTCCATTTATTGAAAGCTCTTATTGGCACGTGATTTCCATCTTTAAGAGAAACAGGCGGCAAAAATCTCATGTTAATTTGATTCTCGAATCTTGGATCGACACTTAAAGGCGGAGATCCGTTGAATCCATCTTGAAGATTCTCATCATAATTCGTCTCAGGCGAACCCATTGGCATCTTTTGGGTTTCTATTTTATCGTAAGACACGGTGAATTCATCGACTGACGATATCGTATTTAATATATTGAGGCCCTGAAATCTTCTTTTGGAATTCGCTGTGAACGTGGTGACTTTAGAGTAACCATCGATTGTTCTATAAGATCCATCTGCTTGCTGCTCTTTTAGAACACCATTTGTGACTTCGAGCGTCCCGGGTAATTTCTGGTCGATAACAAACTTTCCTAGATTGTCTATCTCAGGAATAATTTCATCACCTGCTGTAGAAAAAGCTTCAAAGAATAATTTATCTCCAACATCGGCTAAGACGCCATCTCCTGAATCTTCATATTCTACATCAGCATCCGAGAAAGAAACGTATTTTACGTCAAATTCACCTTTAACCATCTGAAGTCGACCCGTTTGAGTGATGATAACGTCCATCACTCGCTGTTTTGGATTTAAGAAACCTGCCATTCGCTAACACTCCGATATGAGATAATTATACGCATGATAGGATTTGCGTAAACTAATTCTAATTCCATCAACCACAGTGGTATGTGCAGCCTGCAAGATACCTTTTATACGAGACTCCTTCGTGATGTACTGTATCAGAAACACTGCTCCAGTCGATATGCTCGATTAATTTTGCAACTGTGTACGAGTGTAGTATATCATCAGATTGAAGTTGTCCGTATCCAGCGATAGGTGACGAAGTGATGTAATCACCATTGGTGGGTTCACCTTCTAGATTTGTCACCCAAACACAACCTTCTCCTAGCGAGTTGATCGTCAGTGGAAAATCCGAGTCCTTAACTCGGCATGCCCGACCTGAATTTATCTCTTTCGAAGAGGCTACACCGTATACGGTTTTTGAATTTTTTGTATTTGACGTTGTGACCATCGGAAGTGCAGTAGATATATCATTCTTGATCCACATTTCTCCAGTGGATTCAACGATCATGCCGATTTCAATGTCTGATGATGAACAAGAATCATGTGTTCCTGTGAAAGTGTTCCCAAAGATTCGTATTCCTTCTGCTCCATCACCGCCAATCCGACCAACTGTAAGAAGACCGTTCCAAAATGTATTGGATCCTATCGTGTCTGTAGGAGGATTATCTGTATCGACGTTAATTGTTGGAGACCTGAACGAGATGAAACTATTACTTGTCGTAGGATGAGGATTCACTCCATTGTCTGTGCCCCCTGCAGGATACGACGCATGGGTGTTTATTTCCTGTCCTATAATAATTTCTATTCCGTCGGCATCCGTAGATCTATGTGTGTTGACGAAAGAAGCAACCGGTTTATCTGCAGTCTCCACTGTGTTTTCAACGTAAAGCACAGGCCCGATACCGTTGTTGTAATCTGTTTCGTCGTATGGCCAACCTACAGCCGATTTGTGTTTAAGATGATTTGGAGCATAGATCCCGCCAGGAGATGGAACACAGCCCTGATCGGTATTTTCATCTGTCCCTAAAGATCCGGATACGTCGACATCTGTGTGATTTCCGATGAAAACAGTTCCTCGCATGTATACATTTTCAGATTCGTTATCAACTTTAAATATTTCATTGGATGTTGTGCCTCCCATGATCACTGTATCGAAATTATGCGATGAATTCAATACGAGATCGTTGTTGGAGTCATTAAAGTTTATGAGGGCCCCAGAGGGAGAGGAAGAAGATTCGTTGTACCACGTATTAAATCGAAGTCCCTGAGCATCAACGGCTCCATTGACAAAGAGATCCCCTCCTATAGATACCTTGTGAGAACTCGAAGGACTCGAATTTCCTAGCCCAATCCTTCCATTCGAATCAATCGTAAACTGTTCCTGTAGACCGACGGCATTATCTTTCATCAGTTCAATATGAAAAGAGTTTCCTATGTTCGAGGTATCCGTGGAGACGTATCCAGATTGTGGTTTTACCATCATTCGAAAGGTTTCTTTATATTCGTCATTGTACCCAGTGTTGTACGCATTCAAGGCCGTGTTGGTGATATTTCTTCCGGGCACAGATTCGTCGTCGTACACAGAAATTGTCATTAGTGGAGCACCTACACTCGATGCAGCAGAAGCATCTTGAGGAACAAACCCTAGATGAGCTCTACCGTATGCATCGCCGGTAAAACCAGTTGTCGTGGTACTGTCACCAAAGATAAACGCTCCACCCGAACCAAATCGAAAAGTTTCCTGAAAATTCCCAGAATGTGCATGACCAAATCTTTTCGTTACTTGAGGATTTCCTTGATTGGATGTAGGAGTCTGTGTTTCTATAATTTCTTTCCATGCCAGCTCGTGTTGTGAATCTCCATTGGCATCCTCACGACTAATATACCAATCTTCGTTCCAAAACCGAGTCGCTCCATAATACGTTCCTCCCATATAATTTGTCAACTGAGCAACATTGTTATATCCGCTCCCCAATGCTTGGAAGTATCTTTGATGAGTATCACCATAATACTTGATACCCGAATCTAAATACAGCAGCGACGACCCAATGGATACAGTGCCATTGGCACCAGTGGTACCTGTTGATTGAAAAGAGAAGAAATCTCTTGGTGTGGTTCCAAGTATCGCGTTAGTGGAACCGTCAAAAGAAGTTGCATAATTAGCTTGTATCTTAAATTCAACAGGTGCACCGCTACCACCGTTCGTTCCCCATCTTTGGTGATCTCCTGTTTGGTTTATCTGCAAAGTCATAGACTCATCTGATTTCACAGACATACTCGATCCAGTGACATTTTGAACTGTATTCGAGAACACGGTATTCCACACTGCTGTGCTCGACCCTAGCGTCTGTGTCGACAAATTGCTAGTAATGAAGTTCGTATGAGGCCTGAGGTTGCTGCTGGAATAATGAAAACATTCAGTTCTTTGGTCGTTGGTGACCAAACCGGATGCGTTCTGGCCAACAACCCCAACATGACCGATCACACCTTTTGAGTATAATACATCAGATTGAATACCATCCACCGAGACAGCACCAACTTCAGTTCCATTCACTCTAAATTGCAATTTTTGATTTAGTACGACACCGGCGTTATCATTCGTGGAGTCGATGTAATTTCTACCATCTGGAAGTGTGATGACACCGTCATTTTTGATGACTAATTTATTTTCTAAGGTGCCAGCTGGTGTTTTTACTTGAAATGCTAATTCGCCTCCAACGTTTCCAGAATCGACTGCTGCATGAGACTCTATCCTTGCTCCCTCTGTATTCGTTCCTCCGCTGTTTCTACCTAAGAAACTTACACGCCCCAGTGCATTTCCATCGGAGACTGACTGGATAAGACCTCCGTTACCCGACTCTCTGATAAAGTTTATCCCGGGATGGTCGGTATTAGATCTATCTGACACTGTCACCACACCAGCATTCCCAGTATGTCCGCTATTGCCTTTCACATGAAGTAAATAATCTGAATCTGCTAAAGAAAAGTCACCAATGCCGACATTGGCGTTATTTCCGTAAAAGAAATTCCCAGACCCAAGTGCGCCATTATTGTTGAATTGAACAGATCTATCAGGAGCTGCAGCCTGTCCAGCGCTAATAGTCGACCACGAACCCCCGCGGTCTTTGACTTGCATCGAACCTTGATACCCTCTGAATCCAAAACCATTCTGGCCTTCCACAAATGTAGTGTTACCTGAATGATCAAAATTAATATAGTTTGTATCTCCATACGTGATAGACGATGAAGAACTAAAACCATTGGTGTCTGATCCAGATTGATTCACATCTTGAAAAGTGATCTTAAAACTTTGATTACCACCGGATCCATCAGCATCGACCTGAAAAGAGAGTGTAGATCCGTTTGGAATTGTATTCCATAGACCCATCACTCGAATCATAAACGAGGAAAAAGTCGACGATCCGTTGGAATTAGAAGCTTGCACAATAATTTCAGCACCACCACCAGACCCATTCACAGAGTTGAAACCCGAAAAGTCAAATTGTGATCCTAAATTTGTCGATGTGATCGTAAATTCTTGGCCACCACCGCCTGATCCTACAGCTCCGATGGTCCATCCTGAGGAAAATCTACCATCTGCGTCATTGACGAACTGATTTCGAATGGCTGTTGCAACATTAGCATTGCCTGAATGGTTAGAAAGGAAAATTTGAGCCGCGGCGGTAAGGTTTCCACTCGTTGTGAACGTATTTCTCATAAAAATAGAGCCAGTCACAGAAGCTTGTGTTCCTACTTCTAATTCATTAGGTATGATCACGTTGGCACTTCCATCAAAGCTGATAGTCTTGGAGCCAGAACTGTCTCGTATATCATTACCTCTGATCTTTACATCGCCATCCACGTCGAGTTTATACCCAGGCGTGATGTTATTTCCAATCCCAACTTTTCCAGTGTCGGTGATGATCATCCTTTCTACACCGTTGGTATCGAATCTAATTTTATCTTCATCGGAAGTTTTCTCAACTTGCACTTTTGTGTCATTATCAAGATCTTCAAGGTGAGTTATTATGAGAGTATTTTCATCAACATCATCGCCAGTGACGCTGTCATCTCTTATTTGTTTTCCTGTTACTCTTCCAGCCATTATTCTTCCTCAGTTTCTTCAGTTACATGAAGCTTTTCACAATACCAGATCACCAAAAGATAGATTGGAAGCTCTAATTCTTGTCTGAAGCTCTCCTGCTTCGCTTCTCTCGTAGCATCTATGAAGGTACTGCAAAAGAAATCTTCTCGACTCATAATTGATCGGCCCTTTCGTTCTTCCATTTTTCTTCTATCTAAGGGCTTCGCAAGAAGTCGATTTGCTCCGGATCCTAATCGCTGTTTTCTATTTAGGAAAGAAGTGAATTTAGATGAGTTCCAAAGTATCATCCAAAAGAGTCGAAACATTCGTAAGTAAAACAACAGTCTCTGCATTTGTATCTCCAAAAGAAAAAGGGTGTTGGTTTACACCAACACCCAGTAATTATCTTCTTGTTTCAGAATCTTTATTGATTATGATGCAAGATGTATGAGATATACGATGTCACCCTCAGACAAAAGGCCAGATGCAAAAACGATACGGAAATCATTATCAGAACCGTTCGCCTGGGCCGCACAAGAGAAATCACCATCTGTAGCAGCGTTGTTCGAAGGAGAAGCTTCCAAACGAATACCGTTGAGGAACAAAGCGAATCCAGCGTCATCTTGCTTGCCTGCTAACGCAGCCGCTCTGGACGATGCAGTCGAATGAAGTGAAGAAGCCAAGCTAGCTTGAGCAACGTCAAGGAATCCGTTGGTAACATCCGAAGCCGATACGTCAGATCCACCACCTGAGGTAGACAATCTGATATCAAGCTTGTGCTGATCCAATTGAGCTTGTCCGACACCACCAGATGCGACAGAGATATCATCACCAGAGATGGTAACCGAACCATCTGCAGAAGTGATCTTGTAAGCACCGGTGAATTGCACCCAAATTTGGTTAGAGGTGTCGATGTCTGTGAGCATTTCAGATTGTACGTATGCACGATCATCACGTGTAGTACCTTGAGAAACAAAGACAGCAGCAGAAGATAGCTCTTCTGGACCGTCAGCATCTGACGTACGAACCATTGTCGCTGCAGATCCTAAAGCCCAAGCAGTTGGAGCTGCTCTGTTATTTGGATCAGCAACTTCAGTCACCGCTGCATTCGTTACATTCGCAGAAGCTTCATGTTGGAATGCATAGATTTTGATGATACCATCGCCACCTGCGTCACCATTGACATCAATACGAGAGATTCCTTCTCTCCAGACTTGTTCACAGTTTCCTACCTCTACAGCTGATTTGAATTTGGAAGCGATTCCTGCGAGGTCTGTACTTCCATCAATTCTGACTTCGATTGTTCCAGCGTTGTTAGCACCGTTTGTACCAGCACCTGTCAAGAACTTGAAAGTTTCAGTTCTGGCAGCGTTTGCCGAATCCGGAGCAATAATTGTGTACTCAATATTGTTGAATTCAGCTAGATTGAAAGAACCACCGTCATTCAACGTGATAACACCAAAAGGAGGAACAGAAGTTGCCAAGGCATAGATTCCGTTACGATTTTGGTTTGAATCTTCACCTGAGATTAAGATTCTTTTTTGATCTTCGTCCAATGACGCTTCGTGATCAACAAAAGGACCGTTACCTAGAGATGGACCACAAGTTCCAAGGAATACTCCGTCGAGTTTGTAACGGGAAGTCGCATCCAAAGTCAATGTATCGGTTCCAGCGTTGTAACCACTACTGACGTCGGTCTCAGTAGAAGCATTATGTGCCAATACAGATTGCTTCCAAGAAAGTCCTGCAGAAGAGGCATCGATCGCAGCTTTAATAAGATCCGCAGTTACGAGTTCGTTCGCAGCAGAGACCAGAGATCCAGTTCTTTGAAACAAGACCTTAGAGATTGCAACATCGGTTTGTGAGGAGTTTCCGAGAACTACACCTTTGTCAGCAGCTCCAGATCCTTGGTGGGCAAGTTTTGGTAACGTTACACCCGTTGAAACACTAGATGCATCTTTAAGACTGATTTGGCCTACTGCTGAACCTTCGAAGGTATCGCCCAACAATGAAATCTGTCTGAATTTAATTTGGTTTTTAGCCATAGTAATTTCTCCATTGAAATTTAGTTATATTATTGTCGATTAAAGATATAATCGTACTATTCAAGAAATAGGACCTAACCTACAAACTAAACTAAAATTCGCTTTCGAATCTAATTATACCGGAACTTTCAATAATTCTATAGATTATTTCGCTTAGTTCCGATATAGAATCTTTTTAAGGTTTCGAACGTGGTTATCATAAACCGCACATTCAGACCCAGTGAACTCGATTGCTAACTGAACACCTTTCCCGTCGGGATCGTCAAACTCAAACATAAACTGCCCATTGTGTGCACGCTTCGCGTCCAACAATTTCATACCTTTCATCATCAGGTATGCGGCTATCGATAAATCAGATGTCTTATATGTCATTTCTAATGTTTCCTGTTTTCATGTTTCTAATTATGGTACTCAAACTCTCTTATTTCTAAATTTCGCAAACTTACTAGAACAGAATTGCCGTAACTATATCGCCATTGCCGATGCTAGTAGACCCTACTAATTTGAACTGGTTCGTGTTCAACGTAGTATCTTGATCTTTGAGTTGATACCCTACACCTTTAATTAGTAGTATCCCCTGCAAGAATATATCTATGCGATCATCAGAATAACTCTTCGAAGAAAAATCAGCTCCAGTCACTGTGAATACGTCGTTTGTTGCGTAAGCTGTCACGCTTGTAACGTGGGTCTTTGTTCTTTCTATCAATCCTGAATTATTAATTATTAATTGCCTTGGTGTGGCTGTAGAAATTGTGATCCCATCACCAGCAGTAATCACTCTTGCATTGTCAAAATCAGCATCGTCAGTGTGAAGAATAATATCTTTTCCTGTCGAAAATGAAGTTGTCGTGTGAAAAATTGCAATTGTGTCACCGGTGGTAGTTGCATCCACCAATTTAATTTGTGTGTCACTGGGGAAATGATAATCAACAATCCCTGAGTTCAAATCTGATTGAGATCCTCCTAGAAGTAATTGGCCGTTTAAGAACACTTGTGTGTCAGCTAATGTTGGAGTGGCGCCATTGAAACCAACACCACTTGTGAACGCAATAGCTGTGTTGGCGGCCACTGAGCCTGTTGTTTGCTCATATTCGTATCTTTCGATGCCTCCGCCGCCGCCCTCTGCTTGTGCTTCCCATTTCGAGGATGTCGAGTTGTATTTTAGAACTTGGTTATTTGTCGGCGATGATA
>MDTG01328896.1_pt1 | contig 15158 bp, 12 predicted proteins | sample 811421 | NCBI WGS metagenome assembly MDTG01 (sample SAMN05326645, study PRJNA326480) | marine metagenome | isolation source: seawater | place: Pacific Ocean: South East | collected 2011
CTAACTTTTTTAACTAAAAATTCTTTTCTTGATCAAGTAAATCAACAATATGTAATTACAGCTAGATCAAAAGGTTTAACTGAAAGAAAAGTGCTTTATGGCCATGTATTTAGAAATGCAATGTTAATAGTCATCGCTGGGTTCCCATCAGCATTTATAGGTATACTTTTCTCAAGCTCGTTATTTATTGAAGTAATATTTTCTTTAGATGGTTTAGGATTACTTGGTTATGAAGCTGCATTAACTAGAGATTATCCGGTTATATTTGCTACTCTTTATTTTTTTTCCCTACTAGGATTGATAATGGGGATTATTGGTGATTTTATGTATTCAATCATAGATCCGAGAATAGATTTTGAGTCAAGATAAATGAAATTATCAAAACTTAATAAAAGAAGATTGGATAATTTTAAGAATAATAAAAGAGGCTACTACTCTTTTTTGGTATTTAGTTTTTTATTTATTGTGTCTTTATTTGCAGATTTTATTGCTAACGAAAAACCACTATTAATAAAATATAATTCAAATTTTTATTATCCCATATTTTCTTTTTATTCTGAAACAACATTTGGTGGGGATTTTGAAACAGAAGCAGATTACAGAGACCCTTATGTTAGAAAATTGATTGAACAAAACGGCTGGATAATAATGCCGATAATACCATATTCATATAATACTATAATAAGAGATCTCACTTCTCCTGCTCCTTCTTCACCTTCAAAAAAAAATTGGTTAGGGACAGATGATCAGGCAAGAGATGTACTATCAAGATTGATATATGGTTTTAGAATATCAGTATTATTTGGTTTTACTTTAACCTTTTTTTCAATGATAATTGGAGTATCTGCAGGAGCTGTACAAGGATATTTTGGTGGTAAAACAGATCTTTTTTTTCAAAGATTTATGGAAATTTGGTCAGCAATTCCAACGCTTTATGTGTTAATAATACTGGCAAGCGTTATTCAGCCAAATTTTTGGTGGCTATTACTTATATTACTTCTTTTTAGTTGGATGGGTTATGTTGGGGTAGTTCGTGCAGAATTTCTTAGAGCAAGAAACTTTGATTATATTAGGGCTGCTAGAGCGCTAGGTGTATCTAATACTAAAATAATTTTAAGGCACATGCTTCCGAATGCTACTATTGCAACAATTACATTTCTTCCGTTCAGTTTAAGTGCGTCTGTTACAGCTTTATCAGGATTAGATTTTTTAGGTTTTGGTTTACCTCCAGGATCAGCTTCATTGGGAGAAATGGTGAATCAAGGAAGAAATAACTTGCAAGCACCGTGGCTAGGCATAACTAGTTTTTTAACTCTAGGTCTAATGCTTGGATTACTTGTTTTTGTAGGAGAAGCTATAAGAGATTCTTTAGATCCAAGAAAGACATTCAATTAATTATGAATGATATAATAAGAATTAAAAATCTAAGTATTGCTTTTAATCAAACAATTGAAGTAGTAAAAATGATAAATTTACAAATTATAAAAGGTAAAACAACAGCAATAGTTGGTGAGTCAGGTTCAGGTAAGACATTATCAGCATTAAGTATATTAAAATTATTACCAAATAGTGCAAAGATCTCAAAAGGGGAAATATTGTTTAAAGGTAAAAATATTTTATCTTTGTCTAACAATGAAATTCAGAAGATTAGAGGTAATGAAATAGCTACAATATTTCAAGAACCGATGACCAGTTTAAATCCCCTTCATACAATTAACAAACAAATTGAAGAAGTTATAATCACACATAATAAATTAAATAATAATGATACAAAAAAAAGAACGATTGAGTTGTTAAAAGAGGTTGGTCTAGAAGATATTTCTAATAGACCAAAAATATATCCATATGAATTATCAGGTGGACAAAGACAAAGAGTAATGATTGCAATGAGCATTGCTAATAATCCAGACTTACTAATAGCTGATGAACCAACAACTGCACTTGATGTAACAATTCAAATGCAAATTTTAGATTTGCTTTTGGAACTTCAAAAAAAATTAGGAATGACAATGCTCTTTATTAGCCATGATCTCTCAGTTGTAAAAAAAGTGGCTGACTTTATTTATGTAATGAAAGATGGAAAAATAATCGAAAATGGAACAAATGAAAAAATTTTTAAATATCCTGAAAATAAATATACAAAAGAATTGATATCATCGCAGAATAAAACAAAATTAAACTTGAGTAATTCTACAAACATAGTTTTAAAGGTAGAAAACCTGGATGTTTGGTATCCAATTAAAAAAGGCTTACTTAAAAAAACAGTTGATTATGTAAAGGCTATAAACAACTTAAGCTTTAGATTATGTAAAGGTGAAAGTCTTGGCGTGGTTGGTGAATCTGGATCTGGAAAAACTTCACTTATATTAGCTATTTTAAAACTAATAGAATCAAAAGGTAAAATTTTTATAAAAAATAAAAATATAAATTTATTTAATAATAGCGAAATTTTAAGTTTACGTAAAGAAATTCAAGTTGTTTTTCAAGATCCATTTTCATCTTTGAGTCCAAGAATGAATGTAGAAGAAATTGTTTCAGAGGGACTTAATATTCATTATCCAAAACTATCAAAAAACAAGAAGAAATCTAAAATAATTGAGATTTTAAAAAAAGTTGGATTAAACTATTTTGAGTGTATTGAGAAGTATCCTCATGAATTTTCTGGAGGTCAAAGACAAAGAATAGCTATTGCAAGAGCTTTAATTTTAGAACCTGAAATTTTAATACTTGATGAGCCTACTTCAGCTCTAGATGTTACAATACAAAGTCAAATAATTGATTTGTTGAATGATTTACAACAGAAATTATCACTAAGTTATATTTTTATAAGTCATGACATGAAAGTTATCCAATCAATTGCAGATAAAATTATTGTTTTAAAGAATGGATTAGTCGTAGAAGAAAATGATACAAAAAATATATTTAAAAACCCAAAATCAGAGTATACAAAAAATTTAATTAGATCAGTATTATAAACATGAGTAACGAACCTGATTTGAAATTAAGACAAGAACTTATAAAGAAATTTGAATCAAATAATTTTTCTCAGTTATTCAAAGATATTACAAAGTTGCAAAAGATTTTTCCAAACTCATTATTTTTATTAAGTCTTTTAGGCAATATAAATAACAAAAAAAAAAATTATAATCAGGCAATAAATAATTTTGAAAATGTAATAAAAATTAATCCAAACTTTGAAGATGCTCATTATAATTTAGGAGTGATTTACAAAACAATTAATATAATTGATAAATCAATGATTAGTTTTGAAAAATGTTTAAAACTTAATCCTAAAAAATATGAAGCATATAATAATTTAGGTAATATATATAGAGATAAACAAAAAACAGATTTTGCAATTAGACATTATTTAGTAAGTTTAGATATAAATCCTAATTATTTAATAGCTCTTCAAAACTTAGGGGTTTGTTTGCAAAATTATGAATTTTCAAGTTTTTCAGATGTTACAGAAAAACATATTGTCAATCTATTAGATAAAAATAAAATTTTAAGACCAGTAGACATAGTAAAAACTTTAATAAAATTTATCTTTTTAAATAATAATTATAATGAAACAATTACAAACTATAAAAAAATAGAAAGTGAAACTTCGTTAGATGAATTAATTGATCGACTTTTAAAAATAAAAATTCTTAATAAGCTATTTGAAATTACACCAATTACAGACTTAAAAATTGAAAAGGTAATAAAGTATATTAGAAGTAAAATTTTATTTAGTATTAAATCAATTACAAATCTTAATAATGCCTCTAAATTTATGAAATTAATTGCATCTCAGTGTTATATTAATGAATATATATATGCTAAAAAAAATGAGGAAATCCTAGCACTACATGAACTTGAAAAAATAATAGCAAAAAAATTAACAAAGAATAATTCCGATAATTTTATCCTGGAAATTACATGTTTAGCAGCATATAAATCATTACATTCTTATAAATGGTCAAGTAAATTGATAAGTACAAATAAGCTATCAGATTTAGTAAATCAGCAAATTAGTAATCCAAAAAAAGAATTAGAGATCAGGAATGAAATTAAAACTTATAAAATAAAAGATAAAATTTCTTTAAAGGTTAAAGATCAATATGAAAATAGTCCTTATCCTCGATGGGAAAAAATTGCTCTAAAAAATACACCTGAAAAACCAATAGATTTTTTTAACAAACTTAATTTGTATACAAATAATGAAAAAATTAATAAATGGGATGAAATTGAAGTTTTAGTAGCTGGGTGTGGGACTGGTCAACATGCAATTACTACAGCGACAAAATACAAAGATGCTTCTATTACGGCATTAGATTTAAGTGCAAGTAGCTTAAGCTATGCCAAAAGAAAAGCGGATGAACTAGAAATTAAAAATATAAATTTTATTCAAATGGATCTATTAGATTTAAGCAAGTTTAAAAAAAAGTTTAATATTATTGAGTCTGTTGGTGTCCTTCATCATATGGATAAACCATATGAAGGTTGGAAAACTCTATGTGATAATTTAGTTACCGGAGGTATGATTATGGTTGGCCTTTATAGTAAAATTGCAAGGAACCATATAATAAAAATAAAAGAAGATATAAAAAACTTAAATATTAAAATTAATAGAGAAAATATTATAAACTTTAGAGATAAAATTATTAAATCTAATAATAAGGATTATGCACTTGTCAAGGAAAGTTCTGATTTTTACTCTTACAGTAACTTTATAGACTTGATATTTCATGTACAAGAAAACAGATTTACAATTCCAGAAATAAATAATTGTATAAATAAATTAAATTTACAGTTTTGTGGTTTTGAAAATAGATTACTGTTAAATTCCTTTAAAAAAATATACAAAAATAAAAAAGATTTATACAATTTAGAGTTATGGAATAATTTTGAAACAAATAACACTCGAATTTTTGCTGGCATGTATCAGTTTTGGTGTCAGAAGAATTAAATATGGTGGGGAAAGAATAAATATAATTTATGGAAAATACAAATTTTAAAGAAGAATCCAAAAATGTTAGTGTATTACTCTCTGCTTTTAATGAGGAAAATAATATTAAAGAATTAATAAATAGAATACTAAAAGTATTACCAAATTGTGAAATATTATTAACTCATGGAGGTAATGATAATACTGCAAATTATGCAAGAGAACTTGCAAATAAATTAAAAAATCAAAATATAAAAATTATTTTAAATCCAAATGATCGTGGTGCTGGTCATGGTTTAATAATTTCAATATTAAATTGTTCAAGACCAATAATGGTAAATATAGATTCAGATATTCAGTTTCCACCTGAAGAAATACCCTCCTTATTAGAGCCAATTTTAAATAAAAAATATAAAGTTGTTTTTGGAAGTAGATTTTTAAAAAATTCTGGGAAAAAAAATTACAAAGGGAGTTTTTTAAGAGATAAAGGTAATATGATAATAGCTTATGTTGTATCCATCTTAACAAATAGAAAGTTTACAGATATCTCTGCTGGTTTTAAGGCATGGACTAGAGAGGCTATAATTAATACTGGTTATGAAGACGAAAAATATTGTTCATTCCCTGAATTAGCAATAAGATGTGCATTTAATAATTTTGATATCTGTGAGGTGCCAATAAAAGATTACGCGGATAGAATACATGGACATTCAATTCATCAATCTAGGATACAATTGATTATTGGAGGTATGAATTTTATATTAAAATCATTTAGAACGTTTATAATTCTAAAATTTAATAAATTTCACCAACCTCATTGGACAAAGTTAATACCAAAAAAAAGTTTTGAAAAAAGTAAAAATATTATAATTTAAAATATATGAAAATAGCTATTACTTTAACAACTATAAATATTCCTTATGTTATTAAGGACTATATTGAAAATATAAAAAAATTTTCACATAAAGATATAGAATTTATAATTGTTAGTGACAATAAGACACCAGAAGGTGCAAAAGATTATACTGAAACGCTAACAAAAAGATTTGGAATAAAAATTAATTATTTAGATTTAAAATTTCAAAAAGAATATCTCAAACGTTTTCAAGAATTAGAAAATTACTTACCGTATAATTCCTTTGCAAGAAGAAATATAGGTGATATGTTTGCTTATGAAGAAGGTTTTGATATTATTATTAGAGTTGATGATGACAATTATCCTACTGAGGAAGATTTTATAAGTTTTCACAAAAAAATTGGAAAAAAAATAGATATCAATGTTGTTAGTAGTACATCGGGATGGTTTAATATTTGTAGTGAACTAGTTGATGCAAATTCAGTTGAATTTTATCCACGAGGGTATTTATATAATAAAAGATGGATTGAGTCTTCAATCAATGTAAATAACAAAAGCGTTAAATTAATATTAAATGCTGGTCTATGGCTAGGTGACCCTGATATCGATGCAATCACTAGATTGGCTAGACCAATTGATGCCATAAAATATAAAAGGTCGTATGGTGATCTATTTGCATTGGAAAAAAATACTTGGTCACCAATTAATACACAGAATACAGCATATTCTCGAGAGATAATACCTGCAGCCTTTGTGCCACCCAATGTTGGTCGATATGACGATATTTGGAGTGGTTATTTGTTAAGAAGCATAAGTGATCATTTTGATGAGTATGTTTCTTATGGAAGTCCACTTTTGTATCAAAATAGGAATGTGCACAATTTATGGGATGATTTAAATAAAGAATTAAATGGCAATATTTTTACTAAGCATTTTATTGATGTCATTAAGTCGATAGAATTTAAAAAAAAATCTTACATTGAATGTTATTATGAGTTAGCTGAATTTTTGGATGCAAATATAGATGAAAATAAAAAAATATTTTCTGGCGTGACTGAAGGGATGAAAATATGGACAGAATCAATTAATAAATTAAACTTAAAATGAAAATTTTAATTACAGGGGCTTCGGGGTATATTGGTTCAGTTCTAGTTCCATACTTACTTAATAAAGGTCATGAAATAACAGCAATTGATAATTTGTTTTATAATCAGAACTCACTATTAGGTGTATGTAATTTTGATAAATTTAATTTTGTAAATGCCGATACAAATAATCCAGATATCTTAAAAAAATATTTAAAAAATCAAGATATAATAATACCATTAGCTTGTCTAGTTGGAGCACCTTTATGTGATAAATATCCCGAGTTAGCTCAACAAACAAACTTCAATTCAATAAAATTACTAAATAGCATAAGATCTAAACAACAATATGTAATTTATCCAACTACAAATAGTGGTTATGGTATTGGAGAAAAAGATAAATATTGTACAGAAGAAACACCACTGAAACCGATTTCATTATATGGTAAAACTAAAGTAGAATCTGAGAGATTGTTGTTAGAATCGGAAAACGTAACTACGCTTAGATTAGCTACTGTTTTTGGTGTCAGTCCAAGGATGAGAACTGACTTGCTAGTAAATAATTTTGTTCTTAAGGCAATAAAAGATAAAGTATTAGTTTTATTCGAAAAAGATTTTACCAGAAACTATATCCACATTGATGATGTTGCAATGACTTTTGATTTTTGTATTAATAATCATAAAAAAGTTAATAATGATAAATTTAATGTTGGATTGACATCAGCAAACTTGACAAAATTACAGCTTGCAGAAAAAATTAAGAAACACATACCTAATTTAGAAATAATTTTGTCTGAATTTAATAAAGACCCTGACAAGAGAGATTACCTTATTAGTAATGAAAAATTAGAAAAAATTGGTTGGTTACCAAATAAAACACTGGATAATGGAATTACTGAGCTAATTAAATGTTATAATTTAATTGATATTAATAATTATACAAATATATAAAATATAAATCATTAATTTTTAATGGCTCCAATGTTGTAAACATTGTACTTTTCACCAATATAAATCAGTTTAAGATCACTATATACTTTTTCAGTTACTATATATTTCACACCGTATTTATGAGATAGATTTTTAATATGTTGTACACTCATTTTATTATAGTATTTATCTAATTTTTTTCTAAATGTATTTAACATCCCATCTGAAGTTTTATAATTTATTATAAAATCATTATCTAAAAATTCTTTTATTTCATTTTTTCCATAGACTATAGATAATTTATTTCTAAATGAAGCATAATGATTAATAGAAAGTGTTGAGTATGAAATATCATAATAGTTAATAAAACTATTTGCCTGATAAAGATTTGGGGCATTAAAGTTTAAAAGCTTAAAAGGTAACAATATCAATTCATTTTTTTTATTATGTGTTCTAATTGATTTAATCATTTCATAATCAATATCAAAAACATCATTATTGTATGTTTCTAAAGCAATTTCATCTGAGTTAGGATAATTTAAAATTCCATTATTTGAAATTAAATTAAGATCATCTATCAATTTATTTTTAATTATGCCATTTGAGGTATAAATAATCAAAAAAGTAAATATTACCAAATATATACAATGATAAATTTTGTACTTTTTAAAAATATAAATCAATGAAATTGCCAAAATTGATGATAATAAAAAATATATTAGATATTTAATATAATCTTCTATATTAAAATTTAGTTTTTCATAAATCTTGTATTCCAAAATACTGTTCGTAGATAAATTTTCTAATAAATAATATATACAAAAAGCAAAAAGTATTAGCGGTGCTAAGCTATAATTTTTTCTATAGTTTGAAAAAAATAATGATAAGAAAATTACAAAGCTTCCATAGAGTGTAACTTGTACTGTTGGATTTAGATAAATTATTAAAAATATAACGAAAGTAAATATCAAGTTTTTATCAAACGATTTTCTTTTTGAGTACAAACTTAAATTTTCTATAATAATAATTATAGCGAAAAGCATCAACACCCATATACCTCTCCTAAATTGGATCCCGATCATATACTCTGAAGCTTTGCCAAAAAATAGATTTTGATTATGTATAAATTCTAGAGTTAAACAAATTATATAAATTACTAAACTGCCATAAAAATAATAATTAATTAATTTTTTTGGATTCATTAAACAGAAATATGTGGCGATTAATAATAGTGTTATTTGCCAAAATCCAGAGTTCCAAATAGTCCAAGTGATTAGTAAATCGTCTGGATTAGATAGAGAAGCAAATTTATACCAGTTATTTATAATAATATCATCTTGAGAAATTGAATTATTATTGGTTATTAATATAAATATCAAATTTAGAATTATGAAAAATAATACTATTAAAAAACTGTAGATATTTTCTTTTTTAAAGAAAGCGCTTAAAAATACTCCTGGTAGAAAAAATGAAACGCATGTTGCTCCATACATTGGGTGTAATTGTATAGATAATGTAAAAAAAAAGGATGCTTTTAAAGGCTTATTTTTCAATGTTAAAAAAATTCCTATTAAACTAGCAGTTGCAGAAATACTTCCTCTGAAAAAAACTGGTGATGCAAACATTCCATTACTTATTGGGCCATGGGAGCCATCTCCTGTACTTAGTAAAAATAATATCGACAAGCCTATAGAAATTTTTTTATTATAAACAAAATTATCAATAATAAGATACGTAAAATAAAAAATTACAGCTTTAGTCAAGATGCTTAAAAATATAAAAATTAATGGAATTTGAAGAAGAGGTTTTAAATAAATTGTAAAATACCAAATTAAAGTATTGTTGTTTATATTTAAAACATTAATAAATTCATCAGTTTCATAAAAATGTGAATACTTAAGGTTATAATACCAATCTATATTATAGTTTAGATATTCCCACACAGGAATTCCATAGGATACTAGTTGTAAAAAGGATATAAATATAAATAATGAAAATATTTTAGATGACTCTTTTAAAAATAAATTATTATTATCAAATATCATGTTTTATCATTGAAGATAATTTGACTGCCAGTTTTTTCAAAACGAAAAGGTACGTGTAAAAAATTTTTTAATCTTTTTATTATTCTTTTGTGATGTTTTTTATCTGCTATAAATAAAATAAAACCACCACCTCCTGCTCCTAGTAGTTTTCCACCTAAAGCACCACTGCTAATAGCTTCTGAATATATTTCATTGATCAATTTATTTGAAATTGTAGATGATAATGTTTTTTTTAACTGCCAACTTTCATCCATTAACTTTCCAAAATTATTTATATCAAATTTTTTAGCTTTTAGTAATATTGCAGCTTCAGCAACTATTGAGGAAATTTCTTGCAACTCCATTTTTCTTTTTGGAGTGTTTTTTATAATATCTGATGCGATGTCAGATGCAAATCTTGAAAAACCTGTAAAAAAAAGCAAACAACTACTTTCTAGATTTTTCAGTAAACTCTCATTTTTTATTGAATTAACTCTGAAATTACCATCAGCGAAAAAATTGATTTTATTAAAACCACCATAAGCAGCATGGATCTGGTCTTGAGATCCGACATTTTCTTTTATTAAATTTTGTTCTACATGAATAGTATTTTTAGCTAATTTTTTTTTTGTAAGTGATTTATTTTCCAACTTATTTAAACAATTCAAAAGACCTGTTGTAAAACTAGAACTTGAGCCAAGGCCAGATCTAGCAGGTAAGTCAGCATCATGATGAATTTCAATTCCTCTTTTTATACTTTTATATTTCAGACATTCTCTGATTGAAGGATGTTTAATGTCATTTATTGAAAAAACATTTTCTATTTGTGAATAAATTATTCTATGTTTATGTTTAAAAAAAGGAGGAAGAAATCTACAAGAAATATAAGTAAACTTATCTATTGTAGTACCAATAACCATACCTTTATTTTCACTAAACCAAGCTGGATAATCCGTACCTCCTCCAAAAAATGAAATTCTTAAAGGAGTTTTTGATATAATCATTATTAAAATGTTAATTTAGCTATTATTTCATTAATCATATCATCAACACTCTTTTTAGGTTGCCATTTTAGAAACTTGTTAGCTTTATCAATATTTGATTTCAAACTAAAGGATTGTACATTTTTTTCTACAAATTTAATTGATCCTTTTCCTATTAATTTTATACACTTTTTGGCCAAATCAATCATAGATATAGGTTCGGCTGAACTTATGATAAATTCTTCAAATAAATAATGATTTTTATTTAGTTCAATGTACTTAATTGAAGCTTCTACTGCACTAATTAAATCTGACAAAGCAACATACTCCCTTTCATGATCACCCTTTCCAAAAATTACAATTGGTTTATCCTCATTTGCTGATTTCACAAATTCATTCATAGCATTATTTTCACCGTTCAAATTACCAGTAATAATAGTTGGCCGAAGAATAATTATTTTTGATTGAGTTAATTGTGCAAAATCTTTAGCTATTAGTTCACCAATAACCTTACTTCTAGAGTAAGGATGTGCTGGATTAAATGAGCTATTTTCATCTACGATATAATTTTTATTTTGATAAGCACCATGTACAGTTAGTGAAGACATAAAAATAATATTATTAATATTATTTATCCTTGCAGCTTCTAATACATTCATAAATCCAAATGAATTTATAAGAAAAGTTTTATATAAATTATTTTCTTCTTTGCTCTTTTCAGCACCCATTAAACCAGCTAAATGAATTATTAAATCTGGATTTTCGTATTTAAACAATTTTGTAATTTCTTCTAAATTTTCTACGTTTGCATTATCAATATCTGAAAAAGAGATATTGTGTGTTTTTTCAAGTTTTTTCAATATATTTTGACCAATGTAACCAGAGCCACCTGTAATATGAATTTTCATGACAATTTTTTGTTAGTTTTATATCCTATACCGGTAAAATAGAACTTATTTTTGAAATAATTTTTTGGATTAATTGAGTTTGTTGCATCTATAATAATTTTTTTTCTTAATTTTGTCTTCAAAAAATTTGCAGACAAATTTTTAAACTCAGGTTTATCAATCATTATTATTAATGCATCAGAATTATTAATACAATCTGTAATCGATTTTGAAATTGTAATTTTATTTATTTTAAAATTATGTTTTTTTGAAATCAGTGGGTCGTAAGCAAATATCTCTGAACCTCGTAATTGAAGTTGTTTACCAATTTTCAAAGTTAGAGAACCTACTGTTGTTGTAGTAAAAGATTTATATGTAATTCCTAAAAAAGAAATTTTTAAATTATTGAAATTTTTGAAAATTTTTTCTAGTTTCCTTAGAATTATATTATTATGATAATCATTTGTTTTAGTAACAGCATTTAGAAATATGGGCTTCTCTCCATTTTCTTTTAATAAATTTTTTATTACATTTATATCTCTTTCAAGATTGCCTCCTGTAAAACCCAAACCTGGCAATATATATGATTTTTTTCCTATTCTTTTGTCGTATCTTAGTGCTTTGCTTACAGGAAGAAGATTGATATTCATTTTTTCTGCAACTTTTGTCATTTCAGCAATTAGACTGACTGAGGTAGCAACATAAATATTCGCAATATGTTTTGCCATTTCAGCTTCTGATAATTTCATTTCAAAAATATTTTTAGAAAAATGCTTGTATATACTTTTACATTTTTTAAAGGTTTCGGAGTTTTCACAGCCGATTATAGTATAGTCCTGATATGTGAAGTCATCTACAGCAGTTCCTAATCTTAAAAATTCTGGAATATAAGCAAAGTGAATTAGTTTGTTTTTTCTTGAATAATTAATTGATTTTTCAATTTCTTTACTGGTACCGACAGGTAATTGAGAGGATATTATTAGTGTAAAGCTTTTTTGTTTAGATTTTGATATAATTTTTATTGATTTTTTAATTTCACTTAAATCAACACCCGTTTTTGTTTTAGTGACATCTTTAGCTAAAATAATAGTGTCAATTCTTTCAAAAGAATTACCAATATTATTTAAAAAACGTATTTTTTTTTTTTTTAAATTTTGCTTAAAAATTTCAATAAGATATGGCTCATATATAGGCAGTTTGTTGTTATTAAGTTTATTAATATTTTCTGACTCATAATCAACCAATGTTACATCATAATTTTGTTTTAACATGCAACCTGCAATTACTGTTGCTAAATGCCATGATCCAAAAATACCAATCTTTTTCATTTAGTAACTTTCTTTAAAAGAAATTCATCCAATCGTCGAATAGTCAAGAAGTCATCTCTTATATCGTTATTATTTTTTAATGATCTCCAATTATCATAAATAGCACTAACTAATTTGCCAGTTATTTTAATATTTTTTTTCATAAGATGCTCGATTAGTAGTGCTGTTTCTACCGGATTATCACCTCCATCACTTATTCTTTTTTTCGTTTCTAAATAAAACTCATAATTCTCTTTAGTTTTGTTTAGAAGTGTACTTTTATGAATATCGGTTGCAATAAATCCAGGAGCAACTGCATTAACTGTAATATTATATTTTTTTAATTCTAAAGCAATAGTTTCAGTAAATCTAACAAGAGCTGCTTTAGAAGCACAATACGATGAATACATTGGCATAGGCTTTGTTGCACCTCCTCCAGAAATATTAACTATCCTCCCAAAATTATTTTTTTTCATATGGGGAATTATATACTTACACATAAAGAAAACTGAATTAATGTTAGTTTTAATGGATTGAATCCATTCATTTGAATTATTGTTTTCAAATTTACCAACTGGCCCATATATCCCAGCATTATTAATTAAAAGATCAATCTTTTTTTTACTTTTTATAGTCTTGTTAACTAGATCAATAACATCTTTTTCTTTCGAAACATCTGCTCTAACAATTTTAATTTTGTTTGTAAATTTTTTAAAATAAATTGATGCATCTTTGTAAGATTGCAATGATTTGGTACAAATCGTAACATGATAATTTTTATTTAGAAAGTGGAGAGTTAAAACCTTGCCAATACCTTTGGCTCCACCACTTATTAAAGCAGACTTCATAATAAGATTTTAAAATAACTTCATTATTTATTTAATAGAATTTTTGTTTTCATTAAACCAGTCAATTGTGATTTGCAACCCTTCCCGCAAAGAAATTTTAGGAACATACCCAATATTTTTTTTAAATAATGACATATCATAATACCTCTGAGGTTGACCGTCTGGTTTGCTTTTATCCCAAATTATATTACCATTAAAATTAGTTAATTCTTTCAGTAATATTACTAATTCTTTAATTGTAGTTGGAACACCTGTTCCTAAATTTAAAGGGCCAGATTGATTATAAAATTCTAATACATCCAAAATAGCTCTAGCTGTGTCATTAACATGTAAAAATTCCCTTGAAGCTGTTCCAGATCCCCAAATAACAACTTCGTTTTTATTATTATCTTTTGCTTCAACAAATTTTCTTATTAAAGCAGGAACAACATGGGAATTTTCTAAATCGAAGTTATCATTTGGCCCATAAATATTAGCTGGTAACAATATAGAAGAGTTAAAATTAAACTGCTCTCTGTAAGTCCAAGATTGTATAATCAACATTTTCTTTGCCATAGAATAGCCAATAGAATTTTCGTCTGGTAGATCTAACCAGAAATCACTCTCTTTAAATGGAACCTTTAAATGTTTAGGATAACCGCAGCCAGCGGCCAAAGCTACAAGTTTTTTAACGCCATTTAATCTTGCGTATTGCATTATAAGTGATCCCATCATTATATTTTTATAAAAAAAATCCCCGGGAGATAATTTATTAGCTAAAACACCACCTACTTTTCCTGCAAGATGGATTACATAATCTGGCTTATGGTTATTAAATAATTTTATAACGTCTTTTTCAGCAGTTAGGTCATACTCTGAACTTTTTGGTGATATGATCTGTGAGATATCTTTTTTTGCAAGAATTTTTAATACAGATTTTCCTACAAATCCATTTCCACCTGTAACTAAGATTTTTTTATTTTTCCAAAAAGACATTATACCTATTCCTCAAATTTATATAAAAATAAATTATCATAAATTCCTTGGTATTCACAATCTTTAACTTTAAAATATTTTATCTTTTGAGAATTATTAATTATTTATTTATAACTCTTTTAAAAAATTCATAATTCAGAGACACTTATAACCAAATTTAATTATTATTATTTTTAATTTATAAAAATTCTAATTGATGGCGGAGAGAGAGGGATTCGAACCCTCGGTAGTATTGCTACTACACACGCTTTCCAAGCGTGCTGATTAAACCGCTCTCACATCTCTCCACTTGAATATTTATAAGTTATGCCTTTCTACTTTTAACATTTA
>MDTG01078818.1_pt1 | contig 15156 bp, 14 predicted proteins | sample 811421 | NCBI WGS metagenome assembly MDTG01 (sample SAMN05326645, study PRJNA326480) | marine metagenome | isolation source: seawater | place: Pacific Ocean: South East | collected 2011
TAAATATTTTCTCTTATATTTTTTGTAATATATAAGTGTTAACAGAGATTGGTCCCATCTATGATTCTCTCTATTTGCCCCATCAGGTAAAATAAAATCTTTTTGAAATGCAAGCTCTTTCCATTCTGTAACAAAACTATTATTTTCTTGTGAATTTTTAAATCCAATTAAGGCAGCATTTAAATTTCTTTTACTTAGCATGTCATCTGGAAAGTTATAATTTTTTAGAGTTTGGATATGAGTCCATTTCTTGATATCTTCACTACTTAATGGAGAAAAGAATCCATAATTTATAATTATTTTTTTTAATAATTTCAAGGGTTTTGTAACAACATTTCCAGCATCCATCCAAATAAGATGTGAGTCGTCTTTAATGAATTCTTCATAGATTATGGCAGGTTTCCAAGCATAGGCTCCTTTATCTTGTTCTGTAAGCAGAAAGTATTTTGGATAATTATTGAATTCAAATTTTTTCAATTTTATTGTTTTATAGTCGTTTTTAATTTGACTAACTTCAAAATCACTCAATCCTAGGTCGTAAACAATTACTTCCAAATCTTTTTCATACATTACTATCGAGTCAAGCAATTGTCTTAAGCTAAGATAATGGCTGGTATCCGAAGCTGTTACAATTTTAAATTTACTGTTTATATTTTGTATTTTAAAAATATTTCCAAATGAAATAAAAATATAATCAAAAAAAGTATAGATAAACACTAAAAAGTACTTTTTTAAAACTATAAATTTGTAATCTAAATTAAATATTTGCATCATTTTTAGAATACCTTTTATTAGCCTTTAGTATGTAAAATAATAAACATGCTAGAACTTCTTATATGACAAAAAAATCTACAGCTTTTATACATATAGATGACTATGGATATACAAAATCTATGTCTGAAAAAATTATGAATTGTATTGATAATGGAAGTGTAAATTCTGTATCAATCATGATTGATACAGAACCTGAATTGATTGAAAAAATAAAGCAACAAGGAAGTGTTTTAAAAAAATTACATTTAAATTTAACATCATTAAACGAGGTGAGGAATATATCAAATCATGATAAATTATCAAGCCTAACATTTTTAAGATTATTTTTTGCAGGAAAAAATATAAAAGAAATAAGCAAAAAGGAATTGAATAAACAGATTGAAAAATTTATTGAACATTTTGAATACAACGATATCGAAGTAGACGGACATCATCATATTCAAGCCATTCCATGGATTTATAATTACTTAATTGATCATAAAAAAATTCAAATTGAAAATATAAGAATACCCTCAGAGAAAATCGTGTTACTTGATTTCAAATCTTTGTTTAATCTAACTTTTTATAGAAACCTTGTTGCTGTGCTAATTCTAAAAATTCTTTGTTTAAGGAAAAAAAGATACACAAAAAAAGGGTTTGCTGGGTTGTTATATTCTGGTATTTATAATTTAAATACATTAAAAAAACATTTATATAAATTGAATAATTTCTATAGTGAATTCGAAATAACCTTTCATCCAGGACATCCCGCTGAAAGTGAACATAAAGTATTTAAAGAAAATCATTTAAAATATGTTACTTCTAAAAATAGAATAAGAGAATATGAGCTACTTCAAAATAAATTTTTATAATGAATCTTTATTTTTTTTAATTTTCTAAACATTTCAATTGAATCATCAACAAGGTTTATATTGGATTGAACATTGGCTGATACTTCGTACACATCAATATTAAAAGGTTCTATTTTAAGAATTTTTGAAAGTAAAAATAACTCTACGTCATACATATAATCATCGTTTATAAACTGTGTAGCATTAATAAATTTATTAAGATTAATAAATTTTAAACCAGCTTGAGTGTCTTTAGATGGTATCTTAAGGTATTTTCTTACAATAAAATTAAAAACATAACCTGCAATAAGTCTCAAAGTTGAAGTTTTCGAAATAATTTTTTTATTTATTATTCGCCTTGCATACATAAAAGGGTTTTTTGGATTTCCATTTACAAAAAAATCATGGATTAACTGAAGATCATATGAAAAGTCTGAATCATAAATAATTACATTCTCAAATTTTGCATTTTCTAAACCCCATCTAACAGCGCTCCCTTTGCCGACACTTTTTGAGATATTCACTCTAATTTTTGAATGACTATAAATCTTATCCTTTAATAATGTTTCATTTTCTTCAGAGCTTCCATTTGACACAATAAGGATCTCAAAATCCTGAAAATGTTCAGACATGAAATCAATTAATTTGTTTATGTTGTCGTTAATAATTTGTTCATGATTTTTTGAAGGTAGTAAGATTGTTGTGGATTTGTAATTAATCATTTTGCGTAACAAACCTATATATATTTCTTAGAGAAGTATCTTGAATATTTTTTATTATATTTGCGACAAGAAAACCTACCAACATATAGATTGAAATTCTGCCAACAATAGAGATTATGTTATCTATCACTATAAATCTGGTGTCCAGACTTGTTATTTCTAGCCCTATAGGCATGAGAAATATAAAGTAATGCAGAGGGTATATATTTGTTTTGCCTTTCATGTATATGACAAAAGAAACTGGCATAAAGAGGGCTATTCTGTAATCATAATTTGCATATAAAAAATTAATTAAAATTAGAAAAGAAAAAGAGTAGAAAATTAAACTATATTCTTCATCCATATCAATTAATAGTTCATAATGCATTCGTCTAAAGTAAAGCGAGAACAAAACGATCGATATACATAAAGCCATATATAAAAGTGAAATGTCAAAATTTAAATTTTTACTCAAGATTAATGAATCAGATAGTAGCCCAAAGGTAGTTCTTAAATCTGCAGGTCTCCACTCTGTTGCAAGAATGTTTCTGTAAACAATTGCATCAATAAAGTAAATTACAAAAAATAAAACTACAGAATTAAAATTTATTTGAAAATATTTTCTTTCCATTTTAATAGCAAAATATAACGTTAGTCCTAACAGAAAGCCCAACGGATGCAGTTTGTACAAAGCCATAATGAGTAATAGAAAACTGTTAACTTTTGGATATTTTTTATAGTTAATTAAACATATAAATCCAACTAAATAAATAAAAACATCAATATTCATTCTTTCAATTATAAAATTTGAAGATGGCGATAGAATTAAAACAGTAATAAAAAAATAATTTTCAGACTTATCTAAAACAAGCTTATATATGTACAAGTAAGTAACTAATGCACAAAATGATAAGATAAGCGTTGCAATCCATATATCTCCAAAAAAGGGTACTTTCGTAGAAAGAGGACCGTACTTTGCTGAGTATGGGCAAGAGACATAACTAGTTGTAGAGAATTTATAATAATACCTTTCAACATTTCCAAGTATGCATTTCATGGAGACCAAGTTTTGTTGTAAATCAAAGAAGCGTGTGTTTGAGTACGAAAAATTATATAAAGATAATTGATTCCAAAAGATATCAAAATTACTTGACAGAGAAAATACCATTCTGAACAAATAAAAAATAATTGTATTTGCTAAAAAAAAGACTTTTTGATTATCGATAATTTTATATTTTTTTGTAAAAAATAATACAAAAATAAATATATAAAAATAGCTAATTTGAAAAAATAATAACAAAGAAAATATTGACATTAGCAAAAATTTTGGAGTGTCTAATCTTAAATTATTAAGCACTTAATTTAATTTCTTTCAAACTTGATTTCAAAGAATTGACGATAAACTTTTGAGTATTTTTTTTAATGTGAGCGCCCATTGGAAGATATAGTCCATCATTTCCAAGTTTTTCAACATTTGGCAAGCTCACATTATCACTACTGTATTTTAATAAATATGCAGGCTGTAAATGAAGTGGCCAAAAAAAAGGCCTTGTTTCAATACCTTTTTTGTACAAAGAAGTCATTAATGCATCTCTTATTCCACTTTTCTTTAAAACGATACCGTAAACCCAGTAATTATTATCTGTGCCTTCGAAATTTTTTTGGGGAATACTTAAATCTTTATTACCACTTAATAAGGAATTATAAAATGCTCCTTGCTGTTGCTTTTTTTTAATAATTTTATCAACGTTATCAATCTGTGAGTAGGCTAAGGCAGCCTGGAGTCCACTAATTCTATAATTCCAGTAAAAATTATCATGAACAAATCTTTTTCTATTATCAAAATCTAGATTTCTCATTTTGATTAATTTTTGATAAGTGTTTTCATTATTTGTAAGAACTATACCTCCTTCTCCGGAAGTTACATGCTTGTTAGCATAAAAACTAAAAGTAGAAATATCAGAAAATGAACCACAAAATTTATTATTGATTTTCATCCCGTGAGCTTCAGCAGAGTCTTCAATTAATATAAGATTATTTTCAAAACAATATTTTTGTATCTTTTCAATTTCTGCTGGCAATCCGTATGTATGAACTACTAAAACTGCTTTTGTTTTTGGGGTTTTCAATTTTTTAATTTCACCGAGTGTAATATTCCACGTGTTAATATCAACGTCTGCAAAGATTGGTTTCACATTAGCTCTAATAACAGATGCGAGACAGGATATAATTGAAAATGAGGGCAGGATAATTTCATCATCTTCATTTAATTCTAAAGTTTGCATTGCTAAATCAAGAGCAACTGAACCATTTGAAACAGCTACTCCATAGGACATACCAATTTTATTTGAAAACTTTTCTTCAAACTTGCTTACATATTTACTGCTTCCAGATATTTGTTTTTGAAATAATGCTTTATTTACCTCTACAATATTTGGAAACGAAATCCACGGTTCAAAAACTCTAATCATTAAAAACGTTCTTTATCATTTTCAGGATCATAAGGTCCTTGCTTTACTTCTATAAATTTAGAATTTTCAAGAATATTTATTGCATGAGCTCCTTGTAATAATATTATTATCATTTCCTCCTCAACCAATAGATTTTGAACAAACTGTTTATTTGTATCATAAATTTCTACTTCTATTTTTCCAGTTTGTAAATAAATGACCTCAGATGTAGTTGTTATTTTTCTATTTTGAGAATAGTGAAAATGCCTCTCAATCACATCTTGAGAGTTTAAGTTAAAAGATGCAACCTGTATGTCAAGATCATTACTTGTATAAAAATTTTTTGTGTCATTGTTTTTTCTCGTATCAATCAATATAGCCAGTAAGTTTTTTTCCTGATCATAAATGTTCATGTTAAAGTTCCTTTCTGCAATTATAAGCTGCTTTTATATAAGGCATTCCCCTATTGAATAATTGGAAAATACTAGATGCGGTTTTTGATTCACCATAAATTCTAGTTACACAAATATATCCAATTTCTTTTATAGTGACATTGCTCTTGATCAGATCAGCTACAAGATATACAAAATATTCACCATAATCTGATCTTTCAAATACCTTCTTTTGAAATATTGTTTTTTTACCAACTATAAATCCGCTAGTTAAATCCTTAATATCAGAACTAAACAAGAATACTAAAAATTTATTGAAGTACATTGAAAATATCATCCCAAAAACTGAATCATTAGAATTTTTTACATTTTTTACTGCTTCAAGCAATGAAGAATTTAAATTTTTTACTCCCTTGTACCCACCTCCTTTTACAAAGCGAGAGCCAATCACCACGTTGTCTGTATTTATAAAAAAATCCTTAACTAAAATTTCTAATGATTCTGCTGGCATAGATCCATCTGCATCCAGCCAAGCAACATTTTGAAACTTTGCTGATTCTATGCCTTCATATATTGCCATTGGTAAAGACGGTTCACTAATTCTTTTTATAAACTGTATATTTCCATATTGATTGTTTAATGATCGGCACTTTTGTTCTGTACCATCTGTAGAACCATCGTCCATTACTAAAATTTCATTTTTATTTATATTTTCGTTGTTAAACATTTCATTTATTTCGGGTATTAGTTTCTCAAGATTTTTGCCTTCATTTAAAGTCGGTAAGATTATTGATAGTTCCCTGCTCATTGTTGAATCTCAGCTATCAACAACAAACCAGAATTCTCTCTAAATATGTCACTATATTTTTTATTTAATTTTAAAGCTAAATTGCCACTGAAAGATGATAGAAATATAAATAATGAAATAATTTTTTTAATTTCTAGTTTTTTAAAATTATGCCCTGTCAAAATTTTTGTAAATGTCTTTTTGTTGTATTTAGTTTTATATTGGTTTGAATAATCAATATTTCCAAAACGACTTAGTATAAATTCAATAGTTCTCATTACTAATTTAAAATTAGGAGTCGAAATAATAATTTTTCCATTATCTTTTAAACAGTATTTAAACCTCTCTAAGTAGTAATCTGCTTCTTCTTTGGAAATGAATTCAAAAAGACCTATACAGGTGATCGTATCGAAATAATTTTTATAATCCTCAAATTTAAACTCGTGTAATGTGAAAAAACTACCACTATCCTTATACTTTTCTTTTGCATATAAAATTTGAGTTTCAGATATATCTACCCCAATTGAAGTTTCTTTTTTTATATAATGCCCCAAAAATGTTCCTGAACCACATGCAAAATCTAGAAGTATTTTGCTGTTTTTTGTTTTATTACTAATTGATTCGAAAGTAGTTTTGTGCCAATTAGATTGTGTATCATATTTAGATTTTTTATCAAAAGATATAGCCTTATCATAATAACCTTTAGGTATTTCTTTTTCCCAAAAATGACTCATATTAACTGCTTTCACTGCTTTTACTTAATTTAAGCACAGTTACAAAATTCATACTTAATATTTCCCTATTTAGTGGATTAGAATATAAAAATATGCATGAATTTTTCAATAAGATAGATAAATCTTATGTTATTAATCTTAAAAACGACTTAAAAAGAAAGCAGCATGTTTTAAATCAATTTGAAAAATATAAAATTACCAACTTTGAAATAATTAATGCTGTATCTTACAAAGACGAAATTGTAAAAAATACATTTATAAATGATGGTGTATTGGCTTTCCCACCATGTTTCAGGTGTGGTTTAGAAAAATGTAACCATGAAAATAACTTTATTACACCAAAACAAGTAGCGAACTTTTTGTCAATGAAGAAAATTATGGAAATTGTAGTCAAGGAAGATCTAGAAAATGTTTTAATTTTTGAAGATGATTTCATATTTAAAAATTTTATAAAAAAATCTATAAAACATATTGATAAATTCTGTAATAAAAATACTTTGCTAAAAACACGAAATCCACTCTTATTAAGAATTGGTTCCCATACAAGAGTAAATAAAAAATATTATTTAAAAATGGTTGTATTAAATAAAAGTACTTTTATTAAAGGAAATGTCGAAAATATGGCTAATCCATGTTTTTTAATCAACAAAGCATTTGCAAATCATTTTCTAGATAACTTTTCATTCATTTCTACGACTAGCGATAATTTTATACATAGAGAGCTTTGCAAAAACAATTTTGTGGAAAATTATTCAGTATATCCTTTTCCAATTGGACAGCTATCATATGGAAATAAAGTAAATAAGTTTAAATCTACAATTACTGAAAATATTAATTCAAAGAGTAGTACATTTGATGAAACACAGCGAGTTAACAGCATTTCTGATTATGTTGAGTTAAAAAATAAATGGATTTTAGAAACTTAAAAGTACTTTTGTTTATAAGCTTTCAAATAATGATAAAGATTTCTTTTTGAACTTTCTTTTAAACCAAACAAATCATATCCAAATTCATCTGGTTTAACTTCCATTAATCTATTTTTAATATATTTGGGATGATCTTCAATATCTAATTTTAGTACGTGATACTGAAATCTGCTCTGTATCATTTCGTACCAAGCTTTGTAGGCTTCCTCTTGGGTACCACCTCCTCTATCACCATAATTGCCAAAATATGAATTCCAAGCTCTTGCAAACCTTGCTCTATCATTTGCAATAATTTCTTTTGTCCTAAAAATTGAGTCATATTGAAAAATTGGAGTGTTTAAATATGGAGCATCAGAATGAACAAGTTGCTTTTTGTTTAGTGTTGGTTGACACAAGTCACCACCTCCATTTAATTTAATTCCTGGAAATTTTTTTTTATTAAAAGCAATACAAAGTTTTGTTTTAACTTGATATCTATTAGGTGTAAATATTTGATATTGTGGAAAAGCAATTACTGGCTCATTTGAATTTAATTTTAGAAATTTTCTTATTTTTGAAAAGTCATTTTCATGAAAAAAATAGTCTAAATCCATTCTGATAACCCAGTCGCCTGTAGCCTTATCAAATCCTTCTTGAAAAAACTCACCTATTTCATTCCAAATAAAATCGTATTTCCAATTTTGACCGGTTATAACTACTTCATCGGCTAAGTCTTCATAGCACTTAAGTGCTTCTCTCCATGGATCTTTTCTAGATTCTGGATCTGTCATTGTAGTTGCTATAGATAGTTTCAATTTATTCCCTTATTATTTCAAGAAGCTTTTTTCCAAATTGATTGCAATTCAACCTTTCATAAATCTCTATTTGAGCATTTTCTTGTAATTTTTTGTACAATTCATGGTCATTTTCTAGATCATACATAGCAGTTGACCAATCTTTTATATTATTTGATTCAACAAAAATAATGTTTTCTTTATGCTTAAAATTTTCCGAATCCCAAAATCCATCAGTATTTGTAATAATGACAGGTGTTTTCATCGACATTGATTGTAAAGCAACACTTTGTCCAGAAGGCTGGAATGAGTTTTTTAATGGAATTATGGTAAATTTAGCATTTTTGTATAAATTTTTTAAAAAATCATCATTTAAAATATTCTTGTTCCACGATCCTTTAATTAATTCTAAATTTTTAAATTTTTCATGTTTTGAGATAAATTGTTCAGAAACAACAACAAAGTCTTTATTAGGTGTTTCTGAAATTAATTCTTCTAAAAACTCAAAATCTCTGTTTGAATCATTGCCAATAAATAAAATGAAATCTTTACTTTTTGTCTCATGTGTGCTCCAATAATCATAATCAATACCAAATGGAAGAAACTGAATTTTATCTTTATATTTATTAAATTCATTAATTGCGTGAGAATACTCTTTTTGACCAATAAATAAAAGATGATCTATGTATTTAATAAGAAAAGTATGCAGAAACTTATGGATTTTTAATATTATTTTTCTATTTGAGCTTGAATTAAACATGCCCATCGCAAACACTGTAACAGACAATTCTTTTTTGAAAATTTTGCAATAAATTATAAAAGGAAGTAACGAATGACCAATTCTTGTGTTTGTAATAATTAAATTTTTCGATGATTTAATTTTTTTAAAATTAACAGCTCTCAAAATTCCAGCAAAGTCATACTGAAACTTAAAAATTTTAATTATTACATTTTGAATAAACTTCATAATAAAAACTAAAACTTTGTTTACTTCACCTGGTCCGAATTCAAGAATATCAACCTTAAACCCTTGTTCTTTTATGTAGTGATAGCCATAGAAGAATTCTTTGGGTGAGTCATTACCTTCATTTAGTCTTTTTTGTCTTCCATTAAAATAAACAAATAAAAAATCTATGTTCTTTTGTTTCATATTAAAAGGAACTTTCAAATTGGTTTGTTTCAATCAACACTGGCTCAGCCCAATAGACAGGTATTTCGTACTTTCTAATTATTTCATTCATCCACCAATCTATAGAAGTATCTGTTATGAATTCTGGTTGAGTGAATTCTTCATAAATTAATTTTGCATATTTTTTAGAAATAAAATAAGCATCTGCATTTCTTGATGCTCCGTTTCCACCCCAGGATGATTTACGATTATTTTTTTTATACACTTTTTTAAAAGGTATTTTCAAATACCAAGGAATATGAAAGTTGTTTTTGCCTGCACTAATAAAAAATAATCCAAAATCTTTGGGTAATTTTGTTAAATAATCATTTATGTTGTCATAAAAAAAATCTCCAGGACTTGAATCATCTTCAAGAATTAAACCTAATTCTTCTTTTGATTTAGAAATTATTTCATAACATTTTATATGTGAGAGGAAATTTGCTTTATACGAGTCTTGAATATCATCTGTAAATTTACTTAAATCAAAATTTGTTAGATTATTTCTATTAAACTTCGTCTCAAAATAATAAGAAATACCTGATTTTTTTAAAGACTCTTCAAGAATTAACTTTCTTTCTTTAAGTTCTTCAAAATGTACAACATAGATTCTAAAATTTTTCATTTTATAAAAGATTTAATTGCTAAAAGTAAAAAATCATAAGGATTTTTCAATTTAAATATATCAAGAAAAAATATAACTTTAAATAAATCTACTAATCCTCTTTTTCTATAATTATTTATTAAAAAATATCTTTCATTGAAGATGTTGTTATAGTTTTTGTGAAAGTGATCGGAGATATTAATTGAGGCTCCTTCAATACTCCAAGGCTTGTTGCTACCTGCGAAGTGAAGAAAAATTGTAGACCTGAGGTCGTATTTAGCTATATTTCTTACTAGTTGTGTTGTTTGATTTAGTTTATTTGACATTATCAAAAATTTACCATCAAAAACATAATTTAAAATATCTTGATCCCAAAAATTAACTTTTTCATATATTTCTTCCATTGCATTTAAAAGTTGATTTTTTATATTATTTTTTACCCATAATTTGTAATTAATTAACATTACTCCTGCATTGAAGTAAAGATTGCTAGAAAGATTTAATCTTTCAAATAATTCACTTGTGTTTTCAGTATTCATATACTCTACTGAAGCACCTATCGTGTAGTTAGAATTTAATAAATTAGATATAGTTTCATTTAATATTTTATCTGGATTGGTCAAACACAAGATATCACAGTCTAGATATATTAAACTTTCCACATCCTCTTTTATATAATCCTCAATAAAAAACCTGTAATAGGTGGCCTCAGAGATATGGTTATTTTCAAGATTTGGAAATAAGTATTTATTACTATTGTATTTGTATATTTGTAAATTATTAATTTTTTCAAATTCTATATTATATTCTTTTATCAAACTTTCAAAAGTATTTGGTTCTTTATGAATAATGAAAACATTGAAATTAGATTGCGAAAATTGATTTAAAGAATTCAGAGATGTTAAAAGTTGCTTATTATAGTTTTCATCCAAACAAAAAAGATAATTTAACATTACTATTTATGCTAATTAGTAAAATTTATTAATTTTTAAAAAATTTTAAAATATACAATATACTAAAAACTTAATGAAGATAAACTCAAAAACCTTTTATAAAAATCATTTAAATGAGATTAATAGGTATTACTCAAAGCCTGATTCAGTTTTACATATTGTAAACAAAATATCTACTCTCCCAGACTTAAAGGATATTACAGATACAATACAAATCGACATTGGAAAAGAAGAAAGCATATTTGCTAACAAATCCCAAAAAAAATATGATCTTGTAGTAATTACTGACTTATTCGAACTTTCCGATGATATATATTTATTTTTAAAAAAGATTACCCAGTTTTTAGAACCGAGTGGTAAATTACTAATTACATCAATAAACCCAAAATGGAATAATTTAATAAAAGTTTTTGAGCTTCTAAAATTAAAGAATATTACAAAAAGACGAAATTACATTCACCCAAAAAAAATAAATAACATTGCTAAATCAACCGGATTAGAACTCATTCATAAAAACACAAGACAAATTATTCCTTTTTCTCTTTTTGGTATTGGAAATATATTAAATAAAATTTTAGAATTTTTGTTTTCATTCTTTAATTTTGGAATAAAGACTTATTCATTATTTAGATTAGAAAATATTTCAAAGCAGGTTATGTCTAAAAGTATTATCGTCCCAGCAAAAAATGAAGAAGGTAATCTTAAAGAATTAATTAGCAGAATTCCAAACTTCGATAGCAAAAATGAAATTATTATTATCTGTGGTAACTCTAAAGATAAAACTTTAGAAAAAGCTAATGAACTTGCAAAGAAATTACCAGAAAAAAATATTAAGGTTTACGAACAATCTTCTAAAGGTAAGTCCGGTGCGGTTTACGAAGCACTCGACCACTGTGAAGGTGAATTGATTGGTATTTTAGATGCTGATATAAGTGTAGATCCAGAAACCTTAGTTGATTTTTTTGAAATTATTGAAAAGGGTTACGCTGATTTTGTAAATGGCACAAGATTAATTTATGGTAAAGAAAGAAACTCAATGCGTTTTTTAAATACAATAGGTAATATATTTTTTCAATTTATTATTTCGATTGTGATTAGGCAAAAATTAACAGATTCATTATGTGGTACAAAAATTTTCAAGAAAGAATATTTAAATTTTTTATATAAATGGCAAGCTTCTAATTTAGTAAAAGATCCTTTTGGGGATTTTGATTTAATATTTTCTGCTGCTTATTCCGGACAAAAAATATTAGAATACCCAGTTCACTACAGATCTAGGAAATACGGGACTACTCAAATTTCAAGATTTAGAGATGGCTGGAAGTTGCTCTCTTATTTCTTAATTTCTTTTTATAAATTTAATGTTTCAAAATAAAATAAAAACCGATTTGTTGTTTAAATTAAATCTATTAATTTTTCTCTTAATTACATTTTATATATTTTCATTTACAAATTTATTTTTTTACTCTACTTACGGTGCTGATTATCAAAAATATATAACATATTTAGAATTTTTCTTTGGAACAGTTGAGAATACTGGGTCAGAACAAAGTCCACTTTATTTTTTTCTTGTTTCTTTTATTTTGAACTTTAGATCAAAGTTTATAAGCCCAACTTTTCTTCAAAGTGAAATTAGTTTTGCAATCCAATTGACGAACCTTTTTATCTTATTAATAGGATTATTAGGATTATATTTTCTGTTAAAACAATTTAATATAAGTAAAAATAAAATAATTTTGGTATTTCACTTATTAAATATTTTTCCACCAATGTTATCCCTTAGGTTAACAATGAAACCAGAGATTTTAGTTTTTGCTTTAATTCCGTGGTTTTTGTATTTAATAAACTTATTTTCAAAAACAAAAAATATAAACTTTCTTTTTATAGCTTTAATACCTTCTGTGTTGATTTCTTCTTCTAAGGGAAGTTGGCTAGGTATTTTCTTGATTTTTGGCTTTTTTATTTTCATAAGTATTTTTAAGAAATTAAATATAAAGTCTATATTTTTACTAATACTTTTATTTTTTATAATATTTTCAGTTGTTACTTATGAAAATGAACAACTCAACAAATTTAGTGTGTTAGATTTCCAAATTACAGAAAATTATAATAATTCAGCAAACCTAAGTATTATTTATAAAAATGAACTTGGGCCAAGGCAAAGCTTTAATAATTTCGAATTTGATGTAGGGACATTGCTTGGAATTACAGTTCTTGATACATTTTCTGATCACTTTAACTTTTTTTGGGACAAAGACGTTAGCTTTTTTAATCAACATAGAAAAGAGATAATTATCGAGAACAGTTCTGTTAACTTTTTTGAAATTGATACAACAAACCGAAACATTAAATACAATGGACCATTCAAAGAATCACTTAAAAACTTAAGATTAATTATTGGAGTTTGTCTTACAATTCTTTTTTATATTTTTATTTTATTTTTTTCAGTTAAACAAAAAAAATACAGGCTTTATATCCTATCACCATTTATAGGAATGTTGATCTTGCTTATAAATGCGTTGGGATTTCCGACAAATAACTTTGATCCTTTTGTTGCCGATACTTTCAAGACTTTTTACTATTCTCCATTTCTAATCTTGGCATTTACTTTCTTATTAATTTCATTAAAACAAAGGTCTGTATTTATACAAATTAGTTTTATAGTCTTATATGTTTTTACCATGATTTTTATTTATGGATTTCCAAAACAAGATAGTATTGAGTACATTGCGGATTTAGACGATAGAAATATTAGAAGTGTTATGTGTGAAACAAATAAATATTTAATTTTCGATTTAAACAACAAAAGTGAGTGTTTATCTAAATATGATGAATTTTGTAAATTTCAAAATTCAAGAGTTGATGAAATTATTACTGTAGAGGGAACAAATAAATTGGATACTTCAGGTTTTATAATACATAGGATGTTCTCTGAAATTAGTTCAAATAAAATAACTGACAATAGTTGTTTTGAAAAACAAAAAACAAGTGGATTAATTGACTTTTCTAAAATTCCAAAAATTAATATATTGCTACTTTTTAGTTTTTTTATTTTAATTTTAATTCAAAAAAATAAAAATTTTAGGGCTTTATTACCTTCCAATTAATATTAAATTCTTCCAAAGTTGAAAATATCATCGAGAGTCCCCACACCAATAATATTGTTCCATGTAGGTCAGGTTCATTTAACCCCTCAGTTATTTTTATTCCATAATAATGTGTTTGACTTTTGTTAATAAAATATGAGAATCCTCCCGTTTCATCGTGATAATGTTTTTCTATAACACTTAGTAACTCTCGGTAGTAATTTTTTATTTCTTCATTTTTATAATCCGTTTGGAGATTACATTTGTATAGTACATATATAATATCAACTAAATCACACCCTTCACTCATTGGATCATGGCTTAAACAAAGGTCTATTAATTTGTCTGGTTCGTGTATAGGTAAATTTAACCAATCAAGACCAGTTATCACTTTCATAGCACCATTAATTTTTTCTGATGAGTTTAATACGTTATTAGTGCCATATGATCCGTCTATTAAAAGTTTGCTTTTTAAGTACTCATCAACATAGTGAATTAAGTTTGAATGTTGATCTGTAGAGCTTAAAAATACACATATTCCTGATATTTGTGCTCCAGCATTCCATGGATAATTCCAATCAATCTTCTTAAAGAATGTATCTAAAGCATTTTTGTCCATTGGAAAATCAACATATGAGGATTTAAAATCTGGGAAAATTTGTGACATTGTTGCTATTGTTTGCTTTGTTTCTGCTCTTATATATTCTCTAAATTTAAAGGCCGGGTTAATTTCATAAATTTTGATTTTCCCTAATAAAAATTTAAGAATATTTTTAATCCAAAGTTTCAAAAACATAGATTTATAAATTTTGTAATAATATGGATCTACATAGGAACCCCTTGGGAGATCTTTATAATCTTGTTTGTAATTTTCTAAGTTTTTTCTAATCGTTGTTTTAAAATTTGTGTCTTTTAAATAATCAGAATCGATTGTGTATAAAATTTTTAAAGCATAGCACGTATATCCCATATTTAACA
>MDTG01054839.1_pt1 | contig 15155 bp, 6 predicted proteins | sample 811421 | NCBI WGS metagenome assembly MDTG01 (sample SAMN05326645, study PRJNA326480) | marine metagenome | isolation source: seawater | place: Pacific Ocean: South East | collected 2011
CCCGGACTTCCCGGAAGGAACGTATGCTTACTTCGTCTCCATCGAGGCGGACGGAACCCCGAAGTTTCCATACAACATTGGCCCCAGCTACTTCGGCAATCCCACCGCCAGCACAGCCACGACAATTCCGGCCGGAGCAGAGATCGTCTTCGAGGGAGGTCCCGAGAGCAGGCTCTCCAGTGGCTCAATCTCAACTGGTCAACAAAGCGGAGATGTCACCGTGACATGGAGCGTGGTGGAGGGTGGGAGCTACCTCGTCGAGCGGTCTGCAGACCTTGAGGACTGGCAGGTCATCCCCGCCCTCAGCGAGGACCGCACCCTGATCGCCCGGGACCCAGGGGCTCTCCAAGAGAATTCCCGGCAATTCTACCGCTCCCGGCTTATCGAGGTCGCTCCTTTCGACGAAAATGGCTTCGATATCGACCTGACTCTCGGGCCCTCGGGCGGAAACAACATCCTCCTGCTGATCCTCGACGACTGGGGAATCGACTGGAGCCCGCTCGATAGCCCGGGCAACGCCCGCGTGCCCGACATGCCGAACCTGCAGTTCCTCGCTGCCAACGGGCTCCACTTCACCAACGCCTGTGCCCAGGCAACCTGCTCGCCCACCCGGGCGACCATCCTGACTGGTCGCCACCCGTTCCGGCACGGCATCGGGAGTCCCGCCGGAGCGAGCCTGCCCGAGACCGAGTTCACCCTCCCCGAGGCCTTTGAGTCCGCTGCCTCCGGCTACGCGTTATTCTCGATCGGAAAGTGGCACCTCGGCGGCGGCGTAGATGGGGCCCGGTCCCGCGGGGGCTGGCCTTCCTTCGCGGGAGCAGCCGCCAATCTCACCGACTACTGGGCATGGGACAAGATCGTCGACGGCACGACAACGCCAGTGACCGACACCTATGCGACCACCGACCAGGTGGACGATGCCTTGGATTTCATCCGGGACCAGCCGGACGGAACCCCGTGGTTCTGCTGGGTTGGATTTCATGCCCCCCATACCCCGATCCATGCCCCCCCGCCCGGATTACTTCCAGCTGACACCTCTCCCACGGCCAGCAACCGGGATCGCTTCGAGCAGATGCTGGAAGCCCTCGACACGGAAATCGGACGATTGCTCCAGGACGTCGACCTCGCCCAGACGAACATCCTCCTCGTCGGGGACAACGGGACCCCGAACAACCTCCTGCAGGCTCCTTTCAGCAATGGCCACGGCAAGGGCACCCTCTACGAGGGCGGCACCCGGGTGACTCTCGTCGCCACGGGCCCCGACGTGCCCGCCCGCGGCACGAATGACAACCCGGTCCAGGTTGCTGACCTCTACCCGACGATCCTCTCCCTGGCCGGGATCGATTTTTCCCAGGTCGCTCCGGCCGGCACGATCATCGACGGCCGCGATCTCTACCCTGCCCTCGCCGGGGGCCAGGTCAGCGGCTGCACGGTCAGCGAAGCATTCGGTAATGGGATCTCTTCCCCGGGCCGTGCCATTCGCGAAGGGGACTTCAAGCTCCTCGTCCTCGATGACCCCGCCGACTCCCTCGATATCCCCTCCTTCGAACTCTACAACATTGTCGATGACCCCGATGAGCAGAACGAGCTGCTAAGCCAGGCCGGCGGGCCCGACGCCGGGCAGGAGGCAGCCTACCAGTCCCTGCTCGCGAAGAACCAGGCCCTCGGGGGCGGCTTTGGGGAAGTCCCCGGGGTGGATCGTTCCGTGACCCTCTCCTTCCAGCTGCAAAGCCCGAACGCGCAGGGGCAGAACGTGCCGCCCCTGATCAACGCCAACAACGGGAACATCGTCCGACCGCGGGCCATCACGGTTGGCGGGGCCGCCGCGACCTGGGACGAAAGCATCAACGGGACCGGGACCGCAGCCTCCCGCATCGATGCCACCGCCGCCCCGGACCGGTTCTGGATCACCTTCAACTTTGATCCAGTCGCCGCCGGCTTTGACCAGGCCGGCAGGGAGGGACCTCACCCCGTTACAGTCACCTTCCCCGGAGCCGGCGGTACGACGCGCGTCTACAGCGCGGTCAGTTCCTACAATTACACACCCTGACCAGCTGCTCAGCTTCTCCCGGGATTCCCATGACTGGACGGTTGACAGCCAAGGGCTACGGGCATAGTTAGCAGGCCCTTCAGGGATGGCGGCGTAGCCAAGTGGCCTAAGGCGACGGTTTGCAAAACCGTTATTCGTCGGTTCGAATCCGACCGCCGCCTCCACCCACTTCCTGCCCCCCGGATCGGGATCTTTACCTCTGGGGTGAAAGGATGGCGGCGCAACAGGATATGGCTCCTCAACAGCTCACCGTCGGGAGGAGCGCACCACATGGCGCTCGTTGAGCGAATTCATGGGCAGCGGGGAGAGAGGGCTGAACCCTTCTCCCGCTGGGACTCATGCTGCGGCCCCCCGCCTGTCCCCGCCGGGGCAACCCCCTGATTCCCGAGGAGTTCCACCTCCGTAAAATAGGCCCCGCCGGCCCTCCCCGCCTCGTCATGGAGATACGTCCACAACTCCGAGGGCCCGGCCGGCAGGTTCAGCTCCACCCTGGCCTTGCTTGAACCAGGAGCAACGGTGATCTCCTGTTCCTTTCCCGCGATCACCACCCTCGCCCGCACCGCCACGAGGGGTTTCTCCGCGGCAGACGGCCACTGGCGCAGGGTAAAGGCGTAGCGACCGGCCTGCCGGACCTCGACCATCCATGGCCCGGTCACCCTCGGCAGTTTACTGATCGTCCGGAAGTTCCAGGGAGGGTTGCCCTTCTCCAGGTGCCAGTCCTGCGAGCAAAGCGTGGTCGGATTCTGGCCTGCATTACCAAGATCGATGCGCACCGGTCTCATGCGCCCCGAGACCTGTTCCCAGAACGGCCGGTAGGCTGCACGCAATCGGCTCACCACCTCGGGATACTCTCCGGAAACATCCTTTCGCTGTGCCGGGTCCGCCTTGATGTCATAGAGGAATTGGCCGTCCTGGTTCACGAGGCGCCAGCGCTCCGTCAGCACCACCGAGTGCGCGAAGGGTTGCGCGGGCAGGGCTCTTGCGCCGGCTCCCCCATGATACTGGACGACATGATGCTTCCTCGGCCACGGTTCCTCAGAACCGTCCAGCAGTGGCTTGAGCGAGATTCCATCGGGCTCATACCCCTCCGGCACCGGGATCCCGCACAGGTCGGCGAGGGTCGGCAGGACATCGATGTGCGCGGACAACGTCTCAACATCCCGCCCCCCGGTCAGTCCACCCCGGGGCCAGTGAATGAAGAAGGGCACCCGGTGACCGCCATCGTAAATCGACGATTTCCTGCCGCGCATCCCGGCGTTGAAGCCCGACACCGCCTCGGAATCAAGCCCATCAAACCCGGCGCCCGCCGAAGTTCCATTGTCGGTCATGAAAATGAGGATCGTGTTGTTTGCCAACCCGAGCTCGGCAAGCCCCTTGCGCAGGAGACCCATGTTGTGATCGATGTTGGCCACCATCCCGAGGAAGTTCGCATTCGAGACCCCCTCCCTGTCCTCATAGGGCCGGGCCCATTCCGGAGGCACCCGGTAGGGGCCATGCGGGGCGTTCAGGGCAAGGTAGAGAAAAAACGGCTTTTCCCTGTTCTTTTCCACGAAGCGCAGTCCCTCCCTGAACCAGACATCGGTGCAGTATCCCTCGAACTTCTCGAACCTTCCCTGCCTGTTCCCCACCCCCGCGCGCTCGTAGGTGTCGTCAAAATAATCGTTCCCCCAATAATCCGAGGCCTGCCCGATTCCACCGCAGCGATGCCAGAGGACCTCCTGGAAACCACGGTCCTGCGGCCGATGCGGCGCATTGTCACCCAGGTGCCACTTGCCGACCATTCCCGTGACGTAGCCCGCACCCGCGAAGAGGTCCGCGACGGTTTTTTCATCCGGATGCATCATCGTGCGGCCCGAGCTGGTCCGGTAGGCGCCCGTGGCGCCCGGGTGGTTGCCGGTCATGAGCGCCGCTCTTGTCGGTGTGCAGAACGGGCTCACGTGAAAGTCCGTAAACCGCACCGAATCCGCGTGCATCCTGTCGAGGTGCGGCGTCTTCAGGACAGGATTTCCATGACAGCTCAAATCACCGTAGCCCTGGTCATCGGTCATCACCACGATGACGTTGGGGCGCGGCGCGGCGGACAAAACGGGAGAAAGCGCCATCGCAAGTGCCATCGCCGGGAGGATCACAGGACCGTGGTTCATGAGGAACTTTACCATTATGAGCGCAATGTTCTCCCCGTCCCGGGATTCACCGGCCGGCAGTCCTAGTTCTTCTGCGGCGGGGCCTTCCCTTCCCTGCTCTCAAGGGAGGCCTCCCGGAGGGCCTTGAACCGGTGGGAGATCTCAATCGCCTTTTCCCGGTCGCCCTCGTCGTAATCCCAGAACTCCTGTACGATCTTTTCACAGGCAGGATAGTGAGAACCATCGTCGCCAACATCCTTGCGCAACCGGGCCAACTTCTCCTTGAGCTCCTCGCGCACCCCGGAGTAGGCGGGATCATCATAAACGTTGTTGAGCTCTGAGGGATCCCTGTCCAGGTCGTAGAGTTCCCAGGCTGGCGGAGTCTGGTTCTTGCCGTCGTAGTCCGCGCCGTAGAAATAAATCAGCTTGTGAGTCTTGGTGCGGATGGCCATTTCCCCCGGGTTGTCATGGTGGGCCATGTGCATCCAGTAGCGGTAATAGGCAGCCTTTTTCCAATCTGCAGGCTCCCTGCCGGTCTCGCAGACCTCCTTGAAGGACCGCCCCTGCATGGAGCTGGGACGCGGTATGCCCGCGAAGTCCAGCATGAGGGCGGGAAAGTCGACGTTCTCCACGATGGCATCGCTTCGCGTGCCTCCCTTGATACTGCCAGGATAGCGGACGATGAGGGGCATGCGCATGGAGGGGTCATAGGCCCAGCGCTTGTCCTGATAGTCATTTTCCCCGAGCCAGAAGCCCTGGTCCCCGGTGTAGATGATGACGGTGTTGTCATACAGTCCTTCCTTCCTGAGGTAGTCGAAGAGACGTTTGAGGTTGTCATCGACGCCCTTCACGCAGCGGAGATACTTGCGAAGGTAGGCTTGGTAGGCGAGGCGGGTGGTCTCACGTTCCGACAGCTTCGCCACGTCATAGTCAGAGGGCAGCTCTTCCGGAAAGCGCTCCTTCAGGTCAACGGCATAGGAGCGCCGCGGGTTGCGCTTGCCGATACTGGTCCCGATGTGAGCCATGAGCTCATCCTCGTGACCCCTGGTGGCGATGGAGCCAAAGGTCCCGGGAACATCGTAGAGCGTGGGGGGCTCCGGGATGGTCACGTCCCGGAGGTAGGATTGGTAACGCGGCGCGTTCTCAAAATAGTCGTGCGGAGCCTTGTACTGGTGGCAGAGGAAGAACGGCTTGTCGGGGTCACGCCTGTTCCTGAACCATTCAAGGGTGGAGTCGGTGATGGCGTCGGACGAGTGCTCTCCCTCGTGGGTGACGGTATTCTGGGGCCATTTTCTGGGACCCTGGATACGGAACATGGTGTCGAAGTACTTCCCCTGTCCGGGAAGCACCTTGTAGTAGTCAAAATTCGGTTCCTTCTTCAGGTGCCATTTCCCGATCATGGCTGTTTGATAACCGGCATTCCGGAAGAGGATGGGCAGGACCTGCTTCTCAGGCGGAATGTTTCCCCGGAGGTCAAACACCCCGTTCACGTGCGGATACTGCCCTGTGATGATGGAGGCCCGGCTTGGTGTACAAATGGCATTCGTACAGAAGGCATTCTCAAAGGTCATCCCCTCGGCCGCAAGGGTGTCGATGGTCGGCGTAGGATTCAGGCCCTTGAGGACCGTGGCGTAGGCCCCCACCGCCTGCGCAGTGTGGTCATCCGACATGATGAAGAGGACGTTGGGACGTTGATCGGCAGCACGTCCTGCAAGGACGGACGGGATGAGGACCGTAAGGACGAGGGTGATTTTCTTCATGAATCTCGCCTGCATTGATACATGAGTTGGCACCGTGGACAACCCGGGACAACCCGGCTATGGCTGGCCGGACGAGAGGCGGACCCGGGCGTAGGCGGACTCCTCCCCCGGGGGAAGGTGCCACCGCATGGTGACATATCCGCCGGAATGAGACCCAAAACCGGCAAAGACGGCCTCTCCCCCACTCCAGTTCTCAAGGTCGGGGGAAGTTTCAATTTCGAGACTCACTCCACCGCCGGTAAGACTGCGCCGAACCTCCATGACGACCTGCTCATCCTCCACCCTGACCGCCAAAGGCTGTGGACCGAGCGCGTGGCCCAGGAGATTCATCCCGGGCTGATAAGCTACCGCATCGCTGCCAGCCGGCGTACCGCCGGGAGCGAAACTCGGAAGCCAGTTCTGCGGAAGGCCGGGGTCGGGGTTGCTCGCGGGATCGGCGAGCACCAGGGAAAACCCATCTCCGTCCGCGCTCTCCGCCCATGGGGCACCGTCATCGAAGCGGAAGCTACGGATTACCGTGCCATCATAGGCAAGAAGCGAAAGCGGCTCTCCTCCATTGGCCAGCAGGCCGGTGTATTCATTCGGAGTGAGAACAAGACGCTGTCCCGGGGCAAGCCGGTCCCCGGCCCCGAAGGCATACTGGATTCCATCCTCAAAACGCACCCCGGCGAGATTGATGTCCTCATCCGAGATATTGAGCAATTCGATGAACTCACCCTCCTCCGAGGGGCCCTCCGGGTTGTAGAGGATCTCGGAAATGACAAGGTTGCCGGAGGAAGCGGGAACTCCCGTGAGGAAGGTCGCTTCCGTGATGGCACTCCACTCCCCATTTCTCAGCACGCGGGCACGAACCATGGTCGGAGAATCGATCACCAGGTTGCCTGCCCGCCTTGCACTGGGACTGATCGCCCCGCCCACGAGCCGGGGATCACTGCCATCGGTAGTGAGGTAAACCTGCCCTGCTGTACTCGAGAGTTCCAGGTTGTAACCGCCCGGGACCTGTCCTCCGTGCTGGCTGAAGACGGGCGCGCGAGAGATGGGATACACTCCACCTGCCCGCAACTGGTTGAGAAAAACCGCGAGGCGACCCGGGAAGAATTCCTCGTTCATGAAGTCGAGCATGTCCTGCCACTCGTTTTGGGTGGTGTAGGGCGCATTGGGCCGGGAACGGTCTCCCCAGCGCGCGGACTCCGCCACCAGCGAGGGCCGGATTTCCTCGGCCCGGGCATTGTAGAGCGCTGCCGCATTCTCAGGGGTAAGTACCCCGTTATTGAAGAAATGCTTATTAAGGCGGTCCGCAAAGCGAATGAGGTATTCCGGGTTGGCTTTCAGGTTGTGGTGCAGCTCGGTTGCATGGACGGGCCACTCCCGGTTCGTCCCGCTGGAGTTAAAATCGAAATTACGCGGCCAGCGGTCGCCGAGTCCCCGCTCCCCGTCCCACATGAAGAACATGAATCCCGCTCCCTCCTCGCGACGCCGACCCGCCCGCCAGTTGTTGCGCCAGTCGGCCGTCCCCGCCCAGAAATTGAAGAGGACATAATCGATGAAATTATCGATATCGAGCAGGCCCCGGATCACTTCGTAACTGCGTGAACTCGCCATGTTGCCGCGCGAGATCCGGAACATCCCGTCCCAGGCCCGCCGATCGCCATCAATCAGGGTGTCGCTTTGCTTGAAGGCGTCGTAGTCGTCCGGTTCACCCCCGAGGTGTTGTGAGAGGAAGTGACCGTCTATACGTTCGATCAGGGTATAGAATCCCCAGTAGAGGCCATTGAGGTAGAGATGAAAATACTCCTGGTTGGCCGACAGATGCCCCATCGCAACCTGGGCGTCCTTGTAGAACTGGTCACGGAGATACTGGACGTTGGCGCGGGTGGTCGTTCCGTTCCCCGCAGATGCCGGGAAAGTCCAGCTCTCGCTGTTTCCTCCCCGCAGGATGAGGTTGTCGAAACTATCAACCCCGGTGCGAGCAAACAGCGGGGCCTTGAGTGTCCCCGCACCATACTTTCTCCGGAAGGTGAGACGCAGGTGGTGCTTGTACCGGTTGGGGTGCCTCGCGTAGTTTCCGCCAATCCGGATTCCACAGTCGACCTGCCTGCTGGGCACCTTCGGGAAACCAATGAATTCTGCTGAGGCAGGCCGCTCCCAGTCACGCGGCTCCCCCTGCCCGGGGACGAACTGGTCCCGGGTACCGCCGTAGGGGTTCGGGTAGATTCCCCCGTTCGCCGGGTCACGACTCTCGTTCCAGAGGTCATCGGGTTCGAGGACCACTGAAATAGTCGGGTGGTGACGGAGGGCATCAAGGACAGCTTGGGCCCCGAATTGCGTAATAATCCTTGGATCCATCTCGTAGTCGGCCGGGCGGGGCTGGTTTGTCGCTCCCTGGGCGACCGAGTTGTCAACTCCCCATGTTCCCGGGGCGCCGGGCGGGGCGGCTGGCTGGCGAATCACGTCGGCCGGGAATATGTATGTCTGGGTATCGACGTTGCTGCTGACAAGGCCTGGCTTGGTAGCCACTGCCCGGAGCACAGTCGTGGTCGTGATCGGAACGGGGCCGGTGTAGAGCATCCCGTTGACCCGCGAGGGAACCGTGGCATCCGTCGTATAGTAGATCTCCGCCCCTTCCGTGCTGGTTGCGATCTCAACAAGAATGGGGTCTTCGTAGAAACCGCGATCGAGGTTAAAGCTCGTATCACGGACGAATCCAGTGAAGTCAACGGGACCATTGGATGCCCCGGGAGTCGGGTTTTCATGGTAACCGCCGGCCCCAAAGGAGAATCCGTAAAACTGCCGGGGATACTCGAAGGCACTTACTGCCGTAGTTCCGTCAGGCGCGATCAGAGCGAGATAGCCTCGGGAAGCTTCCAATGAGAAGCCAGCATGCAGTTCTGAGTTGGGATCGCTCCGGTCCTTGCCCGAGGCAAAGACCAGGAGGAATTCTCCAGGGTCCAGCCTGTAATCCGGAAGGAGCCACTTGGTGGGATCGCTCCTCTCGTCGGTCAGGGCGTAGCCTGCAGTCGACAGTGGTGAGTTTCCACCGTTCCAGAGCTCTATCCAGTCCGCGGACTCGCCATCTTCGTCCAGGGCCCTGTCGTCACTGTTCGCGGAGAACTCGGTTATCTCCAGCGCAGCGTGGGCATGGAAAGACAACGCGAGGAGCGCCGTCCACATGGTGGGGGCAATCTTCATGGGGGTTTTTATCTCAGAGAGCTTACGCCCAACAATCGTCAGTCCGCAATCCCCAACTAGGGTGAGCGCTCCGTCACCCTAGGCGAGCAACTGGGTGATGACCTGTCCTCCAAACTGGCTGAGCTGCTTGTAGCGCCCGGCATGGAAATAAGTGAGCTTGTTGTCATCAAGGCCAAGGAGATGAAGAAGCGTGACATGAAAGTCCCGGATTGGGTGCTTTACGTCTACGGCTTCGGCCCCCAGCTCATCGGTGGCCCCGACAATCGTTCCTTTTTTCACTCCCCCTCCCGCCAGGAGCATCCCCATGGCGTCGGCATTATGACCACGTCCGAGGGAGTAGACTCCACCACGCCGGTTGTTGTCGGGTGTTCTTCCGAATTCACCCGTCCAGATCACGAGGGTATCATCAAGCATACCCCGCTGCTTAAGGTCCCTGATAAGGGCAGCCATGGGCTTGTCGACACTCCTGATCCGGGCGCTGTGACCACGTTCAAGGTAGTCGTGACTGTCCCACCCGCCACTGAAGATCTGCACGAATCGCACTCCCTGCTCGACCATGCGCCGGGCCATCAGGCACTGCCGCCCGAAGCTACTGGTCTCCTTCTCATTGAGGCCATACATCTCGCGGACATGCTGAGGCTCTCCTTCCAGGTCGATCACGCCGGGAACCTCCGCCTGCATGCGATAGGCAAGTTCGTAGGACTCAATCCGAGCCGCAAGGTCCCCGTGCTCGGGATGTTTTTCCGCGTGGGCCTTGTTCAGGAAAGCGAGGGCATCAAGGGCCTTGCGCTGGTGCGCCCGCGACTTCCAGGCCTGGGGATTAAGATCGAGAATGGGGGTTCCTTCCGGTCGCAGACGTGTTCCCTGGTAGAACGCGGGCAGAAAACCGTTGGACCAGTTTCGGGAGCCTCCCTGAGGGAGAGCCAGCTCGGTCATTACAACGTATCCCGGCAGATTCTGGTTTCTTGTGCCAAGTCCGTAGGTGGCCCACGCGCCCAGCGCGGGATCGGAGCCCAGGCGGCTTCCGGTGTTCATATGAAAGAGCGCCTCAGGGTGGTTGAGGGAATCCGCCTGGCAACCCCGGTAGTTGCAAAGCTCATCGGCCACCTCGGGATCCGCCAGATGCTGCCACTGGTCCGACATCTCGATCCCCGACTGTCCGACCTTGCGAAATCCGAAGGGGCTGCCCACGAAGAACTTGAAGCCGGTCTCAAGCCCGCGGGTGCTCTTGGATTCAGTCTTGTGCAACTCACGCAGCTTGGGCTTCGGGTCGAAGGTGTCCATGTGGCCCGGACCACCTTCCATGAAGAGCATGATTACATTCTTGGCCCTCGCGGGAATCATCGGCTTCTTCGGCAGCAGTGGATTCTGTGCGGAATCTTCCCTCGCGAGCAGGTCGGTCATTGCAACAGATCCAAGAGTTGCCCCGAGGCCGTATAGAAACCCACGCCGACTGGCCGAAGTGGAGAAAGGACGGGAACAGGGAGGTGGCAACATGTCTTGAAGGGAAGCAGGCTTTACACGGTGGCGGTTCAATACAGGTAAACGAACTCGTTACTGTTAAAAAGAAGAAGGCAGAGGTCTGCGAGGGCCCGGGTGGCTGGGCTCACATCGGCGGCCTGCTGGTCAGGCACATACTTTTCGAAGACTGGCAGGATCTCCTCATACTCAAAAGGTTTACCCGACAACTCCTCCACGAGCGAGCGGGTAATCCGTGTCGGGTAGGACCGGCGCTCGGGACGAACCCCGGCATGGTAGATACGCATGTCCTCCACATACTGGATCATGCGCTCCTGCTCGGTGGCGGTGGGCACCCGCCCGAAAGCGAGACGGATGGACCGCCGGACCTGGTCGGCAAGCGACTGGGCTTCCTTCTCAACGCGAAGGGCAAAGGCAATCGAACGGGCGGTCGTCACGTCGCTGTTCAGGAGAGTAAAAGCCTGCGGTGAAACCGAGGCCGAGTCTCGATCCTCACAGGAATCATTGGGGTTCGGCTGGTTCAGGGTCTCCAGGAAGGGATTAGCGAGGCCCCGCACGCGGTAGGCGTAGATACTGCGCCGGTTGCGCTCCCAGGGCGTGCGCGAGGGCTGATAGGCAGGCGCGATGGAAAATTGGATCATGCGGGGCTGGAGTGCTACTTCCATGTTCATCTCGGGCATGATGGGCACCCCTCCCGCTTTCGGGTTCAACTCGCCGCTGGTTCGCAGCATTGCATCACGGATTTCCTCTGCGCTGAGGCGCCGGGGGGGGAAGTATGCGAACAGGTCGTTGCTGGGATCTTCGTTACGCAGCTTCTCCATCCGGGGGTGCCGGCCAGACTGCTGATAGGTTTGGGAGGTCATGATCAAGTGGTGAAGGCGCTTGATTCTCCAACCATTCTCGACGAAGTCAGCAGCGAGCCAGTCGAGTAGTTCGGGATGGGTGGGCTTGGCTCCCTTCACCCCGAAATTGTTCGAATTGCCAGCGATTGCCTTTCCGAAGTGATATTGCCAGATCCGGTTGACGATCGAGCGGGCCGTGAGCGGGTTGCGTGGGTCAGCGATCCACCGGGCCAGGCCGAGCCGCCGACCCGAAAGCTCATCCGTAAGCTGGTAGGGATCCTTCCCGGGAGCTCCTTCCACCGGGACTCCAAGGGCGCTGAGAACCCCGGGGGTAACCTTCTCGCCCGGAGCCTCCAATGCTCCCCCGTCCAGAATCCTGCTGTCTGGACGCCACTTGTTGTCGGAGCGCGCATTCATCCTCAGCTTACGGGCATTGAGACGCGCCGGGACCGGGCCATTGTAGACTGTCTGCACCATCGGTCGGTAGCGCTCAAGGCGGCGATTCCAGATCCACTCATCCTGCTCACGCACCTTGAGCCTGCCTTCGTCCACATGATCCAGACCCACATGCCGGGGCGGCTTCCGGTCATCGGGAAGATTCCGTCGATCAGCAATCGAAACGTATTTCAGGTCGTTTTTATCGAACCACTCGCGTGCTGCCGTTTCCCGCTTCTCGTGGAGTGACTCCTTCTTCTCACGGGCAAAGGCTAGCAGCCGCTCGGTAAGGGCCTGCCCTCCGGCGAAACCCTCACGATTTTCCCTCGGCAGGAAGGGGGCTGGCCGCTCGGCAAGCTGGGTGGGTTCGAAGACGGCATACATCCGGTAGTAATCCCGGGTGGGCAAAGGGTCGAACTTGTGATCGTGGCATTTCAGGCAACGCATGGTTGTTGAAAGGAAGGTCTGGCCCACTGCATTCACGACATCATCGAGGAAGATCTGACGGGCCTGCGGCTTTTTTACCATGGCCGGATCCCAGGGTCCCATGCGCAGGAAGGAGCTGGCGACAAGCAGCTCCGCTTCTTCCTCGTTGTATTGATCGCCCTTTTCCCGTGCATTCTGAAACCTGTCCCAGTCCCGGATGCGCCGCCGCAGGGATTGGTCGGCCAGCTCATCACCAGCCAGCTGCTCGATCACAAACCTGTCATAGGGCTTGTCTTCATTCAGGGACCGGATGACCCAGTCCCGGTAACGCCATGCGTTGGAGCGCTCGTAATCATTGGAGTATCCACCAGTATCAGCATAACGGGCGACATCGAGCCAGTGCTGCGCCCAGCGCTCACCGTAGTGCGTGCTAGCCAGCAGACGAGCGATGAGATCTCGCCAGGCCTTGTCCGGATTCACCCGGTGGGCCTCGCGGAACTGGGAAATTTCCCAAGGAGTGGGAGGAAGTCCGGTAAGATCAAAGCTCGCCCGGCGGATCAGGGTCCGCGCATCGGCTCTGGGCGCGCCCTTAAACCCCGCCTTGTGCAACCCGGCACCGATCAGAACATCTATCGGATTACGCCCCTCCAGATCCGGCAGCTCGGGCTTCGCCAAAGGCCGGAAGGCCCAGATCTCTTCAGGCTGGTAGCGGCGATAGGTCCACTCATCAGAAAGACCGCCCGAGGTCCGGACAAGCAACCCCTCCGCGGTATGGATGCGCTCGCGTTCCGCCCGCCTGATTTCCTCCTGCCGCTCTTTGCCCGGCCAGGGAGCTCCTGCATCAATCCAGGCCCCGAGCTCGGCAATCTGGTCCTCGGTGAGGCGGTCATTCTCCTTGGGAGGCATTTCGTAATCCTCGTGCTCCCAACGCACCACCTTCATTACGAAACTCTTCGCGGACGAGCCTGGGACGAGAGTGTCAGGATACTCTTCTCCGCCCCGGAGGAAGGCTTCCCGGGAGGAGACGTCAAGACCACCTTTCAGTTTCTTTCCGGAGTCCCCGTGACACCCAAAGCACTTCTCCGAAAGAAGGGGCTTCACCCTGAGGGTGAAAAGCCGGTCCATGGCGGCCTCCTCTTCCGTCCCGGCCAGAAGAGCCGCCGCCGACCCCAGGACGACGCTGGCAACGATAATGAAGTTCCTCATCGTGGTGTTCACGCCCGCGGCCAAAGCGGTATCATACGGTCGTGGCGCCTGAGTGATTTGTCGAGGGCAACTCTGAAAAAAGAACCCCCGTCAGACCGCCGGGCAAAACCATCAGCCTCTCCCGCCTGCTTCGCTCAGTCCTTGGTCCAGGGAGCCCGGGCGCCTTGCTCAATCTCCCCATCAACCACTTCCATCCGGGCGCGCAACTCCTTCACGATCGAGGGATGGGTGGCCGCCAGGTTATTCTTTTCTTCCATGTCCTTTGCGAGATCAAAGAGCATTACCTGGGTAGCATTCGCACCGCCGCGTCTCCGGGGTTTCTTGGCAAGCAGTTTCCAATTGCCCTTGCGGATCCCCTCCACCGATCCCCGGGAGGTATAGTAAATGAACTCTTCGCGGGGCGACTTGCCAGTCGTACCTTTCCACAGGCCCGAGACATCCATGCCATCGATTTTCCGGTCAGTCGGCAAGTTCGTGCCCGTGAGGGCCGCAATGGTCGGGAGAATATCGATAGTCCCGGTCAGCTCGTTACAGACCGTTCCAGCCGGAATGTCCGGCCCACGCATGACACAGGGCACCCGCTGGCCACCCTCGAAGGTGGTCCCCTTGCCTTCGCGCAGCGGACCAGCTGACCCGCCGTGATGCTTGAAGGGTAACCACGGACCGTTGTCGGTGGTGTAGATCACGTAAGTCCGTTCCGTCAGTTTTAGCTCATCAAGGGCCTCAAGAAGGCGTCCCACCTCCGCGTCAATGTGCTCGATGGTGTTAATGTAGGCCTTCTTGGGGTCGGGATCGCGCACTTCATCAGGAACGTAAAGGGGAATATGGGGCATGGAGTGAGGGAGATAGACGAAAAAAGGCTTCTCCCTGTTTGCCTTCACAAAATCGATGGCCTTCTGAGTGTAGCGCCGTGTGACAGTTCGCTGGTCAACCGGAAGCTCCACGATCTTTTCGTCCTCAAAAAGCGGCGTCTTCCACTTCGTGAGAGTCGACTTGGGATCGTCCCAGAGAATGTCCATGCCATCCGGTCCTCCCTTTGGCTTCCCCTTGTTGTCGGGGTGATTCATATCGTTCGAGTAGGGAATCCCATAGTAGGTATCGAAGCCATTGGAGGTGGGGAGAACCTCAGGATGATGACCGAGGTGCCACTTCCCGAAACAGGCGGTGGCATAGCCCTCGCCCCTGAGATGATCCGCGATGGTGTGTTCCTCGGGATTCAGCCCTTTGCGGGAAGACGGGAAGAGAACGTGCTGGTGCATACCCACCCGCTTGGGATAGCAGCCAGTCAGGAGGGCCGCCCGCGACGGGGTACATACCGGCGAAGCGACCATGAAGCTGGTAAACTTGCGTCCTTCCCGAGCCAGCCGGTCGACATGCGGGGTCTTGATCGTCGTCGAGCCGAAGCAGCCCAGGTCTCCATAGCCCTGGTCGTCTGTAAAAATGAGGATGAAATTCGGTTTAGCCGCAACCACGGATCCGGTGGCCAGCACGAGGATCACGAGCGAGCGCAGGAAGCGAATACTCTTATTAGGCTTGAATCGGGCAGTCATCAGGACTTCAGGCTTGTCGCACGTCGCTCTGAACGTCAAGAGACTTCCGATCTGCGCGAAATCCTTCGCTGACTAGTTCTTCCCATTCCATGAAC
>MDTG01098309.1_pt1 | contig 15155 bp, 14 predicted proteins | sample 811421 | NCBI WGS metagenome assembly MDTG01 (sample SAMN05326645, study PRJNA326480) | marine metagenome | isolation source: seawater | place: Pacific Ocean: South East | collected 2011
TAATTTTATAATTAAGAATAAGATTACTAAAATTGATGACTTAAAATTATTTTCGTTAGGTGGTTATAGTTTTTCCAGTGTAGATAATAATAGCTTGATTTTTACAAGATAATTTTTATCTTTACAACATTACGAATATCTTAATGACTATTTAACTAACTTAATAATGATTTCAATATGAAAAGGCTATTATCTGTTTTTTTATTATATTTAATTTTAACACCAAATTCAGTTAAGTCACAATGTATAGACTCTACATTAATAAATCCTTTTTGTGCATGTCCCATGATACAAGCTCCAGTATGCGGATGTGATGGTATTGCTTATGCCAATGATTGTTTAGCTCAATGCGATGGTAATACTTTGTGGGGACCTGTTGACCCAACACTAATTCCTGGAATGCCTTGTTCTTTTTCTTCATGTGAAGTTGAGATTTCAGGTGATTCAATTATATGTTCTTGGGGTAGCCCACAGGTATTAACGGCATCACCAACAGCAACATCTAATCCCTTTATTTCTTATGTTTGGAGTAATGGGCAATCTAATAGTTCAATATTAACAATAACATCTCCAGGAAATTATTGTGTTACTGCAACAGATTCTGCTGGTTGTGTATCCATAGCATGTATTGATGTTTCTGTTCAGGATATTCCTATATTTACTAATCCATCACCTGCAGAAATTTGTCATGGTGATTCCATAATTCTAGAAATTGATACTATAGGTTTATCAAGCATTATATGGATTCCTAATTCTTTACCTACTCCTCCTGTACATAGGATTGTTGACTTTCCAATTTTTTCACAGAATTATATTGTTGAGGCTATTGATTCTGCTGGTTGTGATAGGAGGGGAGAGGTGTTTGTTGATGTTGATTCTTGTAATGTTAATCCTTGTTCTGTAGATATTAATAATGGAACAATAGATATTGAAATATGTGATGGAGATACTGCAATTCTTGAAGCTACAAGTGGATTTAATACATACTCATGGGCTTTAAATGGTTCTACAGGAGGTTTACTTGGAACTTCTAATATTGTTAATGCTACTAATCCAGGGATATATACTGTAGTTGCTACAGATAGCACAAATTGTGTAGATATTGATTCTATAGAAGTTATTATGTATGTTAGTATACCTTTAAACCCAATAACTTTTCCTGATCCACCTTTAATATGCTTGGGAGATTCTATAGTTATTCTTGTGGATTTTGGGTTTTTAGATTATTGGTGGAATACCGGAAATCCATTAGATCAAGGTGAAGATAAAGTATTAGTATTTCCTACTCAGGATTTTACCTACATTGTAGAAGCAATAGATAGTAATGGATGTGAATCAAGAGAAGAGATAGAAGTATTTGTTGATACATGTGCAACAGGAATTTTTGATTTAGCAACTATGGATATAAATATTTATCCAAACCCATCCAATAAAGATGTATTAATAGACTTGCCTAAAAATATAGACTTTCACTTTGTTATATTTGATATAACTGGAAAGAATATAATTTATCAAGATAAAGTGATAGATCAATTTATTTTAAATAAAGAAATGCTTTCTCCAGGTAGCTATATTCTTAATTTCTCAAATGAAAAAGGTGTAATAACAAGAAAATTACTTATATATTAATGTTAAGATTTGTATGTATAATTAGTGTAGTATTATTTCTTTTTTCATGTAAAAAAGATGCTGAAATATTTAAAGATAATAATGCTCCATATTATTCAGAGATACCTACTTTACTTTTAGAAAACTATGTGAATAGAATTTATATCGATTTGATAGGTCGTGAACCTTTAGATCAAGAAATGCTAGCTGATGTTCAATATTTGCGAGATGCTAATGTTTCTTTTGGTAGTAGAGATACTTTGCTTTCAAGATTACAATTTGACACTACTTATATTGAAGGAGATTCATCATATAAATTAGCGTATTTTCATCGAACATATGAAATGATGAAGGTGCGTTTAATTGAAGGTGCTTCTAATTCTTTTATTGGTTCAGATTTAAATAACCATTATAATAGTTATGTAAAAGATTCTATTAATGGAAATATGTTAGATGCTTATAAGAGATTATTAAATTATAAGAAATTAAATAATGTGATTTTATCAGAAAGAGAATATTATAAAGGTGAAATAGAGATAAATGAAATGTGTAGAAGAATGATTTATAATTCTGTTTATGATAATATTAATATGAATACATTTAATTTTATTAATGCAGCATTTGATAACCTTTTGTATAGATATCCAACACAAAATGAATTTGATCAGGTTTATTTAATGATAGATGATAATACTGCTCAAGTTGTTTTAGGTTCTTCAGGAAACAATAAAGAAGATTTTACGTATATAATAAGTAATAATAGGGAGTTTTATCAGGGTATGATTATTTGGACATATAATACGTTGTTAGCAAGGAATCCAACACCTAAGGAGCTTGATATGTTAATGCATACATTTTATAATAATCACAACTTTCAATGGTTACAACGTGAGATAATGAAAACAGATGAATATGCGCATTTTTAAAACTTTTAATTTTATATATTATCTTTTAATTTTTATGATATTTATATCATCATGTAAAAAAGATGAACCTATATATGATATAAATCAGATAAATACTAATGCTTATAATGCAAATAAAGATAAATTAAAAACACCTTCCCAATACATATCTATTTTGTATGCAAATTTATTTCAAAAAGCTCTATCATCAAATGAACTGGTAGAAATTACTAATTGTATAGAGTCTGTAGGTGATAAGAAAGTAGTTCATGAAGTTATAGTAAGTAATTTTATGAATAAACAAGGAGTTACAATACCAAGTGATTCATTGATGAGGGCAGATTTAGATGTTTTTTTAGAAGAAACTTATAAACGGTTTTTTGTTCGTGATATTACAGCAGCTGAGCGAGAATATTTTTTAAATTACTTGAATTCTCATCCAAATGTTTCTGCTGAAATGGTTTATACTGCCTTTTCATTATCTAATGAATATCAATTTTATTAATTATGAAGAGAAGAAAATTTATAAGAAATACAGTTTTAGGCACAACAGCAATATCTATGCCTTTTATTTTACCAAGTGGTAGACTTTTTGCTTCTACAGGATCTGCTATGGCTGATCATGTTGTGTTTGTTGCTTTTGCTGGTGGGGTTCGTCAGCAGGAATCAGTATTGCAAAGGTATTTGTATGATAGTCAAGATTATCCTAGCGAAGGAAATATCATGTATAATCTTCTTAATGGTAATGCCCCTACAGAAAAAATAGTTTATGGTACTGATAGTGTTGTAAGTGGAGATACACCTATACCTAAAATTTTAGATCAGAGTTTAGAGAGTCAGGGAGTGCTTTTTAAAGAAATGGTTTCTTCACATGCTGGCCATTATGGTGGTGCAAATGCTCTTTTAACAGGAAACTATCAATATACTCAAGGGCTAAAAAGTAAGAGTCAGATGCCTACAATATTCGAGTATGTTAGAAGACATTTAGGTGTTCCTGCTTCAAAGGTATGGTATATAGGTAATGGAATAGGTAACTCTATACCTTTGTTAGATTATAGTATTCATCCTGACTATGGGTCTCAGTATGGAGCTAATTTTTTAGCACCTACAATTACTTTTGGTTCTGATGGATATAGTCATCTTAGTAACGCAAAGATTTATCATCCAGAAGACGAATTAGCTCCGATGTATAAGATGAAATATTTTTTAGATAATGTTTGGTATTCTCAAGGTAGGTCACTTCCGGATATAGGTAATACTGAAGAAGAGAAGTATGAAATAAAAGAATTTTTCAAAGATATGTTTGAAAAAACGCAACAAGGTGTTATTGCTCATCCTCCTGTAAGTGGAGGAGAGTTAGATTCTATTGGATATGCTTGTGAAGTTCTTAAGCGTTTTAAACCAACGTTATCAGTAGTTTATCTTTCTTCTGTAGATGTTTGTCATAGTAATTTTACTTCTTACCTTCAGAATCTTCATAGAGCTGATCATGGTGTTGGTCATCTATGGGATTATATACAGAATCAAATTCCTGAAATGTCTGGTAATACTGCTATCATCTTAGCGCCTGAACAAGGAAGAAATCTAGAGTCAAATAATATTATTGATGCGAATGGATTTAAGTCCTACGATCATAGTGATGCAAATACGAGAAGGGTGTTTGGTATTATGGCTGGTCCAGGAATACCATCTTCTTTACCTTCAATAGGTAATGAGCAGAACCCTAAAGGAGACTTGTTAAATATTACCCCTACAATAGCAGAGATTCTTGGCTTTAAAGATCAGTTGCCTGGACTTACTGCAACAAATCAGTCTTTATTTGATTTAATATAATTATATATGAAGCATATTCTTTGGGTTATACCTTTTATACTATTTGCTTGTAAAGAAGAGAATACAAATCCTTATGATAATTCATCTTTAGAACCTCCAGTAGATAGTGATACAAATTATTTTAGTGACCCTATTGCTTTTTCTTCATTACAGAATAATGTTTTTCAGCCCTATTGTGCAAATTCTGGTTGTCATGACGGAACATTTGAGCCGGATTTCCGAACAATAGAGAGTTCATATAACACTTTGGTTTACCATCCTATTATAAAAAATAATGACTCTCAGGATTATCAATATAGGGTTAAACCGGGAGATTCAGAAAAGAGTGTTTTGTATGCTCGATTATTAGCAGATGAGAGCGGGGTATCTCTTTTTGATGATAATTCTCAAGTTATGCCACTTACTGCTGATATTGTATATGATCCAAATCAATCTAATGAATGGCATGATGTTAAAGAAGATTTAATTAGTAATGTAAAGAATTGGATAGATAATGGAGCTAAGGATATATTTGGTGATTCGCCCTTAGAGTATAATAATATACCTGAAATGAGAGGATGCATTGGTTTTATAGCTGGACAGTCTACACCTCTTTCTAGAGATTTACCTAGAGGAACAATATATGTGCCTTCTAATGTTAGTTATGTAGATTTTTGGTTTAGTCTTTCAGATGATTTGTTAAGTTCAAATCAGTTATCTTATAATAAAATAAAATTCTCCAGAAATCTTTTTAGTTTTTCGGTACAAAATGAGTATGAACTAGAAGTAGTTGCTAATCCTGTTTCAGAGACGGGTTTTTATCCTAGTACTATTGATGATTTTTATCATAAATATACTCTTGATATGTCTCCATATGTTTCTGGTGATGTTGTTTTTATAAAAATATATGTGCAAGATGATGTGAACTCTGTTACTGAAATACCATCAAATGGGGCAGATTATCAAATTATTAAACATTTTTCTTTTACTGTAATATAGGTTGTGAAGAATTTATTTATATATATATTAATTTTTATTTCATTTCTAAGTTGTAAGAAAGAAGAAAATATTGATTTTTCTATTTCTTTAAATGATACTTTTCCTTTAGAGATTATTGAATTTAAAGAGAATATAATTGTTAGAATAAACTATTAACATCCAGATGGATATGTAGGTTTTTCTGATCCAGATGCTCTTTCTTTAGAAATCAAAGATAGTAGGCTATTTAATGCGGATTATTATCATTTGATACCAATTAATCCGCCAAGTGAAAATTTATCTATTAAGGGGCAAATTGAAATAGAAATAGACTCTCCTTTTATATTAGGTAATGATAGTATAGATACAGAAACTTTATTTTTTTCAATTCGTATTCAAGATAGTCAGCTAGAATGGAGTAATGTTGTTGAAACACCAAAGATAGTTGTTAATAGAGAATGAAAAGATTTTTATTCATATTGCTATTGATTTTTTATACTAGTGCATCTGCGCAGTATACTATGTCAACACAAACTGTTTATGATTGTGTTGGTACACTAACAGATAGTGAAGCTAACACAACTAACCCTGGATGGTATACAAATAATGAAAATTTTTCTTTTACTATTTGTCCAACAGGGGTTTCTTCAATTATTATTGACTTTACTTTTTTTATGACGGAGCCTAATAATGATTATATTAAAATTTATGATGGCCCTGATACTACTTTTCCATTATTAGCTGGTCCTTTTTCTGGTGTAAATCTTCCTTCGCAAATTATTGCTAATGGTTGTATTACAATTAATTTTGTTTCTGATATAAATGTTACTTCTGAAGGTTTTGAACTAAATTGGGAGTCACAAATATCTACTCCTACCGCTCCAGTTATTTCTCTTACTTCTAATCCATTGTGTAGTGCTACTGTTTTAAATATTAATCTTGATCAAAAAATACATTGTGATTCAGTTTCTGTAGCTCAAATTCTTGTTTCTGGACAAGTGAATCAAGTCGTAAATGCAGTACCAGTAAATTGTTTAAATGATTCCACATATCAGATTGAGCTTAGTTTATTTCCAGGTCTAAATATAAGTGGTTCTTACAATATATATCTACAAAGTAATTTTCTTGATGTTTGTGATAGTATGTGGACTCTTTCTTCTTCATTTCCATTTTCTATTAATGATTGTCCGCTAATTGTTGATATTATTGCTTTGGATGATTCTACAATATGTGAAGGAGATTGTATTGATCTGTATGCAAATGTTTCTGGAGGAGATTCTACTTCTTATAATTACACCTGGACGCCTTTTTTACCGAATAACCCTGGACCTCATAATATTTGCCCTAATAATAATATAATATACTCTGTAGTTGTTTCTGATGCAGGTCCCGCAGCAAATCAAGCTGATAGTATTACTATTACAGTTGTTCCGCTTCCAGTAACACAACCATCATTTTCTATTTGTCAGACTGATACTCCAATTATTCTAGTTGCTAATCCTTCTAATGGTTTTTGGTCTGGTTCGGGCGTATTAGATGGTTCTACGGGATTATTTTCTGCATTTAATCTACCAGCCGGAAACAATACTGTGCAGTATGAATATATGGGGTGTGAACAGAGTTTAGATATAACAATATTAGATATAAATGCTGGTAATGATATTTCGGTTTGTGCTGGATCTAATATGTTTAATTTAAATACATCTATAACAACACCAGGAGGTATTTGGTCAGGATCAATTTATATTCAACCGAATGGTGATTTTACACCTCCACTTACACCAACTATTATATCTGCTATTTATTCTCTTCCTAATGGCTGTTCTGATACTTTGGATATTTTAGTGACTGATGATATTGTAATGCCACTAGCTTCTGTTTTTTGTCAATCTTCAGGTAATTACTCTTTAACTCCTAATCCTATTAATGGTATTTGGTCAGTAGAACCTGATAATCCGCAGTTGATAAGTTCTTGTTTAAATTCAATAGATGTTTATCCTTATGAGCAAGGGTGGGAGAATGGATTTACTAGTTGGATTAATGATCCTACAAATGATTTTGACTGGTCTTTAAATAGTGGTCCAACAAATAGTGGGGGTACAGGGCCTAGTTCAGCATATGAAGATTTATATTATATATATACAGAAGCAAGTAATCCTAATAACCCTTCTAAACGCGCAGGTATTATTAGTCCATGTTTAATTTATCAGAATATAATAATCCAGTTTTACATTTTTGGTATCATAAATATGGATCAGGACAAGGTTCTTTAGCTATTGATGTTTCTACTGATAATGGAACAACATGGAACTGGAATGTTTGGGATGTATATGGGGATTTTGGTGATCAATGGAATCAAGCTGTAGTTAATCTGTCTGCTTTTAATACAAGTGAAGTTTTATTTAGAATTAGAGTGGTTACAGGTGATAATTATAAGTCAGATGTTGCTATTGATAAGCTTTCTGTTTTAGCAGGCCCTATTACACCGGATGGTAATTTTCTTACTGATGCAGCTGATTTCGGTTTACATAATTTAACATATTCTATTCAAGGATGTAGTGATACTTTAGATATATATGTAGAAGAAATTAATGCAGGTGCAGATTACATGCTTTGTCCAGTAGAAAATCCATTTAATCTTATCGGCTCTCCTCCTGGAGGTTTGTGGGCAGGGTTAGGTGTAACTAATATAAACTTAGGAACATTTGATCCTTCTATTAATATAGGATTAAATATTATTACTTATTCTTCAGGTAATTGTGTAGATACTTCAGAGATAATAGTGGTAGATACAGACGTTCAAATCGATTCTTTATATTTTTGTATTAACTCAGGAGATCAAATACTTGATATGTCTATTGTTCCTAGGGCTCCTTGGAATGGGGTTTGGTCAGGTAATGGAATAACAAATAATACTTTCCCAGGAGTATTTAATCCTCATATAGCTGGAGTAGGTTTGCATAGTGTGAATTATACAGCAAATACATGTATAGATAGTTTGTTTATTGAGGTTCTTCCTTCCTCCATTTTATTAGACACATTAATTTGTTCTTCTTCTCCTGATATTATATTGAATGTTTTTCCTGTAGGTGGATATTGGAATGGTTCAGGTATTATAGATAATAATATAGGTTTATTTTCTCCTACACAGGTTGGTGTTGGTACTCATTATCTTCAGTATACCTCCTTAGATAATTGTGTAGATACTTTTATTGTTAATATTTATAATTCCCCAAATTTAAGTATTTCTGGCTTAGATAATGAGTATTGTTTTATAGATTCATTGATTCAAATTTCTACCACACCTGCTGTAGGAGGTGTTCTTTCTGGTAATGGAATAGTAGGTGATAAGTTTAATCCATCTCTTGCAGGAAATGGTTATCACAATATAACTTATTCCTTTGGTACAGGTGATTGCGTTCAAAGTATTGTAAAACAGGTTTTTGTCAAAGAAGAATTAAAGTCAGATATTTATTTTTCAGATGACTCTATTTGCAATGGTGATATTACAATAATAGGTGCTAATGCTAATGGTGGAACAGGTAATTATATCTTTGATTGGAATAATGGGCTAAGTAATAGTTTTCAACATTTAGTTTCTCCTTTTAATTCTACTAATTATATTGTAACTATTTCAGATAACTGTTCTAATAATACTAACGATACTATATCAATTTTTGTACACTCTATCTTTAGTACAAGTTTTACAACATCTGTTAAAAATTGTTATGGTGATAATGGTTTTGCTAAAGTACACACTACTCCAATAAGTAATTATACTTACTTGTGGAGTAATGGTTCTAATAATGATAGTATATATGATTTAGTTAGTAAGGATTATTTTGTTACAGTAACTAATGATTCTACAGGATGTAGTGTTGAAGATACTATTTCAATTCCAGGTTATGGTAATATATCTGCTTATTTCACCCCAAATCCAACAGAATGTATTTCTTTACTTGAAAGTGAAATTCAGTTTATTAATAATAGTTTTATTCCTATTGATGAGTTATCTAATAATTCTTATTGGGATTTTGGAGATAATACAATTACAAATTACACGCATTATAGCAGCCCATATCATAATTATGTTGATACTGGTTATTTTCAGGTAAAATTATATTTAGAAAACATAGGAGGTTGTTCAGATTCAATTATACAGACAGTATGTATAAATCCTGAAAATAAATTTTATATTCCAAATAGTTTTACTCCTGATTATGATAATTGTAATGATGAATTTTATGTTAAAGGTTTAGGTGGTTTTGAGTCATTTGAGATTAGTGTTTACGGTAGGTGGGGTGGTGATGTTATATTTAATTCAAATGAAATTATTCTTTCGAATTCGTTATTAGATGGTAATTTTTGTAATAATACAAGTAATACTGATGATTATTATAAGATGGGATCATGGGATGGAATAATGGAAAATGGGGTGGAGGCTCCTGCAGGAGTATATGGATATGTCATTAATTATAAGCAAATGTCAAATCCTATTGAAAAAATTATTTCAGGATATATTGTCTTAATTAGATAACTGAGAATTCGTTTTATTATCTTGTTTACTGTAGAATTCGTAATTATAATCTAAAATTTTCCATTGTGCTTTATCATTTTGCTTGAGAATAATAAATTCTTGATGCTTATCTGTATTTTCATAATCTGATTTATAAGAGATAAATACATAAAAACCATCTTCTAATCCTTCAATTTCACTTTGAAACTCTTTTGAGGTAACTATTCTGCTATTTAAATCACCAAATTCTACCATTAGCTCACTTATTAGTTTTATCCATGTTTCTTTATCAAATTTATTTTTTGTTTCATTAGATAATAAGTTATAGCCAGATTCATAATTGTTGTGATTAATTTTGCTTAACCAATCTAACGCAATTTTATTGGCATCATTAATATATTTTTCAGTATATATTTGCGAAGATATATGTAGAGAATGAGATATACATATTAAGAATATAATGACATTTTTCATATTAAATATTATTAATGTAAAAATAATGATTTGCAACATTATCTTGACTAATTTGCATGTAATATTTTAAAAAAAGTATCATAATTATTATGTGATTTTCATTTTTTCATAATGTTAAACATAAATTTTAATATATTTTATAGAAGTTATTAACTTCTTTATCTAGTGAAAAAGATTCTTATATCTAGTATTTTTTCTTTTTATGTAAAAATTATAAAACATACATATATATTTGATTATCAATAGTTTAATAAAAACACTAGAGAGCTTATCTAGTAAAATGAAATTATTTATTATATATAATAGTATATAATTGATTTTATAGTTATTAACATATATAAAATATTATATCTAGTAAAAGTAATTTTTTATCTAATTTTTCCCTATATTAGTGGCTAATAAATTTAGTATTAATCAAAAAAAAAGAATTATGGCATTTACGCACGAAAATTCAAAAGGAACTAATTATCACTTAAACTGTAAGGATGTTACTTTAAAATCTACAGGTAGAGTTCAAAGAATCTACTTTTTCTCAAAAGATTCAAGAGATACTGCATGTGATAAACCAGATGGTTACAATGTAAAAGAGAATTCAAGAACAGGTTTACCTTTCTTAACTAAGAAATAATTTTTAGAAAATTCTTAAAACAGAAAAGCTCTAACGAAAGTTAGAGCTTTTTTTATTTAATTTCTTATTTATATAATATTATAGTAGTTTTGTTGTATCAATTAAAAGATATGATTAAAAATAAACCATTAATATTAGTAACTAATGATGATGGTATATCTGCACCAGGTATAAGATTTTTAATAAATATCATGAATGATTTTGGAGAAGTGGTAGTAGTAGCTCCCGATAGCCCAAGGTCAGGCATGGGTCATGCTATTACCCTTGAGGAAACTTTACGTTGTGATAAAGTAGTAATAGATAAAGGACCACAGTCTGAATATGCTTGTTCTGGAACTCCAGTTGATTGTGTTAAGCTTTCTGTAAATAAAATACTTAAAAGAAAACCAGATTTATGTGTCTCAGGAATCAATCATGGTTCGAATTCATCTATTAATGTTATTTATTCTGGTACGATGTCTGCAGCTGTTGAAGGAGCTTTAGAAGGTATTCCTTCAATAGGTTTTTCTTTACTTGATTATTCACATGATGCAGATTTTTCTGAGGCCGAAAAATATATTCGTAAGATAACTAATGCTGTGCTAAAACATGGTATGAAGGATGGTGTCTGTTTGAATGTCAATATACCCAAGAAGCAATCAGATATTAATATAAATGGTATTAAGGTATGTAGACAAGCTAATGCTAATTGGGTAGAAGAATTTGAAGAAAGGAAAGATCCAAGAGGTCATAAGTATTATTGGTTAACAGGTAAGTTTATTAATCATGATGATGGTGAGGATACAGATGAATGGGCATTAGAGAATCATTATGTATCGGTTGTTCCTGTACAGTTTGATGTAACTTCTTATGACTCTATAGATATTGTAAAGGATATTATTTTTAATGAATAATCAATTACTTAAAGGTATTTTCGTAGGTATTGTAGCTCCAGTTGCTGCTTTTATTGTTTATGTTGCTTTTTTTACAGATAATCCAGATCCATTATTAATGTTTCATAAGCTTATTGCAATTGACAGATTAACACATGTAATGAGCTTAAGTGTTATTATAAATCTTGTTATTTTCTTTATGAAAATTCAAACAGGTAGAGATGATGCGGCTAGAGGTATTGTATTTGCTACATTTATATATGCATTTGTTATTATGATACTAACAATTATTTAGCTGTGAAATTATATATTATAACAGGAGAAAAGTCAGGAGATAATCATGCTGCTAATTTGGTAAGAGAATTAAAGGATTCTGATAATAATATTAATATAAGAGCATGGGGAGGAGATAAGTTAAGAGAGGAAGGAGTGGAGATTGTTAGAGATATTCAAGAGACTTCATTTATGGGGTTATGGGATGTTTTACTTAATATACGTAAGGTTAAAGAAAATCTATCTTTTTGTAAAAAAGATATTCTTGAATTTAATCCTGAGGCTATTATTCTTGTGGATTATCCTGGATTTAATTTAAGAATTGCTAAATATGCTAAGTCACTTGGTATAAAGATATTCTATTATATTGCTCCTAAAGTATGGGCTTGGAATAGGAGGAGGGTGTATAAGATAAGGAAGTATGTTGATCAACTACTAGTTATATTTCCTTTTGAGGTAGAGTTTTTCAGAGCATATGATATTCCAACTACGTATGTTGGAAATCCTTTAATAGAACCTATTACTAGCTTTAAGCAATCATCAGTATCTAATTCATATAGAAAACCTCTTATTGCTTTACTTCCAGGTAGTAGAAAAAAAGAGATTGATCGTATTTTGCCTTCTATGTTATCTGTAGTGGATTATTATGATAATTATCAATTTGTTATTGCAGGAACTTCGAATTTTAGTAAAGAATATTATCAGTCTTTTATTAAAGATAAAAGGGTAGATGTTATTATTGAAGACACATATTCCTTACTTAATTCTTGCGATATAGCTTTGGTTGCATCAGGCACAGCAACTTTAGAGGTAGCTTTGTTTAAGGTACCTCAAATTGTTTGCTATAAGACAGATTGGCTTACCTATTTTATAGCTAAGTTAGTTATTAGGATTAAATATATATCTCTTGTTAATATTTTATTGAATAAGAATTTAGTTAGAGAACTTATCCAAGGTAATTTGAATAGGAATAATTTGATATCTGAGATAGATTATTTATTAGATAATAAGGATGATATAATTTCTAATTATAATGATCTTATCGAACAATTAAAAGAACAAGGAAAAGGAGTATCAGTATCTGATTTGATTATTGATTCTAAGAAATAAAATCAATCTTCTCTAGTAAATTGGTAAGTTGCTTCTTCTTCCCAAAAATGTATATATCCATCATTAGTTAAATAATTATGTGAAGTATCTGAATTAGATGTTTCAATAGTTAGATTAGTTGAGTTTAATTTAGTAATTGTTGCTAACTCATCATTATCAATAATAATATTATCTCCTTGTTTTAAATACGTATTTGTATCAATATTAATATCCACAACACCTTCATATTCTCTCATCATCGTAATAATTAAATTACCATCATCTTGAAAATTAAAATACCAGGCATTTAATGATATATCAACTCCGCATTCATCTTCTGCCCATGTTCCTGGTATATTCATATTAGTAGTTTCACCTTCTTCGTCATACACTTTCCCATTTGGATAGTCTGTATAATATCCATCAGAAACACTGAAAGTAAAACTAGTCATGCTCCATGAGCCGATAATATCTCCAGATGTTGTATTGCTATTAGATTCTTCTTTTTTACAAGCACTAAATATGATTGTAAAAATTAATATTATGTATAGCGTATTTTTCATTATTTTTCTATTTTATTATTCACAATATTAAGGATATTTTTTTCTAAATTACAAGTTTCACTTACAATTTTTTCTCCTTTAGAAAGAATATCTTTTACAAACTCTTTATCATCATAATCACCACAGTTAATTTTAACATTTAAGAAAGCTCCAATCACTGCAGTTCTTATGCAAAGGGCTCCAACTCCTGCATCCGTTATAGAGTTTGGATTACCATTTTCAGCCATAGCTAACATTACTTCCATAGAATCAGCTGCTGTCTGCATAACCTTAAAGGGTATTAAGATAGCATTTTTAGTAGCTTCTTGTATAGCTAAATGTCTTTTTTCTTGTTCTTCTTTTGTTTCTTTTGCAAGTCCATAGGCACTCATAATCTTATTAAAAGCATCAGTATCTTTATCAACTAGCTCAATAAGATTATTTTGATAAGCTATTCCTTTTTCTGCCCAATTTGAAAATTCTTCCCATCTTTCATCCCATCCTCTCTTATGAGCAGATAAATTTGCAACCATAGTACCTAATGCGACTCCCATTGCACCGCAATAAGCAGAGATTGATCCACCACCAGGAGCTGGGCTTTCTGATGCTGTTTCATTAGCAAACTCTATTAGATTCATATTAACCAGAGGTTGATTACTATTATCATTAAGCATATATTCAATAATTCTTTCATTAGGATTAAAAGGAGCTAACTCGTCTAAACCAAGTGTTTTTATAGCTATATTGATTATTTCTTCCTCAGATATACCAATAGATCTTTGTTGTTTTTTTAAGAAAAATATACCAGCATCAATTAGTACTTTTTTAGGAACTAGTCCTATTAATTCTGATCCAGTAACACGCATTCCTCTAGCTTGTGCTCTTTCACAAGTTTTATCAAAAACTTCATGTAAAGGAGATATATTTATATCTGTTAGGTTATAAGATATTTGTGCAATACCATATTCTTTAATAAACCAACCAATTCCTTTTACAGATTTAAATAAGCCTGGTTGTCTTAAAGGTTCTCCATTTTTATCTTTTAATATTTTTCCACTAATAGCTCCTCCTTCTCTTTTTATTCTTCCTGCTTCTCTAATATCAAAAGCAATTGCATTTGCTCTTCTGGTTGATGTAGTATTTAGATTAATGTTATATGCTACTAAAAAATCACGAGCTGATATAGCGGTAGCACCAGATTTTGAAACAGAGCTGGTAAAATTATTAGGTCCAAAATCTGGCTTCCAATTTTTATCCGATAATTTACTTTTTAGTCCTTCATATTCTCCTTCTCTACAATTTGCAAGGTTTTTTCTTTTTTCTTCCTTAGCAGCAGCCTCATAATGATAAACAGGTATTGATAATTCACGCCCTACTTTTTCTCCTAATATATGTGCCCATTTAGCTGTTTCTTGCATGCTTATGTTCGCTATAGGAACTAGTGGACATACATCTGTA
>MDTG01335054.1_pt1 | contig 15153 bp, 17 predicted proteins | sample 811421 | NCBI WGS metagenome assembly MDTG01 (sample SAMN05326645, study PRJNA326480) | marine metagenome | isolation source: seawater | place: Pacific Ocean: South East | collected 2011
ATTCTAAAGAATGAAAATTTTAAAATTTAAAAATAAACAAAAATATAAATATACAAAAAAAATTTTAATTGAAGATTTAATATTATACATTTCAATTGGTATTCATGATTTTGAAAAATTAAAAAAACAGAGAGTGCAATTCAATATCGAAATTACAACTGATTCTAATCTAAAAACCGATATTAAATCAATAGTCAATTATGAGAGTGTAATTAATACAATTAAAAAAATTACTGAGAAAAAACATTACGAATTATTAGAGGGTTTATCAGAAACAATATTTGATGAAATATTTAAAAATAAAAAAATTAAAAAGATTAAACTCAAAATTAGTAAGCTAGATATCATAGAAGAAACAAAATCAGTTGGCATTGAGGTCGTAAAATCAAAGTTATAATGAATAGTTTAGAACAAGGAAAAAAAATTATAAGAGATAAAATACCTTTAATTTCAAACAATCCTGGGGTTTATAAAATGCTAAGCTCTTCTGGGGAAATACTCTACATAGGCAAAGCAAAAAATATACCTAACAGACTTAAAAGTTATGTAACAGAATCTTACTTGCCTATAAGAACTGAGAGAATGCTATCCTTGACTCATAATCTTGAAACTACAACTACTGGTAACGAAAGTGAGGCCTTACTTTTAGAAGCAAATTTAATTAAAAAATATAAACCTAAGTTTAATATTCTATTAAAAGATGATAAGTCGTTTCCGTACATCTTTATTTCTGATCATGAATTTCCAAGAATTGAAAGACACAGAGGGGCAAAAAATAGACCAGGCAAATACTATGGACCTTTTGCAAGTTCTCTAGCAGTAAATATGGCAATTAAAACAATACAAAAAATTTTTTTAATAAGATCATGTACTGATAAACAAGTCGAAGCTGGAGAAAAAACTTGTTTTAATTATTTGCTAAAAAGGTGCGCTGGTCCATGCGGGGGGAAAATTAGTAAAAAAGATTATGCAAAATTAGTTGAAGCTGCTGATGAATTTTTAAGTAAGGGTAAATCAAGAAAGATACAAAAAACACTTTCTCAGCAAATGGAAAAGGCAAGCGATGAATTAGATTTTGAAAAGGCGACGATAATGAGAGATAAAATTAAATCTTTAAATATAATTCAATCATCATTGACAGTAACAGAGGCAAATCTTATCGAGGCAGATGTTATTGCTGGTTACAAAGATTCTGGTAAAACATGTATTCAAGTTTTTTTTTATAGATCAAAACAAAATTGGGGCAATCAAGCCTTTTTTCCGAAACATGATGAAGAGGATACTTTAAAAGATATTCTTTCATCTTTCATATCCCAGTTTTATGAAAATAAGACAATACCAAGTCTAATAATTACAAATTATAGTGTTAACGAGAAGTCATTATTAGAAAAAACATTTTCGGACAAAGAAAATAAAAAAATTGTAATTAAACAGGCTAAATCAAAAAATGAAATCAGTATTTTAAAACTTGCAGAAAAAAATGCAAAACAAGCTTTAACTCAAAAACTTATTCAGTCAGATACTAACAATAATTTAATAGAGAGTTTAGCGTCAAAATTTAAAATAAATGACAATATTGACTTGATCGAAGTATACGATAATAGCCATATTCAGGGCAGTGACTCGGTAGGTGCTTTAATTTGTTTTGGCCGTGATGGGTTTGTAAAAAAAAGATATAGAAAGTTTAATATTAAGAATGAGAAAGTTTATAACGATGATTATGGAATGATGAAGGAGGTGTTATTCCGAAGGTTTTCAAAGGCAGTGAAAGAAAAGTCAGGATCCTTATCTTTACCAGAATTAGTAATGATAGATGGTGGAAAAGGACAATACACTGTAAGTAGGGAAATATTAAATGAACTAGGTCTTCATGATTTGCCTATTCTTGCAGTTGCAAAGGGAAAGAACAGAAATGCAGGAGAGGAAAAAATTTATCATGAGGGAAATGAATATATTTTGCAAAAAAACGATCCTCTCCTATTTTTTATACAAAGATTAAGAGATGAAGCTCATAGATTTGCAATAAGCACACATAGAGCTAAGCGAAAAAAGGGGTTAAGTAAGTCATTGTTAGATCAAATAACAGGTATTGGAAAACAGAGGAAAAGGGCTTTATTAAATCACTTTGGATCTGCTAGATCGGTAGAGTCTGCTAGCTTAGATGATTTAAAATCAGTCGAAGGAATAGAGGAAAATATAGCAAAAAAAATATATGATTATTTTCACGATTAATTATGAAGTTTAGAATACCCAACATATTAACCATTGGCAGGATTATTATTGTACCTATATTTGTAATTACATTTTTTTTGCCAGGTTATTTTGGGGACCTTATTCCCTTTTTTTTATTTGTAATAGCTAGTTTCACCGATTATCTAGACGGGTTATTAGCTAGAATTTTTAAAGAGGAATCTAAACTTGGAGAATTGTTAGACCCTATTGCAGACAAAATACTTGTTTCAACCGCTCTAGTCCTATTAATAATGAATGGAACTATAAAAAATTTTGAGGTAATTGCAGCAATAATAATTATTACAAGAGAAATTATCATTTCAGGTTTAAGAGAATTTTTAGCCAAAGGCAAAGTGTCAATGCCTGTAACTGGCTTAGCAAAAATTAAGGCTTTTATTCAAATGTTCTCTATTTCTGTTCTTTTAACTGGAGATGTTGGTAATAAAATTATTAATTTTCAGGATTACAATGCGCAAACAATAGGAATAATTTTGCTTTGGTTATCTTCAGGGCTTACACTTTATACCGGATATGACTACTTGGTAAAAGGTATAGATCATGCCTTAAGTGAAGACGATAAATCTTAAGCAGCTGTTTTTTTTCTAACAATATTTTGGTAATTATCACTTAGATCTTTAATTAGATCACAAACTTTAAATTCATACTTATCAATTTTTGAAACTGGTGTTATTTCTGCGGCAGTACCTGTTAAAAAACAACCTACAAATTTACTCATTTCACTGGGTTCAATTTTTCTCTCATTTACTTTTATATTTTTAGATTTTGCTATTTCTATTACTGCTCTTCTAGTTATACCGTCAAGAAATGAGTCAGGTATTGGCGTGTGTAATTCACCATCTTTTGATTTAAAAAAAATATTTGCACCAGTTGCTTCAGCAATTTTTCCTTCGTAATCTAACATTAAAGAGTCTGTAAATCCTTGAGCTTCTGCTTCGTGCTTAGATAATGTACAAATCATATAAAGTCCTGCGGCTTTGGTATCCCATGGAATAGTGTTAGGCGCTGGCCTTCTCCATTTTGAAATGTTTAGCTTAATACCCTCTATTTTTAATTTTGGATCAAAATATGAGCCCCACTCCCAAGTAGCTATGGCTACATGAATTTTATTTTTTTGTGCAGAGATGGCCATCATTTCACTTCCTCGCCAAATGACTGGTCTAACATAACCGTTTTTAACTTTTTGGATGTTGACAATGTTTTTACAAGCATCATTTATTTCTTTTTGACTAAATGGAACTTCTATTCCCATTCTTTTTGCGGAATAAAATAATCTTTCAGTGTGCTCCTCTAATTTAAATATTTCACCGTCGTAAACTCTTTCTCCTTCAAATACGCAACTAGCGTAATGTAACCCATGATTTAATACATGAATTTTTGCATCTTCCCAGTTAACAGTTGCTCCATTAAACCAAATTTTACCGGATCTTTTATCGTAAGGTATCATTTCCATAGAAAAAAATAATATATCTTTTTTTTTGTGATAAAAAAGTATATTTCTTAATAGAATAAGTCAATATAACTGACCAATTATGAAAGACTTACTTTATCTTAAAGATGAGCAAATCAAAGATTTTATACAATTGCTTTATTATGCTTACAGAGAAACATATTCAGACCCAAAAGATATTTTATCAAAGAAATTTTTTGGTCCAGCTCATTTAAGAGCACTAAATTTGATTGAAAGTAATCCAGGTATCAGTTTGGGTGAATTAATTTATAAACTTAAAATTACAAAACAAAGTATTAATAGAGTTATTAGGGACTTATTGAAGTCAAAAATGATTAAACAATTAAAAGATGATAAGGATACAAGAAAAAAGAAACTATATTTAGATAAAGATGGTAAAATTTTTTTTGATACAATATATAAAAAGCAGAAACAAAGAATATTTAATGCACTTAAAAATTCTGAACCTGAGTCAGTTGTAAAATTTAAAGAGGTATTAAAAAAAATCATCAATGGATAATTTAAATCATATATTGGTAGTAGACGACGATGATCGTATAAGAAGTCTGCTTAAAGAGTATCTTAATGAAAAAAAATTTTTAGTTTCAACGGCACGAAATTCAGAAGAAGCAAAAATTAAATTAGGTCATTTCAAGTTTGATCTAATAGTTCTTGATGTTATGATGCCTGGCCAAAGTGGATATGAACTTACAAAAGAAATTAAAGGCGATAATTGTCCGCCAATAATTCTCTTAACTGCTAAAGGTGAAGTTGAGGATAGAATAAAAGGTCTCGAATTGGGCGCAGATGATTACATTGGTAAACCTTTTGAACCAAAAGAGCTACTTTTAAGAATAAACAACATTATATCAAAAAAAATTAAAATTAATCTTGAAAAAAAATATATAATAGGAAAAGCAACTATAGATTTAAATAAAATGGTGATTAAACTAGGTGATAATCAAAAAAAAATAAATGTTACGGAAAAAAAAATATTAGTAGAAATGTTAGCAAATCCAGGAAGAACTTATTCAAGATCACGAATAGGTGAATTATCTGGAATAATGCAGGAAAGATCGATCGATGTAATGATTACTCGTTTAAGACAGAAAATCGAAACCGATCCTAAAAATCCGAAATATCTACAAACTATAAGGGGCTCAGGTTATGTTCTCTGGATTGAATAATTTCTTTAAAAAGATATTGCCAAAAGGACTATTTTATAGATCATTAATAATCGTTGCTGCGCCTACAATTCTTTTACAATTAATCGTAACAGTTGTTTTTTTTGATAGCATTTGGATTAAAGCGAATAAGGGTATGACGCGATCTATAGTGGGTGAAATTAAAACATTGAGCGATGTTTATAATTCAGAAGATAAAAATCAAATAAATTATATTACTGATATTTATAAAAATAATTTTGATTTTGTAATTAATTCTATAGACGACCCTTTGCCAAAAGAAGTATTTGAGAGAAGATTTAGTCCCATGGATAGATCTTTAAGACGTGAACTTAAATCAACTTTTGGAAATGATAATTACTGGTTTAATACTATTAATTATCTAGATGTCGTTGAGGTAAGAATTAGATCGGGGGGAAAAAATTTACAATTTTTCTTTCCTAAAGAAAGAATTGCAACCTCATCCGTTCGTTTATTCGTCCTATGGATTACTTTGCCATCAATTATTTTAATACTAATTGCTATACTTTTTTTAAAAAATCAAACAAGACCAATTACAAATCTTGCAAAAGCAGCCCAAAGGTTTGGTAAAGGTGACTACATAAATGAGTTTAAACCTTCAGGAGCAAGAGAAATAAGAAATGCTGCATATGAATTTGATAGAATGGCAAAAAGAATTAACAGACACTTAAATCAAAGATCTGAAATGCTTTCAGGAATTAGCCATGATTTAAGGACTCCTTTAACAAGATTAAAATTACAATTGGCTATGATTAATAATAAAGAAATATCCGATAGTATGTCTAAAGATATTGATGAAATGGAAAATATGTTAAATGATTATCTTCAGTTTGCAAAAACTCAAGCTAAAGAGAGCACTGAAAAAATAGACTTGAAAGATATTTTTCAAATTATAAAAGATAGAATTAAAAGTCCCAATTTTAAGATTAGTATCGAGAATGAAATATCATTATATGGTAGAAAGAATGCGCTTATAAGATGCTTTTCTAACATTATCAATAACGGTTTGGTATATGGTAAAAATATAAAAGCGACTATTCAAAAAAGTTCTAACAGGGCAGTAATCTTATTTGACGATGATGGACCTGGAATACCGATAGAACATTACAGAAATGTATTTAAACCTTTTTTTAGATTAGACAAAAGTAGAAGTTTAAATAAATCTGGAGTTGGTTTAGGTCTGGCTATAGTTGAGGATATCGTCCATTCACACGGAGGAAATATTCAATTATCTAAAAGTAATTTAGGAGGATTGCAAATTAAGATCTCTTTGCCTTTTTAGTTTTTTTTGTAAGTTTTTTAATTTTTAATTCTTGATTATCTACCAATTTTTTTAAAGCTTCGAATTCTTCTCTTGAAACAAGATCCAACTTACTAACAATATTATCTTTTCTAAATTTAAAATTTGTAATTAATTCTTTTTTTACGTCATTAACTGTTAAAATTCCAGTTTCTAGGAAACTCGAAAGGGTTTTTAATATTTTTTCTTTATCAGACACGCTATATCTTATTTGATAAGTAAATTTATTTCAATTATGTTATTTTATTTATAATGTATATTCATAATTTAAATCCTGTTATTTTTGATTTCGGTATCCTTTCTTTGAGGTGGTATTCGCTAGCGTATTTGATTGGCATAATTCTTGGTTGGTGGTATGGAAAGAAATTGCTGTTATTAATAAAAAAACGTGTTGAAAAAAATATCGAATTAAAACTGTTTGATGATTATATCACTTATGTCATTATATCAATAATTGTTGGCGGGAGATTAGGTTACGTTCTGTTTTATAATTTTAATTATTATTTCTCAAATCCAATAGAAATTCTCTATATTTGGAATGGTGGCATGTCATTTCACGGTGGCCTTTTAGGATTAATTTTAGCGACTATCTATTTTTCAAAAATTTATAATTTCGATAGATTAATTTTATTAGACGTGGTCTCTTGTGTTGCGCCTATCGGAATATTTTTTGGTAGAATAGCAAATTTTATAAACAGTGAACTTTATGGAAAACCTACAGAGTTACCTTGGGGGGTAACGTTTCCATTAATTGACACGAAAAGTAGACACCCCTCTCAGATTTATGAAGCACTTCTAGAAGGAGTATTATTATTTTTGATTTTAAATTTTTTTATTAGAAATTTTCCATATAAAGAAGGTAAATGTGCTATACTATTTCTTTTACTCTATTCGATATTCAGAATAATTTCGGAATTTTATAGAGAGCCAGATATACAAATAGGTTATATTTTTAATTTGTTAAGCATGGGATCTTTGTTAAGTTTTATTATGTTTGTCTTTGCAATTTTTTTGTATTTTAAGATTAAATGATAAATCAAAACACAACTTTATCAGTTGAAGAATTTATTGAAAAAGCTCTATATGATAAAAATTTCGGTTATTATTCAATTAACAATCCATTCGGTAAAAAAGGTGACTTTATTACCTCGCCTATAATATCTCCACTATTTACTGAGATGGTATTAATTTGGGTAATTTCTTTTTGGATTAAAATTGGAAAACCAAAAAAGTTTTCTTTTGTAGAATTGGGACCAGGAAATGGTACGTTTTGCAAAACTTTTTGTAATTCTTTAAATAATTTCCCAGAATTTAAAAAATCATTGAAGATTCATTTGTTAGAAAAAAGTAAAAAACTTATTAAGATCCAGAAAAATTTGATTACTGAAAAAAATGTAGTTTGGATAAAGAATTTCAAACAAATTAGATCAGGCCCAATACTTTTTTTTGGAAATGAGTTTTTTGACTCAATACCAATAAGGCAATTTCTTATAAAGAAAAATAAAATTTATGAAAAGTTCATACAATTTGAAAAGGGGAAATTTAAACAGTTTGTTTTCAGGGAGGCTACGAATAAAATTGTTAAAAAATTAGATAAATTAAGTTTAATTAGGAAAAAAGGTATTATTGAGTATCCTGAAAGTGGTTTAAGAATATTAGAGTCTATATGTAAAAAAATTAGTAAACTTAAAGGCGGTCTTATGCTAATAGATTATGGTTATACACAATCAAACGGTAAAGATACTTTACAATCATTAAAATCTCATAAAAAAAATATTTATTATCAGAATATTGGAAAAGCAGACATCACTTATTTAGTTAATTTCAATCTTTTACGTAAATTTTTATTAGGAAATAATTTATTTATTAATGAAATTGTTAGTCAGAATTTTTTCTTAAAAAAGATGGGTATAATTGAAAGGGCGGAAATATTATGCAAAAAAATGAGTTTTAAGGAGAAATCTGACCTATATTATAGACTGGAAAGACTTTTGAATGAAAAAAAAATGGGAAAATTATTCAAAGTTCTTCTAGCAACTAGCAAAGAAACTAAATTCAATCTTGGTTTTCAATAATGTTTTATTCAAAAAAATTAAAAAAATTTAAAAATATAACTCACTGTTTTTTTTCAAGAAAAGGCGGTTTTTCAAAAGGGATATATAAAGGTCTTAATTGTGGACAAGGATCAAAAGATAGTAAAAAAAACATTAACAAGAATTTAACTTTCGTATCCAGAATAATGAAATTAGAAAAAAAAAAATTAGTGTTAATGTATCAAACACATAGTAACAAAGTAATAGTAATCAATAAAAAAAATCAAAATTTAGTGAAATTTAAATCTGATGCTATAATTACAAAGGTTAAAGGATTAGGTCTTGGAGTTGTAACGGCAGATTGTGTGCCGATCGTCCTTTTTGATAAGCATAATCAAATAATTGGATGTATACATGCTGGATGGAAAGGAGCTCTATCAGGTATAATTGAAAATACTATAAGACAATTTAAAAAATTAAATATAAATAATAAAATATATGCTGCAGTTGGTCCATGCATAGACAGTAAAAGTTATGAGGTTGGACAAGATTTTTATAATAAATTTATAACGAAAGCAAAAAAAAATAGTATTTATTTCAAGAAGAAGAAGTCAAAAAAAAGGTTCTTTAACCTAAGAAAGTATATCAATGATAAATTACTAAAAAATAATGTTATCGTTGAACATATTAATAAAGACACTTTTAGTAAAAAGGGTACTTTTTTTAGTTATCGAAGGTCAAAAAAGTTAGGACAAAGTGATTATGGAAGATGCATTTCCGTAATTTCTATGACAAAGTTTAGACAAAATTAATCATTATATTAATAATTGTTAAAGTTCTTTAACTAAAACCTTAAACAACAGCTTGATTATTAAACAACTGGAAAAGGTACAAAAATAATTGTATAAATAAATACATTTCATGAAAATTTTATCAGGAACTAGTAATCTCAAATTAAGTAAGGAAATATCAAAACTGCTTAAGCTAAAGCTTGTGAATACTAATATAAAAAGATTTTCTGATGGGGAAATATACATTGAGATAAATGAAAATATCAGAGGTAACAGTGTTTTTGTAATTCAATCAACTTCTAACCCTGCTAATGATAATTTAATGGAGTTATTGCTTTGCATAGACGCATTGAGAAGATCCTCTGCAAAAAATATTACAGCAGTAATTCCATATTATGGGTATGCAAGGCAGGACAGAAAAGTTGTGCCAAGAACTTCAATTTCAGCAAAAGTTGTTGCAAACTTAATTACAAATGCAGGCGCAAGCAGGGTTGTGACCGTAGATTTGCATGCTGGTCAAATACAAGGATTTTTTGATATGCCAGTAGACAACCTTTTTACTACTCCATTATTCGCGAGATATATTAAAAGAAAATTAAAAAATAAAAAACTAATTTGTGTTTCTCCAGACGTGGGAGGTGTGCAAAGAACTAGAGGTCTTGCTACAAAAATTAAAGCTGACTTAGCAATAATAGATAAGAGAAGACCTAAACCCGGTAAGTCTAAAGTAATGAACATAATAGGTAATGTAAGAGGAAAAACTTGTATAATAGTAGATGACATCATTGATAGTGGAGGAACAATTATTAATGCTGTGGAGGCTTTAAAGAAAAATGGCGCAATTGATGTCTATGTATTTATCACTCATGCTGTTTTAAGTGGTGATGCAGCTAATAAAATTAAAAAGTCTAAAATAAAAAAATTAGTGATAACTGATACAATTGATAACTCACAAAAAATAAAAAATAACAACAAAATTGAGGTATTGTCCATTTCATCGTTAATGGCAGAGGCTATAAAAAGAATTTCAAACTCAACCTCTGTGTCAGATTTGTTTAATTAACACTTGTTTTATTATTAAAGTTGAGTTAAATAGCCTATCCAAAAAAATTAATTATGATTAATATAAAAGCAAATAAAAGAGAGAAGTCCTCAACAGGTTATACTAACAAATTAAGATCGGAAGGTTATATTCCGGCGATTTTATACGGTGGGAAGAATGCAAATGAAAGAATATCTTTAGCAAAGAAAGATTTGAAAAATTTTATTCAAAATGAGTCTTTTTTATCAACAGTTTTTGAAATTGATTTGGACGGAAAGAAAGAAAAAGTTTTACCTCGGGATGTGGCTTATCATGTGACTACTAACGAACCAATTCACTTGGATTTGATGAGAATAGTTTCTGGAACTAAAATTGTAATTGAAATTCCTGTAAAATTTATAAATAACAACGAATCTCCAGGTTTAAAAAGGGGCGGAGTACTTAATATCGTTAGACGTAAGGTTGAATTAAGATGCCCTGCAGATAATATACCTGAAGACATCACAATAGATTTAGCTGGAACCGATATTGGAACCAGTATTAAAATATCATCCGTAAAATTATCAGAAAACGTAGTTCCAGTAATTACTGATAGAGATTTTGTTATAGCTACTGTTGCAGCTCCAACGATTATAAAAGAACCTGAAAAACCCGCTGAAGGTGAGATTGCGGAGGGAGCAGAAGGAGATGCGGCTACAGAGGGAGCAGAAGCGGCTACAGATAATGCGGGTAAAGATTCTGATCCATCTAAAAAAGACGATAAAGGCAAAGAAGCTTCTAATGATAAAAAACCTGCTGAGAAAAAACCTGCTGAGAAAAAACCTGCTGAGAAAAAATAAATAATATGCTTTTACTTGTTGGATTAGGAAATCCCGGCCCTGATAGTGAGAACAATCGACATAATATTGGTTTTAAAATTATAGATGCAATAAATTCTCATTTTAAACTCTCAAAACAAAAACCTAAATTTAAAGGTTTATTAACAACAGGAAATATAGAATCAAAAAAAGTTTATGCAATCAAACCATTAACTTTTATGAATAATTCAGGTACTGCTATAAAAGAACTAATTGATTATTTTAAAATTGATGCAAAAAATGTAATCGTTTTTCACGACGATTTAGATATTGATTTTGGTAAAGTTAAGGCAAAAGTAGGCGGCACAAGTGCTGGTCACAATGGTATTAAATCTATAGACAAGTTTATAGGCACAGATTACTCAAGAGTGAGAGTTGGCATAGGTCACCCAAAAGAAAAAAGAAGAGTCAATAGCCATGTTCTTGAAGATTTTAAAGATGATGAGGAAGAGAAAATAAAAGAAATTACTGAAAGTATTGTGAAATTAGTTCCAACTTTAATTGATAAAAAAATTGACCTTTTTTCGAGTAAAGTTAATCAAAACTTAAATGGGATTTAAATGTGGTATAGTAGGCTTACCTAATGTTGGTAAATCTACTTTGTTTAACGCACTAACTGCAACTAAAAATGCTCAAGCTGCTAACTTTCCGTTTTGCACAATAGACCCAAATATAGGTATAGTAGAGGTTCCAGATAGCCGTTTAGATAAACTAGCAAAATTATCAAATTCAAAAAAAAAAATTTACGCATCAATTACATTTGTAGATATTGCAGGATTAGTTAAGGGCGCCTCAAAAGGTGAAGGTTTAGGTAATAAATTTTTATCTCATATCAGAGAGGTCGATGCAATTATTCATTTAGTAAGATGTTTTGAAACCGAAAAAATACAACATGTAAATAACAGAGTTAATCCAGTTGAAGATTTTGAAACTATTAAAACTGAAATTTTATTATCAGATATAGAAACTATTCAAAAAAAACTTGAAAAATCAAAGAAAAAATTACTTTCTCAGAAAGAAATAGAGGTTTTAGAAAAACTTCTTGATGCATTTAATAACGGAATTGATTTAAATACTTTAGAATTTTTAGCTTTACCTTTTCTAAATCAAATAGGGTTATTGAGCTTAAAACCAAAAATTATTGTATGTAATGTTGACGAATCGACTTTAAAGAGTGGGAATAAATATACTGATAGTATTAAAAATACTTATCCGAATGAGAAAGTAATAACAATATGCGCTGATATTGAGGATCAATTATCAAGCCTTGAACTTGAGGAAAAGTCAAAGTTTATGAAAGAGATAGGTCTAGAAAAAATGGGTATTAATAAACTTATTAAAGAGGGATACAATTTACTTAATTTAGAAACCTTCTTCACTTCTGGAAAAGAAGAAAGTAGAGCGTGGACTATAAAAAGAAATACTTTGGCTCCAGACGCTGCAGGTGTGATTCATACTGATTTTAGGAAAAATTTTATAAGAGCTGAAGCTGTTGATGTTCCTGACTTTATAAAATTTGGCAGTGCAGAAAAATGTAAAGAGAATGGAAAGCTAAGAATTGAAGGTAAAGATTATATAGTTAAAGATGGTGACGTCTTATACTTCAGGGTTAACCCTTGACCATATTTTTTTCATGCTTAAAAAAACTAAAACTGACAATAAAACTAGATATAGAATTACTTTAACTCCAGTTTTGTGTCTACTTTCTAACTCTGGTTCTGCAGCCCAACTTAAAAATGTTGTAACATCTTTCGCCATTTGATCTACAGTAGCTTCTGTGCCGTCAGCATACTCTACTAAACCATCTGATAAATTATTTGGCATTTTAATTTTATTTCCAGTCATATATTTATTATAGTAAACACCTTCATCAAGAATAATGCCTGCTGGTGGATCTTCATAGCCTACTAAAACTGAATATATATAATTTGCACCCCCTTTTCTTGCTTTTACAAGAACTGACATATCCGGAGGATAGGCTCCACCATTAGCTGCGGCGGCAGCGTTAACATTTGGGTAAGGACTAACAAATTTATCAGATGGTCTACCAGGTCTAGTAAACATTTCTCCTTGAGCATCTGGACCGTCAGTCACATCAAAACTTGCTGCTATAGCTTTTACTTCTTCCTCGGAAAATTCAGGTCCACCTGGTTCACCTAAATTTCTGTAACTCAAATACTGCATAGAGTGACAAGATGCACAGACTTCATTATAAACCTGATATCCTCTTTGTAAGGAAGCCCTATCAAATTTACCAAGTAAGCCTTTAAAGCTCCAATCGACTTTTATTGGATCAGTTTGCTTTTCTGCTGAATTTAAAATGTTAGAAATAGATATAAATAATAGTATAGATAAAAATAATTTAAATTTTTTCATCATTCTTCTTTGCCATCGAATAATCTGCAGATCCAGTTAAAACAGGCTCGGATATACTTAAAGGCACCGGTTCAGTTTTTTCCAAATATCCGACCACAGGTAAAATTACAATGAAGTGTAAAAAATAATAAACCGTTCCTACTCTTGCTAAAACTAAATATATTCCCTCAGCTGGCATAGCACCTACGTAGCCTAACACTAATACGTCTACCACTAAAATCCAGAAAAATTGTCTGTATATAGGCCTGAAAACTGCTGATCTCACCTTTGATGTATCTAGCCAAGGAAGAACAAATAAAATAAATATCGCACCAAACATTAGTATCACCCCTCCAAGCTTGTCTGGAACTGATCTTAAAATTGCATAAAAAGGTAATAGATACCACTCAGGCACTATATGAGCAGGTGTAACCATTGGGTTAGCCTGTATATAATTATCAGAGTGCCCTAAAACATTTGGAGCAAAAAAAAACAAACCCTGCAAAAACAATCATGAACAATAGTAATGCGAAAGCATCTTTAATTGTAATGTATGGATGAAACGGAACGGTATCTTTTGAAGGTTTTTTAATATCAATACCAACTGGATTGTTATTTCCAGGAATATGTAGTGCCCAAATGTGTAGCACCACTAATCCCAGGATTAGAAAAGGTATTAAGTAGTGTAAACTGAAAAATCTTGTTAAAGTTGGATTGTCAACAGAGTATGCACCCCACAACCAAGTAGTTATACTGTCCCCTACTAAAGGTATTGCGCTAAATAAATTTGTGATAACTGTAGCTCCCCAGAAACTCATTTGTCCCCAAGGTAAAACATATCCCATAAACGCAGCGGCCATCATTAATAGATATATTGCTAGACCAATAATCCAAATTATTTCTCTTGGAGATTTATATGACCCATAAAATAAAGATCTAAATATATGTATGTATACCGCTAGGAAAAACATTGATGCTCCATTACTATGAATGTACCTAATTAACCAACCATAATTTACATCTCTCATTATGTGCTCAACACTTGCGAATGCCAAATCTGCATGAGCTACGTAATGCATAGCTAACACAATTCCAGTTATAATCTGTGTTAAAAGACAGAAAGTTAATATGCCACCAAATGTCCACCAGTAATTTAAGTTTTTAGGTGTAGGATAATCTGTCAAATGAGATGCTAATGAGAGAAGTGGTAATCTATCATTAAACCATTTTCCAAACTTAGACTTCGGTGTGTATTCTTGTTCGCTCATAAATTTTATCCAATTTTAATTGTGTTAGCATCAACAAATTCGTATTTTGGTATTTCCATGTTTTTGGGCGCTGGACCTTTTCTAATTCTACCGGATAAGTCATAGTGAGATCCGTGGCAAGGACAAAACCAACCATTATAATCCCCTTTGTTAGAAAGGGGCACACATCCAAGATGAGTACAAACTCCTAACATGACGAGCCATTCATCTTTTCCACTTTTTACTCGTTCTTCATCTTTTTCAGGATGAGGGAGATCGTTTAAAGAAACTGATCTAGCCTCTAAAATTTCCTCTTGTGTTCGTCTTTTTAAAAAAACCGGTTTGCCTCGCCATAAAACTGTAATTGATTTACCAGGCTCGATTTGACTTATATCAACTTCGGTGGTTGCCAAAGCTTTTTGTGCTTTGTCAGGATTCATTTGATCAATTAATGGCCATATAACTGCACCTAATCCTACCGCCCCGACAGTATAGCTAGTTGTGAATAAGAAGTCTCTTCTAGTAGTTGTCTTTTTTTCTGGTTTGTCCATATTGATGTTTATACTCTTATTTATTAAATAAGACAGAAAATTAATATTTTCTAGGGTCAGAATGACACATAA
>MDTG01161564.1_pt1 | contig 15152 bp, 10 predicted proteins | sample 811421 | NCBI WGS metagenome assembly MDTG01 (sample SAMN05326645, study PRJNA326480) | marine metagenome | isolation source: seawater | place: Pacific Ocean: South East | collected 2011
CCTCCGGTCGCGATTATAAGATGCCTGCGGCACTCCAGTCCCGTAATTCCTGCGCACGCATAGCAGTAACGCCATCGCCTCCATGAGGCAAATCGAGCCAGAGAAATGGCACTTTGGGGAAACGCGCTTCCATCTCCCACATGGTTTCGCCCACCTCCAGCACCATCAATCCACCAGGGCGAAGCGTTTTTGCAGCCTGCTGCATAAGGTGTCGTGCCAGTCGCGTCCCATCCTCGTCAGCCAGCAGAGCCACCGCAGGCTCATGTCCGTATTCCGGTGGCAAGGCCTCCATTTCTTGAGCCGAAACGTAGGGCGGGTTAGCGATAATTAAATCAATGCTCTCCGGCGCGATCGCGCCTAATAGATCCCCGCGGTAGCAACCCACTCTGCTTGAGAGCCGATGTAAGGCCACGTTATCCAGCGCGAGTGATAAAGCCGATCCGTCCAAATCGGCCAACCAAACCTGGGCCTCTGGAAAAACTTGCGCCGCCAGAATACCCAGATTCCCGCCACCACAGCAGACTTCGACAATGGTGCCCGGCGGAAGATCTGCGGTCCACCAAGAGCTGAGTTCATCTAGAAGCAGGTGAGCAATAGGAGAGCGTGGGATGAGGGCCCGCTCGTCTGAGAGAAACCTACAACCGCCCAGATAAGCCTCTCCCAATATGTAGGCTATCGGCTTTCTGCCTACGCATCTCTCTTTCACCCAGCTATCGAGCTGCGCAACGGCCTCGGGAGGGAATGGCAAACCAAGCAGAGACTGATCCTGATCAGGGCCCAGACCCGCGGCGCCCAGCAACAGCGCCACTGCCTCGTCATGAGGCGATAGGTACCCGTGCCCACAAAAAACATTGGCATCGAGCAACAAGCGTTCCACTTGACCCAGTTTTGTCCGAAAAGTCTCCATACGAATCTGTCTAGTTTTTCTGACAGCTCATGATACTCTGTTCAGAGGATGCTTCGGCACTCGCACCTCAATGATCGGTCTACTAAAGGCAGAGATTCATTGAATTAACGAGAAGCCGGCTGGCATCAAGATGATGGCCATGCCCCCTTTGGCAAGGGTCCAAAAGGGGGCTTTGCGCCGTTCACGCACCAATCGGTCTCTCGGACGGGCAATCTGAACCGACGCCACCACAGTACATACCAATTAAGACTCGTCACAAACTCGGAGAGAAGTGAACATGTCAATCAATCGCGCAGCATCCAGCATTGCCACCCCCCTTCCTGGGTCACTGACCGATGAGGCGATTGCCGTGCGGGGGGCTTTGCTCGAGCGCGGCCTCGAAACGCCGATGATCAATAACGGCCTCAACAGAGACCAGCGATACGAGGTCATCCGTGATGCATTTGGCGACATCATGAACGCGCTCGGGCTTGATTTACGTGACGACAGCCTCGAAGAAACACCCCATCGCATCGCTAAAATGTACGTCGATGAGGTCTTCAGTGGATTGGACTACTCGCAGTTTCCGAAAATTACAGTGATCGAGAACAAGATGAATGTTGAGGAAATGGTCTGTGTTGAAGATATTGATCTGACCAGTACCTGTGAGCACCACTTTGTAACAATCGACGGATCCGCCAAGGTAGCCTACATCCCCAATGAGAAGGTCATCGGTCTGAGCAAAATCAATCGCCTCGTCAGATTTTTCGCTCAGCGACCTCAGGTGCAAGAGCGATTAACGCAGCAGGTATTGGTGGCGATGCAAACCCTGCTTGGCACCGATAACGTCGCGGTAACCATCTCAGCAATACACTACTGTGTGAAAGCCCGCGGTGTGAAAGACGGTAACAGCAGCACTCGCACGACGTCACTGGGTGGGGTCTTCAAAACAGACCCCGCGTCACGTGCCGAATTTCTGAGCTGACCAACTAAGCATCCATAAACGACCTCATGTGATCAGCAATCGCCGTCGCACCCTCCTCCATATGGGTGTGATGTGAACCGGGCACAGGGATTACTTTGCACTGGGCGATTTCTGCCACAGTCGCAAGCGCCGCCCCTAAGCCCGCTCTGACTCTTAGCCCATTCTCGGCAATCAGTGCGAGTGTTGGCGCGGTAACGGCATCGTAAAACGCTGAGCACATGGTCGGCGTCAGCTTGATGGCGGAATTATGGTTCAAACGCGGGTCATGGTTGAGCACAAATCCATCTGATACTCGGCGAATAGCGCGTGGAGCTAGGATTTGGGCACTTTCCTCCGAAAATCCTAATCTGACCCGTGCAGCGACAAACTCCGCATAATCGCGAAATATTCTGGGTTCATAGCTACTTAGGGCCTCGTGATCCTTTTGGGCCTGCAGAAACTGCGAGGCCGCTGAAACATCCTCAGTCGGGTAGGGCAACATGCCGTCTAAAAGCACTAGATGCGAGCAGCGCGAGCCCAGTGCGGCGGCGAGTAATACCGAGATCGCCGCACCCCGGCTATGACCCAGGAGGGCGAGCCTGGGCAGATCAAGCCGTTCGAAGATCGACAGTAGTTGCGGGACGTCATCCCAGATGTTGTAAGTCGCGTCAGGAGAGCGATGGTCGCTGAGACCATGACCAGACAAATCAAGTGCGATAACGCGAAAGTCGCATAGCAACGGGGCCAGTGAAGCGAACGATAGCGCATTATCCAGCCAGCCGTGCAAGGCAATAATCGGATGTCCCTCTGGATTACCCCATTCCAGACCAGCGTAGTTCAGTCCGTCTGCCGATACTGCTATCGCGCGAGATGCCGCTGCTCTAAACACAATCCTCATCCATCAACGCACTGGGGTCTGGGCAGTGGTGCAAAGGGGAGACACCGCCGCGTTGCAGACTCAATACCTCGAGTGCCGGATACCCTCCAGGGGCGAGCGGCGTAAGTCTCGTATCGTCAGCCCAACAAGAGATGGCGAGAGAAACAAAAGGCCGATGGGGCACTATGACGATATGCCAGTCCTTTCCAAACTGCTACTCGCTAAAAATCTCAAGGCGTGCACCAGGCGCCAACGTATCGAGCACCTCTAATCTGTTTGGCTGAAATACATCGGCCAGCACCTCTGCTGTCTCGCGGGTACTACGGTAGGGGCTACAGAGAAGCGCTGCAACTGGCGCGATCTCAGCGCTTGAGCACCACTGCTCACAGCTCTACGCCATGACGCGCAAACACCTTTGGCCCAGACGGCCGAGTGCGCCCTGCTGATCCGAACGCTTCGACTCTGCCTCGCCACGACGTCAATACCACCTTATGCGTCGCTCATCTCCACGAGCAACTTATTGAGTCGTGCAACATATGAGGCCGGATCCTCTAACATCGACCCCTCCGCCAGCACGGCCTGATCTAGCAAGATTTGCGCAAGGTCTGCAAACCGGTCCTCATCAGCTTCCTCATCCAGCCGCTTGAGTAAGGGGTGCTCAACGTTGATCTCCATGGTCGGCTTAGTTTCGGGCATCTCTTGGCCCGCGGCCTCCATAATCCGGCGCATCTGAGCACCCATCTCATGCTCCGCTACGGTCAGACAAGCAGGCGAGGTCGTCAGACGAATGGTCGGCCGAATGCCGGCCACGCGCTCGGCAAGAACGCCTTGCATACGCTCAATCAGCGATTCGCTTGCTTTTTCAGCTTCTTCGAGCGCCTTCTTAGCGTCGTCGCTATCGGCCTCATCACCCCACTCTCCCTTTGCGCAATCGCGCAGCGGCTTGCCGTCATACTCGCCCAAGTGACTCATCAGCCACTCATCAACGCGATCGGACAACAAAAGCACCTCTACACCCTGCCGGCGAAGCGCCTCGATATGGGGGCTGTTTTTGGCGGTAGCGTGATTCTCAGCTACTACGTAGTAAATCGATTGCTGACCTTCCTGCATGCTTTCCACATATTGCTTCAAAGAGCGACGCTGCAACGGCTCGTCATCATCCGTGGTAGCGAACCTGAGTAGGCCGGCAATCTTTTCTCGATTGGCAAAATCCTCCGCAGGCCCCTCCTTCAACACCGCACCAAAAGTGTCCCAGAACTCTTCGTAGTCCCCCGGCTGCTTGCTGGCCATTTTTGACAGCATATCCAGCACACGTTTGGTCAAGGCACCGCGGATTGATTCCACCTGCTGATTTTGCTGCAGGATTTCCCGCGACACGTTCAGGGGTAGATCACTGGAGTCCAGTACCCCCCTCACGAATCGCAGGTATATAGGAAGAAATTGCTCCGCTTCGTCCATGATGAACGTGCGCTGCACATAAAGCTTGAGGCCCCTCGCACCCTCTCGATGCCATAAATCAAAGGGCGCTCGCTTGGGCAAATACAGCAAGGAGGTGTACTCCAACTTACCCTCGACTGCATTATGGCTCCAAGTCAGGGCATCCTCGAAATCGTGAGAGATGTGCTTATAAAATGCCTGATATTCTTCATCATTAATATCGGTGCGGCTTCTCGTCCACAGTGCCTTTGCTTCGTTAACGGGCTGCCACTCAGTCTCTCCCGCCTCACTCTCCTCGACCGACTCCTCATTTTCGACCGGCTTTGGCGGCTCAGGCATCATGACCGGAACCGAAATATGGTCGGAGTACTTCTTGATCACCGACCTGACTCGCCAGCTGTCTGCAAACTCCTCTGCGTCGGATTTCAAATGCAAAATAATGGTGCTGCCCGCACTTTCCCGCTCTGCCTCACTCACCGTGAAGTCATCCTCACCGGCAGACTCCCAATGCGTTGCGCCGGTCTCACCCGCCTTACGCGTCAGTACCTCAACACGATCCGCTACGATAAACGAGGAATAAAAACCCACGCCAAATTGCCCGATCAACTGGCTGTCAGATTTTTGATCGCCACTCAGTTGTTCCATGAAAGCCGCCGTACCGGATTTGGCGATCGTGCCAAGGTTCTCAATAACCTCCTCACGCGACATACCAATGCCGTTGTCGTCGATAGTAATCGTTTTGTTTTTTTCATCTGGGTAGACGCGAATCCGATAGTCACCGTTGGCACCACCCATGGCGGAGTCATTGATTACCGCAAACCGGTGCTTATCTATTGCATCCGAGGCGTTCGATATCAGTTCCCGGAGAAAGATCTCTCGATTGGAGTAGAGCGAATGAATCATCAGGTGAAGCAGACGTTTTGCTTCAGTCTGAAAGCCCATCGTTTGTGTGGCTTCAGCCGTCATTATAACGTTCCTTAGTTTGCGTATGGTGGGGAGATGGGGCTTGAATCGCCTATTTTCAAGGCATCGCCTGCGGAGAGAGGTAAAAAAAACCAGCGTGAGCGGGCTTTATCGATAACAACTGCGGGCTTACCAGCCGGTGACTTCTTGCAGTGCGGCACCGATATCAGCCAGCGATCGCACTGTGCTGACGCCTGCGGATTCTAAAGCAGCAAACTTCTCGTCGGCAGTGCCTTTGCCGCCAGAAATGATAGCGCCTGCATGGCCCATGCGCTTACCTTTTGGAGCCGTCACGCCGGCAATGTAAGACACTACCGGCTTTGAGACATTGCTGCGGATAAACTCTGCCGCCTCCTCCTCCGCCGTACCGCCAATCTCGCCAATCATTACGATGGCTTCTGAGGAGGCGTCATCCTGGAAGAGTCCCAAGATGTCGATGAAGTTTGATCCCGGAATGGGGTCGCCACCAATGCCCACGCAGGTGGACTGCCCATACCCCACATCTGTCGTTTGTTTGACCGCTTCATAAGTCAGCGTACCGGAACGCGAGACAATACCAACCTTGCCGGGCAGATGGATTTCCGCGGGCATGATGCCGATTTTGCACTCTCCGGGCGTAATCACGCCAGGACAATTCGGGCCTATCAACCTCGCGCCCAATTCGTCACATTTCACCTTGGCATCCAGCATGTCGAGGGTCGGTACGCCCTCGGTAATGCAAACAATGAGCTCAATCCCGGCGTAAGCCGCCTCGAGAATAGAGTCCTTGCAAAACGGCGCTGGCACGTAGATGACCGATGCATTGGCCGATGTTTGAGCGACTGCCTCGGTAACCGTGTTGAATACTGGTAGGCCCAGATGTGTCTGCCCTCCTTTCCCAGGGGTTACGCCACCCACCAACTGTGTGCCATAGGCAATCGCCTGTTGCGAGTGGAAGGTTCCTTGAGAACCAGTAAATCCCTGACAAACCACGCGAGTCCCGGCGTTAACCAAGATACTCATGCCGCACCTCCCGCGGCAGCCACGACTTTTTGAGCAGCATCCGCGAGACTCTCTGCTGCCTCAATATTTAATCCACTCTCAGCGAGTGCCTGACGGCCCAGTGCCGCGTTATTACCCTCAAGGCGAACAACCACAGGCACTGCAACGCCCACACCTTCTACTGCTCTGATCACGCCCTCTGCAATGAGGTCGCAACGAACAATACCGCCAAATATATTGATCAGTACGGCTCTCACATTGTTGTCAGACAGGATGATCTTGAACGCCTCGGTGACCCGCTCTTTCGTGGCGCCGCCCCCGACATCAAGAAAATTAGCCGGCATGCCGCCATGCAGCTTGACGATGTCCATAGTACCCATGGCCAGGCCCGCACCATTGACCATGCAGCCGATGCTGCCATCCAGCGCCACGTAGTTCAGTTCCCACTGCGCGGCGTGTGCCTCGCGCTCGTCTTCCTGAGAGGGGTCGTGCATCGCCTCAAGTTCAGGTTGACGATACAGGGCGTTGGAATCTACGACTACCTTGGCATCTAAGCAGTGCAGGTTGCCCTCATCCGTAATTACTAATGGATTGACCTCGATAAGTGCAAGATCTTTGTCCGTAAAGAGCTTTGCCAGGCCCAGAAAAATAGTGACAAACTGCTTGATCTGCACACCCGCCAAGCCCAGGCGGAAGGCCAGATCTCTGCCCTGAAACGCCTGTGCCCCAAGCAGGGGATCAATCTCAGCCTTGAGTATCTTTTCGGGCGTTTCTTCCGCCACTTTCTCGATCTCAACACCGCCCTCGGTAGAGGCCATAAAGACGATACGCCGTGAGGCGCGATCAACAACCGCACCCAAATACAGCTCGTCCCTGATACCGATGCACGATTCAACCAAAATGCGAGACACTGGCTGCCCGGACGCATTAGTTTGATACGTCACCAAATGCTCACCGAGCCACTGCTCAGCAAACTGACCCGCGGCTTCCGGACTGTCTACCAGTTTAACCCCGCCTGCCTTGCCCCGGCCCCCCGCATGAACCTGCGCCTTGACTACCCAACGTTCTCCACCAATGTCGGTAGCGGCCTTCACCGCGGCCTCAGCAGAATCAACCGCAACCGCCGCTGAGACGGGAAGCCCGTAGTCTGCAAATAGCGTCTTACCTTGGTACTCATGCAAGTTCATAGTTTTCCCTCAATACGCACCCGGTTCATAAGCACCGGCGACCGGGTAATCGATTCCGCTTGTGTCTTTGTTATTATCTGGTCCGATTCACCATATGGACCGCTCTACCATCCACTGCCAGTGCAGCCTCGTGAACCGCCTCGGACATAGTCGGGTGACCAAAGACCATCAACTGCAAATCTTCCGTACTGGCCGCCATTTCGATCGCAATCACAATCTGCTGTACCAGGTCAGCGGCTGAGGGCCCTACCACGTGAGCGCCCAAAATTTGATCGGAATCGGCATCAGACAGGATTTTAACCATCCCCTCAGTCTCTCCAGATGCCAGCGCTCGACCAATAGCCGCGAAGGGAAAGGTACCAGCCTTATAGTTAACACCCTCGGCCTTGAGTTCCTGTTCAGTTTTGCCCACTGCCGCAACCTCGGGGTGAGTGTAGATAATTGACGGGATGACCTCGTAGTTTAGTTGCGCTGACTTACCGTGAATGCGCTCAGCAACCATCACACCCTCCTCGGATCCCTTATGCGCCAGCATTGGTCCGCGAACAATATCGCCAACCGCCCACACGCCGGGCGCTTCAGTTGCGCAATAGTCATTCACAAAAATAAAGCCGCGCTCATCTGCGGTTACGCCCGAGTCAGCCGAGAATAATCCCGCTGTTCTGGGGCTTCTGCCCACGGCGACAATCAAGCGCTCAAATCGCGCCTTTTCAGTGGTATCGCCCTGAGAGTAGGTCACCTCGACGTAATCACCGCTAACGCGGACATTTGTCACTCGAGCACCTAGCCGAATATCGAGACCCTGCTTTGCGAAGATCTTCGCGGACTCCACCGCGATTTGCTCATCCATATTGGGCAAAAACTGGTCCATTGCCTCCAACATCATCACCTCGGACCCGAGGCGTGCCCAAACGCTGCCGAGCTCGAGTCCGATCACACCCGCTCCAATCACACCCAGACGCTGCGGCACCGCATCAAAGCACAACGCCCCTGTTGAATCGACGACTCGGTCTCCATCAACTGGCGCGGGCGGGATCGCAGCAGGCTCGGAACCGGCTGCTAACACAACGTGATCTGCTCTGTAGGCCTGACTCCCACTGCCAACAGAGGATACCTCTACTTGCCGACCCGCATTGAGCGTAGCTGCTCCATTGATGACGGTGATTCCGTTTGCCTTTAGCAGCCCTGACACACCACCTGTCAGCTGCGAAACGATCTTTTCTTTTCGAGCCATCATGCCGGCAATATCGAGGCTGACACCACTCACACCAATACCGTGGACGGACAGGTGGCTAGCGGCTTCCGCATACCGCTGCGAGCTGTCCAGCAATGCTTTTGAAGGTATGCACCCTACGTTAAGGCACGTCCCGCCAAGCTGAGGCTGATCATTCGAAGCCACATTCCGCTCAATTACGGCCGTCTTGAGGCCAAGCTGCGCACACCGAATCGCACACACATAGCCCGCGGGCCCTGAACCAACCACAATCACATCAAACGAATCTGACACGATAATTCCTCCCTTAGAGCTGCAGCAGAATCCGCGCCGGATCCTCGACCAGTCCTTTAATGGCGACCAGAAACTGAACGGCCGTTTTTCCGTCGACCAATCGATGATCATATGAGAGCGCCAAATACATCATGGGCTTTATGACTACCTCACCGTTAATGGCGATTGGCCGCTCTTGGATAGAATGCATGCCAAGTATGCCCGTCTGGGGTGGGTTGAGAATCGGCGTTGAAAGCAACGAACCGAAAACACCACCATTGGAAACGGTGAACGTGCCGCCCGTCATATCTTCTATGGTCAGCTTCTTATCTTTCGCCTTCGCACCAAATTCCGCGATCGCTGCCTCGACATCAGCAATGCTCATGAAGTCTGCGTCACGCAGAACAGGCACAACTAAGCCCTCGTCGACAGATACAGCCACTCCGATATCCTGGTAGCCGTGATACACCACATCATTACCGTCAATTGAGGCGTTCACCTCCGGGAACCGCTTCAAGGCCTCACAAGCCGCCTTGACGAAAAAACCCATGAATCCCAGCCGAGTGCCATTATGTACAGATTGAAACTCGTCCCGGTATTGCTTGCGCAGCATCATCAATGGCGCCATGTTGACCTCATTGAAAGTCGTCAACATTGCCGTCTGCTGCGTCGCGCCAAGCAGACGTTCAGCAATGCGGGCACGCATCCGTGTCATAGGCACTCGAGTTTCTAAGCGCTCACTGGTCGGGCCCTCTAAAGAAATCGGGGAATAAGTCGGTTGCGACATCTTCGAAGTTTCAACAGAGATACCTGCCGGGCCCGCAATCTCGATGCTTTTGAGGTGGCTAAGTACGTCCTCCTTCAAAAGCCGGCCCCCCTTGCCCGTTGCGGTCATAGCTCCAGGAGAGAGGCCATGCTCGTCGAGTAGCGCACGCACAGCAGGCCCCATAGGAATCGTGTCAGCGCCCATCTCATCGGGAACATGCTTCGTGTCTGCAACGACTTCGGGCGCATCAGTAGCGGTAGCAGCGGAACCCCCTCCCGGTGCCAGAGTGGCCAATAAAGCCTCACTTACAATCGTCTCACCTGCCTCAATTAACACCGCTGACAATACGCCCGACTCCGGAGCTACCACTTCCATAACAACCTTATCAGTCTCGATCTCGACCAGGAGTTCATCGCGCGCAACTGCCTCGCCGGCCTGTTTGTGCCAGGCGGCAACCACACCATCTGCAACTGACTCAGGAAAAGTCGGCGCTTTTATTTCAACTGTCATAGCAGCGTCCTCTTTTTAGGAGCCACAGGGCATCGGCCCCAGAGCTTCATCGATGAATGCTTCCTGCTCACGCTTATGCAGCGCGGGATAACCTGCTGCGGCTGACGCCGACGGCTGGCGACCTACGTAGCGTAAATCCACGTCCACGTTCCCTAGCTGCACAACGGTAGAAAGGCGGCTCTGCATCGCGTACCAAGATCCCTGATTTTTCGGTTCCTCTTGTACCCAGACCGCGTCCTCTAGGTTGGAATACCTCGTGAGCACCTCTTGAAGATCCAACCTAGGGAAAGGATACATCTGCTCGATACGGATGATCGCGATATCGGTGATCTCGCGCTCTCGCCTTGCGGACCTCAGGTCATAGAAAACCTTACCAGAGCACATCACGACGCGTTTCACGCCCCGCGAATCGATAGCGTCTGTCTCGTCGATGACCGTCTGGAAGCTACCGCTAGATAATTCCTCGAGCCGCGAGACGGCCTCCCTGTGGCGGAGAAGGCTCTTCGGGGTCATGACGATGAGCGGCTTACGCAAGGGCCTTATCGCTTGACGCCGCAACATGTGGAAAACCTGTGCCGGCGTACTCGGAATGCACACCTGAATGTTGTCCTCCGCACACAGTTGTAAAAACCGCTCAAGCCGCGCGGACGAGTGCTCGGGGCCCTGCCCCTCATACCCATGGGGCAGGAGCATAGTTAAGCCACAGAGACGGCTCCACTTGTACTCACCACTGGAGATAAACTGATCAATCACAACCTGTGCGCCATTAGCGAAGTCACCAAACTGCGCTTCCCACACCACGAGTCCAGTGGGAGAGGTAGTAGCATATCCGTACTCAAATGCCAGTACAGCTTCCTCTGACAACAAAGAATCGTAAATCCTGAAGGGCGCCTGATTTTCATTGAGATGCATGAGCGGCACATACGCCTTGCCGTCTAGCTGACTGTGCACCACCGCGTGCCGATGACTGAACGTCCCCCGTCCGACATCTTGTCCTGTTAGCCTGACGGGGTAGCCCTCGTCCAGCAATGACGCGTACGCCATTGTCTCCGCAAAGCCCCAGTCCACCTCCGCCGCACCGGTGCCCATTTTGAGTCGATCTGACATGAGCTTTTTGACTATGCGATGGGCCGCTTCGCCCTCCGGGACAGCGTTGACCTGCTCTGACAAGATCCTCAAGGTGCCCAATGGTACAGAGGTGTCTGCCGCCGCATCCCAGCGATGCCCGAGATAAGGAGACCAGTCGACGAACATGGCTTTATTTGGCTCCGATACAAGCGAACTGACTAAAGGCGCATCACGCTCAAGCGCCTCACGATACTGTTCTACCCAATCGCTATCATCTTGATCACTCAGAAGACCATCGGCAATCAGGCTCTGCGCGTATAGCGCTCTGGTGGACTGGTGGGATTTGATCTTTTCGTACATGGCCGGCTGGGTGACCGAGGGCTCATCTGCCTCGTTGTGGCCACGGCGCCGATAACAGATAAGATCAATCACCACGTCTTTGTTGAACTGATTTCGGTAATCCACCGCTAGCTGCGCAACAAATACTGCTGCCTCTGGGTCATCACCATTGACGTGAAAAATGGGGGCCTGAACCATCTTTGCAATATCGGTACAGTACTCAGTGGAACGCGCGTCCGCTCGCTCGCTGGTAGTGAAGCCAATCTGGTTATTCAGCACTATGTGCAGGGTACCGCCCGTGCGATAGGCCCGTGTTTGAGACATCTGGAACGTTTCCATCACGACGCCCTGACCAGCAAAAGCCGCATCACCATGAATCACAATCGGCACCACGGACTTGCCTAGCGGATCCTCGCGACGGTCTTGTCGGGCGCGAACAGATCCTTCCACCACCGGTGAAACAATTTCCAGATGTGAGGGATTAAACGATAGTGACAGGTGCACTTCGCCGCCGGGCGTCATCATGTTGGAAGAAAAACCCTGATGGTACTTAACGTCACCCGATCCAATGTAGGTTGCGCGTCCCTCAAATTCGTCAAATAAGTCGACGGGATTCTTGCCGAGAATGTTGACCAGCACATTCAATCGACCGCGGTGGGCCATACCGATACAGATTTCTTTGGCGCCATACCCACCAATTCGCTGGATCGCCTCAGCCATCATCGGAATGAGGCTCTCACCCCCCTCCAGACCAAAACGCTTTGTTCCCGGGTATTTACTACCCAACGAGCGCTCTAAACCCTCCGCACCATTAAGCTGTCGCAATATGTTCAGGCGCTGCTGCGGGCTGAACTCGGGCGCACTGCGCACCGCCTCCATGCGACTCATAATCCAATGTCGCTCTTCGGTGTCGACAATGTGCATAAATTCCGCGCCAACCTGACCGCAATAGGTTGCTTGCAGATCCGCGCGGATCTGCGCCAATGTCGCTTCCGCGCGCCCGAAATAGACAGTGCCGACCTGAAATGTTGTATCTAGATCTGCCTCGCTCAGCTCATGGAATGCGAGCGTCAAGTCGGGAACGGTTGCCCGATCTGCAAGCCCTAGAGGGTCAAGCTTGGCCTGCTGATGCCCCCGCTGACGATAAGCAGATATCAGCTGTACGGCTCTAACCTGCTTTCGCTCGTAGTCCGTTGCGTGAGAGTCATGAGAGGCGGTCGCGTCCGTTCGCACGCGCATCTTGGAGATCCGCGCATATCGCTTCCGCAATACTGAGTGAGGAATGTCATGAGGTGCGGTGGCTTCAGTAGAGACGCGAGGAAGTTGGTCGAAATAATCACGCCAATCGGCGGGTACGCCGTTGGGGTCTTGCAAGTAACCTTCGTAAAGCGCGTCAACGTAAGCTGAGTTGCCACCTGCTATATGCGAGGAAGCCCATTGGGCCAGCATTCCCTTTAGTGGAGTTGCCTGCGTCACAGAAGCCCCCTTCCTTCAGCGATATTTATGTTGTCGCAGAGACCTGCGCCCTTTTATCGGTTGAGTTTAGGACGAGACGCTCTAAAAAGCGCCATGGCGTTCACTTGTAACCATGGCAATACTGACAAAATACGCCGCGCAGGAGTCATGTATTCATATAGGTTATGATATCCATAACCAATTTCAGTTAAAATATAACTTAGGGGTATGCCTTTGCTTCGAGCGGCTCAAGTGGCGCGATTAAGTAACATCGTGCGGATGTGGCCAATAGCCTTGGTGGGGTTTAAGCCTTTGGGACAAACGTTGACACAGTTCTGGATACCATGGCACCGAAAGACGCTGAACGGGTCCTCAAGTTTCGACAACCGATCCTCGGTCGCAGTGTCACGACTGTCGGCGAGGAAGCGATAAGCCTGCAACAAGCCCGCAGGCCCGACAAATCTATCTGGGTTCCACCAGAAGGACGGACAACTAGTCGAGCAACAAGCGCAGAGAATGCACTCATAAAGCCCGTCCAACTGTGCTCGCTCTTCTGGCGACTGAAGGCGCTCAATCGTAGGCGCGGGCGTTGGGTTCTGGAGATAAGGCTGAATCTTCTCATACTGTGCGTAGAACAGGCTCATATCAACTACTAAGTCCCGTATGACTGGCAAACCTGGTAACGGCCGGATAACCAAGCGACCGTGTTTTACCGTGTCAGATAGGGGCGTGATGCAGGCCAAGCCATTTTTACCGTTCATGTTGAGCCCGTCCGAGCCGCATACACCTTCCCGGCAACTTCTACGATACGTGACGCTGCCATCGTGCTCAGCCTTGATGAGCTCCAGAACATCCAGCACCATCAAATCTCTCCCGCCAGTCTCCACAGCGAAATCCTGCATGAATGGAGCGTCATCGGTCTCGGGGTTATAACGGTAGAGGCTCACCTGTAGCATTGACTGATACTCCAAAATAATCAGTAACTTCTGGCTTTGGGCTGAAATGTCTCAACAGTGTTAGGTGTGAAATTCACACCGCGCTTCGCCACCTTTTTATTTTCACTGAAATAGAGCGAATGACATAACCAATTTTCGTCGTCCCGCTCTGTAAAGTCTTCTCGCGCGTGTGCCCCGCGACTTTCATCTCGAGCCTCAGCGACTATAGCGGTCGCCTCAGCAGTCTCAAACAAATTCTGCAACTCAAGACATTCGATACGGGAGGTATTGAAAGCGCTTGAGCGGTCGGCAAGCGCAACATTTTCAACTCGTTCACGAAGATCCGCCAACTTCTTGATTCCCTCGCGCATAAACTCACCGGTGCGAAACACCCCAAAATGATTCTGCATAATCTCCTGCAAATCATGCCGCAGTGGCGCGACCTGCTCGCCCGACTCACGTTCGTTCAGAGCGTTAAGCCGGTCACCTGCTGCTTCAATGTCGGTCTGCGACGCATCACGAAGCTCTATACCTTCGCGCAGCGACTTCTCGATAAACAAACCAGAGGCGCGACCGAATACCACGAGATCTAGGAGAGAGTTACCACCCAAACGATTTGCGCCGTGCACCGATACGCAAGCAACCTCGCCGCAGGCATACAACCCTGGAATAACAGCATCATTACTGCCAGCGTCGACCGTCAGGGCTTGACCATGCACATTAGTAGGGATACCGCCCATCATGTAATGGCAGGTCGGCACAACAGGAATAGGCTCTTTGACGGGGTCAACATGAGCAAAAGTCCGGCTGAGCTCACAGATCCCGGGCAGTCGCGACTCAAGTACCTCCTCCCCGAGATGGTCAAGCTTTAATTTGACGTGGTCTCCATTGGGCCCGCAGCCACGTCCCTCCAAAATTTCGAGAACCATGGAGCGTGCAACCACATCTCGTCCCGCTAGGTCCTTGGCGTTTGGCGCATATCGCTCCATGAAGCGCTCACCATCCTTGTTGATGAGGTACCCGCCCTCTCCTCGGCACCCCTCGGTAACCAGCGTACCGGCACCGTAAATGCCTGTCGGGTGGAACTGCCACATCTCCATGTCCTGCGCGGGGACTCCTGCGCGCAGAGCCATTCCCATCCCATCGCCCGTGTTGATATGAGCATTCGTCGTTGAGGCGTATATCCGCCCCGCGCCACCGGTTGCGAATACTGTAGCTTTGGACTTCACGTAGACGGTCTCGCCTGTTTCGATGCAAATTGCGATAACGCCCACAACCGCACCGTCCTGATTCTTTAC
>MDTG01198909.1_pt1 | contig 15152 bp, 12 predicted proteins | sample 811421 | NCBI WGS metagenome assembly MDTG01 (sample SAMN05326645, study PRJNA326480) | marine metagenome | isolation source: seawater | place: Pacific Ocean: South East | collected 2011
AACCAACAACGTGTCGGCATTGCTTGCTTCGGGGCGAGCGCGGCGGTGTTGCCATGCGCATTGCGCACACAGCGCCACATACACCAGACAAATGAGCAGCGCAGATATTTCGCGCGCCGGCTGCAGCCACAGTAAAGCTGCCGCGAGCAGCAGGCTGACAGGTACAGGCCAGCGACGAAGGATGGAATGAGCGATCAAGGCGGGCCGCTTAAACTGGAGGATGAAAAAGAAGGCGCCGCTGTCGTCTTGGCCGACAGCGGCGAGGCAGGCTTAAGGCGCCAGCACTTCCAGCGTGGCGCTGTAGGACGCGCGGCGCTCGGTGGCGGGTGCTTTAACCCCGTCCTTGCTGCTCAGCTCAGCTTCGAGCCAGTACATGCCCGCTTCGGGCCAGGTGATGCTGATTTTGCCGTCGGCATCGCTGGTGGTTTTGATTTCACCCAGATGATCACGGTAGCGGTTGCCACCTGGAATCACACTCACCGCAACGTCTTTGGCCGGCTTGCCATCGAGCAGCAAAGTGAACTCGGCCGCTTCACCAGCAAACAGGTCGTTGGGGTGAGTGATCGGTGCCAGTTCCAGGCCGACACCGGTGGTTTTCAGCACGGTTTCAGTTGGGTTGCCCGAGGTCACGAACACTTCCATGCGGTTGCTGTTCTGCGCCACTTTGAGGTCTTTGGCGTCGCTCGGAACCTGCTTGGCGAAGTCTGCTTCCTTACCCATCCAGCGGCGCTTTTCACCGTTCTCGGTGTAGTTGGCAAACAGGCCACTGTTGGCGATGGCCAGCTTGTAAGTACCTTTCTGGGTGAGATGAACATCGAAGGTGCTGCGGTAGCGACCGATGCTGCCGTTTTCAGCTTTGATGCTGCTGCCGTCCGGCGCCAACAGTTGCAGTTCAGCAGCCGGGCGTGGGCGCATGCCTGGAGGGCCACCGGCTTTACCGGCGTCGAGTTTGCCGATACCGGCAATGCGCAGCGGGAAGTGCTCGAAGTAGAACAGGTCGTTGGAAACAGCGGCATCAACGGTGACCCACGGATCTTCGCCGGATAAAACCGTCGCTGAAGGCAGCATCCAGGCGCGGTGGGCTTGTGCGCTGAGTGGCAGGCAAACAGCTAGGGTCAGGGCAGTCCATTTGATGATGGGGTGCATGGCAAGCTTCCTTAGAATGGCGTATTTCAGGGATCGGCGGGTTTAGGGAGTCAGGGTCAGGTTGATCTGGCCCAACTCGGTTTTGCCTTTGCTGTTGCTCTCGGCGCGTTCCTGCGGCGGCCAGGTAAATGGCAGGCGCAGCAATTCGCGGCCACCCACCTCGCGGGCAGCCTCCACAACAACGCGATACTCGCCCGCAGGCAAGTTATTGAAAGGCGTATCGGCGCTGTTGAATGTCAGTGATTGCTTGCCGACAGCGCGGGTTGCACCGCTCACACCATCAATCGGCATTTCCAGGCTGCGACCGCTACGGCGCCACCATTGGCGCAGGTCTTTGAGCCATTTTTCGCCTTCTTTGTCCTTGAGTTTCTCGTCGTACCAGACCGCCAGATTGGCGACGTGCTTCTGGTTCGGCTGCTCCAGCCAAATAGCGACATAGGGGCGATGGTATTCGGCGACCTGCAAGCGCGGGATTTCTACATCCAGTTTTACTTCGGCGGCCATTACAGGGGCGCTGAGTAGCGCGCAGAAAGGCAGGAGCAAGCGTTTCGACATAGCAATGTCCTTATTAGTGGATAAACAGCAGCGCCAGTAACACGGGGAGAACCAAGCCCAGACCCAGCATCGGCCAGGTAGTGGGTCGGTTACTGGCGTAGCGCTTGAGTAACAGCAGGCCGCTGAGGCTGAACACCACGCACAGCCCAGCGAAAATATCGATAAACCAGGACCAGACAGCACCGGTGTTGCGACCTTTGTGCAGGTCGTTGAGGTAGGCAATCCAGCCGCGATCAGTGCGCTCGTACTCCAGCTCGCCGGTCTGGATATCCAGGCTCAGCCAGGCGTCACCACCGGGGCGGGGCAGGCCGATGTACAGCTCGCTGTCCGACCATTCTGCCGTGCGGCCATCCAACTGCACCGGCAACTCGGCTTGCAGCCACTGCCTGAGCGCCAGCGGAATACCTGTGCTGGGCATATCAGCCTGCAATGTGGCTTGAAGCTCGGCTGGGAGCTCGGCGTGAAGGCTGGTGATTGTCGGTTTGGCTTCTATCTGCGCGGCGTGATTGAGGGTGATGCCGGTGATGGCAAACAGCAGCATGCCAGCCAGGCACAGGGCAGAACTCAGCCAGTGCCATTGGCGCAGCGTACCGAGCCAGGGAAGAGCGCTCATAAAGTTCACATTACGAAGAGAATGAGAACGATTCTATAAAGTTTTTAATGCAAATGGGAAACCTTTACAAAATCTATACGTTGCTGGCCCTGCACTCATGCGTACCTGAAGCCTGCGGTTTTAAAGGGTCAAAGGCATGAATCTGTGGTGGGGCGGGGCAAGAATTTCGGAGCGTATGTAAATGATAATACTTCGCAATTGTATTGACGAAGAACAGCCGAGCTGTAAACATATAATGATAACCATTATCAATAGTGCTGGGTGATCCAGGCTGTCTTGGGTGCCTGAGGTGCTGCGGACGGCTGTAGAACATCCAGATTTCCTGGAAGGGGAGTTCTGTGTTGTCGTACAAGACCCGTTTGGCGCTGGCCATCGCTGCAACAATCAGCTGCACTCATGCATGGGCCGAAGATCAGGCAAGCGTCACGCTCGAAGCGCAGACCGTTGTGGGCAGCACCGCCGCCGAAGATCCTGATAGCTACAAGCCAGTCAGCAGCAGCGCGGCGACCAAGCTCGATCTGACGCCACGGCAAACGCCGCAGTCGATGTCGACCATCACCGGTGCGCAGCTACAGGACTTCCAGTTAGACAGCGTTAACGATGCCCTCAAATACACCACCGGGATTCAGGTGGAAGAAGTTGAAACCGACCGCACCTATTACACCGCGCGCGGTTTTGATATCACCAACTTTCAGTACGACGGCATTGGTATTCCGTTTGTTTACGGCAACGTCGAAGGCGATCTCGACACCGCCATGTTCGAGAGGATTGAAGTGGTGCGCGGCGCCAACGGTTTGATGTCCGGCACCGGCAACCCGTCGGCCACCATCAACTTCATCCGCAAACGCCCGACTTTTACCCCGCAAGCATCGATCGATCTCACCGCCGGTTCCTGGGACAAGCGGCGCATCGATATCGACGCCTCGGGTGCGCTGACTGATTCGGGCAATATTCGTGGGCGAGTGGTCTACGCCAACGAAAACAAGAACTCCTATCTCGACCGCTACTCGCGTGAGAAGAACGTGTTTTACGGGATCATCGAGGCAGATCTTGATGAGCGCACGATGTTCAGCATCGGCCACACCCTGCAAAAGAGCGACGCCAACAGCCCGATGTGGGGCGCTTTGCCACTCAATTTCAGTGATGGCTCGCCGACCAATTACGACGTATCGACCAGCACTGCAACCGACTGGGCTTACTGGGACAATCAGGAAAATCGCAGCTTCGCCGAGTTGGTTCACCGTTTCGACAACGGCTGGCAAGCCAAAGGCGTGCTCACCTATGTCGAGAAGACCAGTGATGGCTCGATGTTTTATGTCTACGGCGAACCTGACCGCGACACCGGGCTGGGCTTGTTCAGCTATCCGTCCGAGTACAACGAGAAGAACAAGCAACTGATCACAGATGTGTACGCCAATGGCCCGTTCATGCTTGGCGGCCGGCAGCACGAGTTGGTGGTCGGCGCCAGTTGGTCAAAATCCGAGCTTGAAGATCTGTCGTGGTACGACTCCACCACCGGCACCGCATTGCCGCCACTGGAAAGCTGGAATGGCGACTATGCCAAGCCACTGAATGACGCTGGCAGTGCCGGCAGTGACTTTACCGACAAGATGAAAAGTGCCTATTCGGCGGCGCGTTTCAGCCTGGCAGACAGCTTGAGTCTGATTGTCGGCGCGCGTGCGATTGATCTCGACAGCGAAGGCGAGAACTACGGTGACAGCAAGGCCACCAGCGAGAACAAAATCGTCCCGTATACCGGTGTGGTCTACGACCTTAACGATGAGTATTCTGTATACGCCAGTTACACCGAGATATTCACTCCGCAAACCAAAGAAACCTTTGCCGGTGACCGACTCGATCCAATCGAAGGGGTGAACTACGAAGCCGGTATTAAGGGTGAGTTGTTCGACGATACGGTGAATGTTTCGTTCGCCGTATTCCGCACCGAGCAGGACAATATTGCCGAAGTGGCCGGCATGAGCGGCGCGACCACCTATTACTCAGCCGCCGAAGGGATTACCAGCGAAGGTTATGAACTGGAGGTTTCCGGCGAACTGCTGCCTGGTTTACAGACCACCGCCGGCTACACCTTTGTTGATATCACCGATGCCGATGACCGCCATGCGGTGACCTACGCACCCAAACATATGGTGCGTGCATCCACGACGTATCGGGTGCCCGGCATCGACAAACTCAAGGTCGGTGGCAGCCTCAGCTGGCAGGACGAAATTTACAACGGCATTGCCGAGCAGGACAGCTACGCACTGGTCAACCTGATGGCCAGTTACGAGATCGACGAGCACTGGAACGTCTCGGCCAATCTCAACAACCTCACCGATGAAAAGTACCTGACCAGCCTGTACTGGACGCAGGCCTATTACGGTGCCCCACGTAACGCCAGCATGACGGTCAGCTGGAAATACTGAATACCGGCGCCCCGCAAGCGGCATTGCGGGGCGCGGCTTATGGGATAGTTTATGCGCGCAGCACTGGTTCGTTTACACCGCTGGTTTGGCTTATTCATCGCGGTGTTCCTGATTGTCTCCGGCCTGACCGGCGCGATCATTTCCTGGGATCATGAGATCGACGAGTGGCTTAACCCCACGTTGTTCAAGTCCACCACGGTGGGCACCCCACAATCGCCGCTGGAGTTGGCCGATCAACTGGAGACGCGCGACCCGCGTTTGCAGGTCGGCTTCATGCCGCTGTACACCGAGCCCGGCCATGCCTTTGGCATGAGCGTTAATTCGCGCGTCGACCCGGCCACCAACAAAGCCTATGAGCTGGGCTTTAACCAGCTCGCGCTTGATCCGGTTACAGCGCAAGAGCAGGGCAAGCGCATGTGGGGCGCGGTGTCGTTGACCCGCGAAAACCTCATGCCGTTTCTCTACAAGCTGCATTACAGCATGCATATTCCCGATGGTTTTGGCATTGAGCTGGGCGTGCTGCTGTTCGGGATCGTGGCGATAGTCTGGACGCTGGATGCCTTTGTTGCGCTGTGGTTGTCGTTCCCCAGCTGGCGCGCGTGGCGCAAGTCGTTGGCGTTTCGTGTGCGTCAGGGCGGCTACAAGCTCAACTTCGACCTGCACCGTTCAGGCGGTGTGTGGATCTGGCTGCTGTTGCTGGTGTTGGCAGTTACGTCGGTGTCGATGAACCTCAACGTACAGGTCACCCGGCCACTGGTTGAGCTGTTCTCGCCGCTAACGCCGAGCCCGTTTGCCAGTCGCACGCCGGTGAGTCTCGATCAGCAGGTAACGCCTGCGATCAATCGGGCGCAGGTGGTTGCGCGGGCTAGCAGCGATGCTCCTGAATTGGGGATCACCAACCCGGCTGGCGGGGTGTTCTATTCGCCGGAGTTTGATGTGTATGGCGTCGGCTTCTACACCGCCGAGAATGATCATGGCGATGGCGGGCTGGGCAATCCGTGGCTGTATTACGATGGCCAGACTGGCGAGCCGGTGGGTCACTCGATTCCGGGCACCGGCAGTGCCGGGGATATTTTCATGCAGGCACAGTTCCCGCTGCATTCAGGGCGGATTCTCGGCATGCCGGGGCGTATTCTGGTGTCGGTGATGGGCTTGGCGGTTGCCGGTTTATCCATCACCGGGCTGGTGATCTGGGCCAGAAAGCGCCGCTCGCGGGTTCTCGGTCGCGAACGCCGCAGTGTGCTGAAGCAGGCCGTCAGCTAGCGCGTTGGCCAGCTGACTATTACCTGAGGCGTTAGAGGATCGGTGAAACCAGACGCGCGACGCGCATGCCGAATTGCTGCAGGACGTTGACGCTTTTACGGTCAGCGGTTTGCAGCTCACGGGCCAGTTTGAAGTCATCGTTGAGCATCTGCTCAACCTCCAGGGCGAAGGTGTTATCCACCGTCAGCAGGTTGATTTCGAAATTCAGCCGGAACGAGCGGTTATCGAAGTTGGCGCTGCCGATGATGGCGGCGCCGGAGTCGATCAGCATGGCCTTCTGGTGAATAAAACCGGGCTGGTAGCAGAACACGCGAATGCCACCTTTCATGGCCTGAAAGGCGTACAGGCGAGTCGCGGCCGATACCACTTTGCTGTCGCCATGCGCGGGGATCATCACGCGCACATCGACACCGCGCAGCACCGCCAGGCGCAAGGCCGCGTCCAGCGACTCATCCGGAATGAAGTAGGGCGTGGAGATCCAGATGCGCTCATTGGCGGCATGGATCGCTTCGACGAACAACAGCGAACCGGTTTCCTGCGGGTCTGCCGGCCCGCTGGGGATGACCTGACACAGCACTCCGCCCGCGTCGAAATGTTCAGGCAGTACCAGCTTGGGCAGTTCATGGGTGGCCCAGAACCAATCCTGTGCGAACGACACCTGCAAGCTCGCCACCACCGGCCCGTGAATCTGCACATGCGTATCGCGCCACGGCGAGAGCTTGGGGTCTTTGCCCATGTACTCGTCGCCCACGTTGTGGCCGCCAACGAAACCGGTGATGCCATCGACCACGACGATTTTGCGGTGATTGCGGAAGTTCAGCTGGAAGCGATCAAGGATGCCGCCGCCCGTTGGGAACTCACTGACGTTTACGCCGCCAGCGCGCAGGCTGTCGACATAGGCTGCGGGGAGGGCATGGCTGCCGATACCGTCGTACAGGAAGTAAACCTGCACGCCTGCTGCTGCGCGCTCAAGCATGGCTTGATGCATGCGTTTGCCGAGTTCGTCATCGTGAACGATATAAAACTGAATCAGCGCCACCTTCTGCGCCTTGCTCAGGGCGGTGAAGATGGCGGCAAAGGTATCTTGTCCGTTAACTAGCAACTTGACCTGATTATTCGCCAGGCACGGCAGACGGCTGAGCTTGGGCAGTGCGCGCAGACGACGGTACAGCGGCGACTCACGAGCGGCTTCTGCCTCAGCCAGCCACGGCTTGGAGTCCAGCGAGGTCATGGCCTGACGCATCTCTTCGTCACACTTGCGACGCGCTTTCACGTAAGCGTCGAAACGGCTGCGGCCAAATACGATGTAGGGCAACAGGGTCAGGTAGGGCATGAAGAATAATGACAAACCCCAGGCCAGCGCGCCTTGCGCGGTACGCACGGTGAGCACGGCATGAACGGCGGCAATCAGCCCGCACAGGTGAATGGAGATAAGCAGGTAGCTGAGAAAATGGGGCATGCCGAAATCCGCGAGCATTACTTAGTCCTTTATTGAGCCTTCAGAGCAGAGATAGTGCAGTGATTGGCTGGCGTTAGTCTAAAGTTTAATTGGCTGGACTTGTGCAGAGTAGTAGTCCCCCAGACTGCACGATTGGCGCATGACTGTTAGTATGGTTGGTTGAGTCGATTGCGAGTCGGCTGAAAGTTGTGCGGATATAAGCTGCACATGATTGTCAGCAAGACCAAGAAAAGGAGCTATTCATGGGCCAAGACCCTTCGCAAGACCCTGCTGCAAAGCCAGTTGATGACCGGCCAGACAGTATTCCCGCGCCTAGCGGCGAGTCCAATCTGATCGACACGGATTATGTTATCGGGCAGGACAACTACACCGGTAAGTTCCTGTTTTCCATGGACATCCACAGTAAGGTTTTCAGCATTTCGGCGTTGGTCGTGGTGTTGTTTGTCGTACTGACGATGGCCTTGCAAACAGAAGTAGAGCCGCTGTTTACATCCCTGCGGGACTGGCTGACCCACCACATGGCGTGGTTCTTCCTCAGCGCCGGTAATATCTTCGTGCTGTTGTGTATCGCTCTGGTCGTCTCGCCGCTGGGCCGGGTGCGGTTGGGCGGTAAAGAGGCCGTGCCGGACTACACCTATATCGGCTGGTTCTCCATGCTGTTCGCCGCCGGTATGGGTATCGGCCTGATGTTCTACGGCGTTGCCGAGCCGATGGGGCATTTCTCATCTGCAATGGGCGGCATTACCGTGGGCGCAGATGGCGTGCGTACCGACTGGGCGCCATTGGGCGGTGCCGAGGGTGATCCCAAAGCCGCTGCCAGCCTGGCAATGGCTGCAACCATTTTTCACTGGGGCCTGCACCCGTGGGCGATCTACGCGGTTGTTGGTCTGGCGCTTGCGCTGTTTTCCTTCAACAAAGGCTTACCCCTGAGCATCCGCTCTATTTTCTACCCGCTGCTGGGTGAGCGTGTATGGGGCTGGCCGGGCCACATCGTCGATATCCTGGCGGTCTTTGCCACCCTGTTTGGTCTGGCGACTTCTCTGGGTGTGGGTGCCGAGCAGGCGCTGGGCGGGTTGCATCACCTGTTCGGCTTCTCGGTGTCGAATGCCAACAAGGTATTTTTGATTGTCGGCATCACCGGCATCGCCTTGCTGTCAGTGCTTGCGGGTCTCGACAAGGGTGTGAAAATCCTTTCCGAGATCAACATGGGCCTGGCCTTCCTGCTGCTGGCGTTCATCATTGTCGTCGGGCCTACTCTGGCGATCTTCACCGGCTTCTTCAGCAACCTGGCGGCTTATGCCACCTACCTGCCCGAGTTGTCTAACCCGTTCAACCGGGCAGATGCCAACTTCACGCAAGGCTGGACTGCCTTCTACTGGGCCTGGTGGATTAGCTGGTCGCCATTTGTCGGCATGTTTATCGCGCGCGTAAGCCGTGGCCGTACCGTTCGCGAATTCCTCGTTTCGGTATTGCTGGTGCCTTCAATCGTGTCGGTATTGTGGATGACTGCCTTCGGTGGCACCGCCATCGGCCAGCTGGTCACTGACGGCTTTACTGGTGTGCAGGATGCTGCGTTGGAACTGAAACTCTTCGCCATGCTGGCTGAGTTGCCGCTGGCGCAGATCACCTCGTTCATCGGTATCGTTCTGGTGGTGGTGTTCTTTGTCACCTCGTCCGACTCCGGCTCTCTGGTAATCGATACCATCACCGCAGGCGGCAAGGTCAATGCGCCGGTGCCACAGCGGGTGTTCTGGGTATTGATCGAGGGTATCGTGGCCATCGCCCTGCTGTTGGGTGGCGGGCTCGGCGCCTTGCAGGCAATGTCTGTTTCGACCGGCTTGCCGTTTACCGTGGTGCTGTTGGTGGGTTGTATTGCCATCGTCAAAGGCTTGATGTCCGAGCCGCGGTAAATCGCTCGCTGCTACAACTAAAGGCGCGTCCGGTTTCGGACGCGCCTTTTTTATTGGGCGCTGTTCAAGTCTTTCGGCCTGTACTACAGCCAGAGATCGCCGAGTGGCGTGTCAGGCGAGAAATGCGTGGCGATCTGCGCTTGCAGCAGCTCGGCTGTTGCCATTGCATCGGTCAGCGCGTGATGCGCCTGATAATGCGGCAGGTTGTAACGCAGGCGGCTGTCGGCCAGGCGAATCGACAAAGGTTGGCGGCGCAGCAATTTGCTCCACAAGCTCTGCTTCAACTGGCTGCCATGTAGATGAGCCTCCAGTTGCATGGTGTCGATTACCGGAAAACTAAGGCCTTCATTGAGGTGTACATGCACCGCATGATTAAGAAACTCACGCTCGATGTTGCGGTAATGCACCACCACAATTTTGCCGGCCATAGCGTCGAGTAACTCCTCGAAGATATGGGTGAGGCGGGGGGCATTGTCGATGTCGGAGTGGGTAATGTGATGGAACGCCACCGACTCGCTGCTGAGTTCAGACATCGGCTTTACTACCCAGTATTTGCTCTGGCCGCAATGAATCCGATTCAGGTCGAAAGGCATCAGGCCCAGGCTGACAATCGAATGTGTGCCGACTTGCAAACCGGTGGTTTCGACATCCAGTGCAATCATCGGCACGTCGCGTATCGGCGTGTCTGCTGCGGGTACACCGGCAGCATAAAACCCGCGCAAATGTGAGTCCTTGGCCGTTTCCGCCAGTGCTGCAAGATGCGCCTGCCAGTTTGGCGCAACTGTTTGCGGCTCGCGCTCACGCGGCATGAACAGGCTCATCTCGGCTTACCTGCCGGGTGCGCCGGGTAGCGGAAACGCAGGAACTTTTGCGCGTTACTCAGTACCTGGAAGGCCTCTTTGAGATTGTGCCGGTCAGTGGCTGAGATTTTCTCGGGCTCGATGTAGTTGTTCGGCACGCGGCCTTCTTCCAACTCCAGCGCCTGATGGCGGATGCGCACAATCGACAGGAACTCGAATGCATAGCGCAGGTGGTTGATTGCCTCCTGCGGCATCAGTTTAGTGGCGGCGATGGCATCAAGGCGCTCCAGCGAGTTTTGCGCGGTGGCGCCACAAGCCAGCGCGTGCACGCGGATTAAGTCAGTCAGCGGCGCCGTACCGCGGCCCTTGAGATTGATGATGTGTTTCTGCTGGCCGTCGGTTTCCATCACAAAGGTGCGGAAGAAGCCCAGCGGCGGCGTCCGATTGAGTGCGTTACGCGCCAGCGCCGCGAGAAACAGCGGGCTGTTGCTGGCCTTGTCGGCGAGCAGTTCCTTGAGTGTTTCAACCAGATCGGCATTGCCGTAGACGCTGTCGAGATCGAAGAAAATGCAGGCATTGAGCAAGGTCTGGGCGCTGGGCTTGTCGATCCAGTCATTGAAGTAGCGCTTCCACACCCGTAGCGGTTGGCGCAATTTGGTGTTGGTCGCCATGATGCCGCCTTTGCAGTAGCTATACCCGCAGGCGGCGAGGCCATCACTGACAAAGGTAGCCAACTTGAGAAAATACTCGTCATGCAGCTTCGGGTCGAAGCTGTCGTCGAGCACCATCGCGTTGTCCTGATCGGTGACAATCAACTGTTCGTCACGCGCCATCGAGCCCAGTGCCATGAAGCTGTAAGGCACTGGCGGCGGCCCGAATTGTTCTTCGCCCAACTCCAGCAAGCGCTGAGTAAAGCCCCGGCCGATGCCAGCCATCGCGCTGCCGATCATGTGCGCGCTGGCTTCCTCGTTGGCCATGCGCAGGAACGTGGAGCGCAGGTCCGGCACCAGTGCCTGCAACTCGGCGACCGACTTGCGGTTGTAGATGCTGTTAGCCAGATACAGGCTGCTCTGCGACTCGTAGCGGATGATATCCGCCAGATTGATCATGCCAATCGGCCGCCGCCGGCTGAGCACCGGAAGGTGGTGAATATTGTTGCGCAGCATCTGCAACATGGCCTCAAACACCGTGTCATCCGATTGCACAGTGATCGGGTGAGCAGTCATGACATCACACACGGACGTCTCTGGCGGCAGGCCTTCGGCGATTACGCGAGTACGGAAATCGCGGTCGGTAACAATGCCGATCATGCTCGCAACAGGCTTGTCCAAAGGCTCGACTCGCTCAGGATTGGGCCAGCTTGAGTCGGGATCAACAATCAGCACTGACGAGACGCCTTCTTGCGTCATCGCCTGCGCTGCTTCCTGCACCGTTGCACGCGGGCCGACGGTTACCGGCATGCGGCTAACCAGCTTGCGCACCTTGATCTTCATCAGGTCGCTGGCCTTGCCATGCGAGTCGACAGCGGACTTCAGGCGCGACTGACCTTCGGCTTCGACGAAGTCGGCAAAGCTGTCATGGTTATCACACAGTTGATGGAACAGCGCCGCGGGCAAAAAATAGATCAGGCTGTCTTCAATTGCCCGCGCCGGCAGGCGGACTTTGTTGTTACGCAGCAGGCCGAACTGACCAAAAATATCGCCCTCGGTCAGGCGGTTGTAGAGGTCGCCGTCACGCCGATAAATCTCGACTGCGCCCGAGCGCACATAGTGCAGATCATGAATCGGGGCACCATAGCTGAGGATGTCAGTGCCAGCCTTGAAGTACTTGATTTCAACCTGAGGCGCTATCTCGTCCAGGGTATCTTCCGGCAGGCCATCAAACGGCGGAAAGCGACTTAGGTGGTCCCTGATTTCGATCAACTCGATTTGCATGCGATCCTCGCGTGTTGCAACTTTCGACAATTAGGGTCAACGATACAGGTTATAGCCTGTTCAGAGGGCCACTGTTTGTTTGTCGGGCCTCCTGCCGGGTTGTTCTATCAAAAGTTGCTGTTATTTCAATAGGTTCCACGTGGAACTCTCTCGAGAGTTCAGTTGCTGAGAAGCCGGGGCTCAGGCGCTGCGCAGATGACAGATCTGCCCGGTTGTCAGTGCAATGGAGTAGGCCAAGGCAAATCGCAGACAAAAAAAGACCGCGAAGATCGCGGTCCTAAGCACCATTAATGTTCTGCCAACACATGATCAGCAGGGGCGTGAGTCTCCCGCTGCTATTAAGCACTTTGCAGATGACACTAATGTGTACTTTTTGTGGTGTTGGTGAAAACGTTGAGTGTTTGCAACGTGACCCTAGCGGCTCATCCACACCCCTTTGCTCTGTTGCTCGCAAAAGGGCTTGAGGAAGTTACTGTCGCTGGCGACGCCGTAATAGTGGATATCTTGCTGGTACGGCGTACCGTTGATTTTGGCATTGCGGCAGACGCCGAAAGCGCCTGTCGGGCATTGCTCGACAAAGGCGACATCAACCTTTTGCCCTTTGAGTTCGGGCTTGCAGAAGCCGCTGCGGAACAGGTTGGGTGGGATGCTGCGGTTCTGCTGGCAAACTTTTACGTCCAGGCGCTGCGCCTGAGTGTGCACAACACAGGCCTCGCCCCAAGCCAGGCTCGACATTACACTCAACGCCAGTACTGCAAAGCAACGCATGCGGCCACCTCCGGATCAATTCCGGCGACTCTAGCACGCCGCCATTTCTGCGTCAGCGCCGCCCTGCGATGCTGTGATCGCGCTGCTTATTTTTGCCTCACACGACTAGGTTCAGGCCATGCTCAAGAACATTCCGACTCAATTGATAGCAGGGCCTCTTGGCGCCGGTAAAACCAGCCTGATCGATCATCTTTTGGCGCAGCGTCCCGCGCACGAACGCTGGGCGATATTGATCAATGAGTTTGGCATGATCGGCCTGGACGCCGCGTTGTTGAGTCGTGATGAAGACGGTCTGGCGATTGCCGAGGTGGCGGGAGGTTGCCTGTGTTGCGTCAACGGCGTGCCATTTCAGGTAGGGCTGAGCCGACTGCTGCGCAAGGTCAAACCGCATCGGCTGTTTATCGAGCCTTCCGGGCTCGGGCATCCGAATAGTCTGCTCCAGCAACTGCAAGCGCCGCCTTGGCAAGATGTGCTGGCAGTGCAGCCGTTGGTCATGGTTCTGGATGCGGCTGCGTTGGCGCAGGGAGTTGCATTGCCTGAGAGCCAGCAGCAGGCTGTGGATAAAGCCGCATTGCTGGTGCTTAACAAGGCAGAGAATCTGACTTCACGCGATAAGCTCAGTGTAGCCGCGCAGTTTGTGGATAACTCAATTGTATGGACCACGCAGGGCCAGTTAGCGCTGGCCAAACTGCCAGGCATTGAGTTCTCGGCAGTCGCTGGCGAACAGTCCATCGCCTTGCCTGCGACTGGCCCTGCCTTGGGTCAGGTTTGGCAAAATCCGCAGCAACCCATCACCCAGGTTCAGCAGCAAGCCGAGGGTTGGAGTATCGGTTGGCGCTGGCATCCCAGCCAACATTTTGAACTGTCGCGCATCGAGGCGTTTTTGCTCGGGTTGCCGTGGCGCCGGGCCAAGCTGTTGCTGCAAACGGCGCAAGGCTGTTACTCGGCCAATGCGCTGGCGCAACAAGCGCTGCACTTTAAACCCAGCGAGTGGCGCAAGGACTCACGCCTTGAACTGATTTTCAGCAGCGCACAAGACGCTCAGGCATTAACGGCTGGTGTGAGCTGTTGTCTGGCGGATGCCTCTGATGCTTGAGTTGCGCTTTCACCAGCAGGAGGGCGCTGGTTACACTGCGCGCTGATTTTTACAGGCGCAGGCTATGCAACTCATTCAGTGGTCACACGAAAGCTCTGCAGGTTTCACGTTGCGCGGCTGGCATACGCCGCCCAGCGGCAAACCCGTGCTGCATTTCATTCATGGCAACGGCTACTGCGGACGTGTTTATGAGCCGATGCTGGAGTTGCTGGCAGCGGACTTTGATCTGTGGCTGTGTGATGTTCAGGGCCACGGCGACAGTGATCACGGCGGGCGCTTTCATGGCTGGAATCGCAATGCCGAGTTGGCCCTTGAAGCCTTCGCCGTTGGCTGCACGATGTTTGCCGATGTGGAGCGCTATGCCGTCGGCCACAGCTTTGGCGGCGTGCTCACTAGCCTGATGCTGGCCCAGCAGCCGCAGTTGTTCAAACGCGCGGTGTTGCTTGATCCGGTGCTGTTTACTAAGGCCATGATCGGGGTCATGGCGTTGTCTGATGTTACTGGTTTGAGCAAGCGTCACGGCGAGGCTACCCGTGCACTGAAACGACGCAGTACATGGCCGGATCGGGAAGCGGCGTATGCCAGCCTGCATAATCGTGGGATGTTCCGGGGTTGGACTGAACCGGCATTTCTGGCTTATATCAACCATGCGCTGAAAGACACCGACAACGCTGTCGAACTCAAGTGTCGACCCAGTCGCGAAGCCGATATTTTTGGCTCTTATCCCAGGCGCCTCTGGCCGTCGTTGGCGCGTGTGACCACGCCAACGCAGGTGATAGTCGGGCAGAACACGTATCCGTTTGTGGCCAAGTCAGTTGCACGCTGGTGCGCGAGTAATGCGCATGTCAGTGCGCATACTGTGCCGGGCGGGCATTGCTTCATGCAGGAACGACCCGAGGACACAGCCGCCCGGGTTACAGCGGCCCTGCTCGGGAATAGCTGAGGAAGTTTGCCTCGGTTAGTCGCGGGGCGGGCGATGCTCGCGGCGCCACTGATCGAGTTCGATCACCTGCGAAGTCCGCGGGCGGGGCGTATTCGGTTGCTCCGCACTTGTATCCGGCGGAGCAGGTCGCGCATTGATCACCTGCGGGCCATCACCCATGGGTTGGCGAAATGGATGCGGCTCAAGTTCGATGCGGCCCATCTGCTGGCCAAACATGACCACACGACCGACATGGCGCT
>MDTG01062541.1_pt1 | contig 15151 bp, 13 predicted proteins | sample 811421 | NCBI WGS metagenome assembly MDTG01 (sample SAMN05326645, study PRJNA326480) | marine metagenome | isolation source: seawater | place: Pacific Ocean: South East | collected 2011
ATAGGAGGACGACGTGCGGCCCGCATAGTCCTCGGGTAGGTCGCATGAGGTGCACGGCGACGTGCATCCCAGATGAATGACGGCATACGACAGAACCCGGCTTATCGGCCGACTCTCTCTTTCTCGAATCGATCCGCTCGGGCGCAGCCGCCCTCGAGAGCGGGTCGTCCTTGCTGGTATTCCCACTTTGCCCCACCGGGGGCGGCGCGTACGTTGCATACGCCGTGTGGATGCACTTCAATAGCTGTATTTACATACAGTATTGATCGCCAAGCAACTGACCCGAAAGCCCTAAAAATTGTCATTTCCGTCTCGGGTGATGCCTGTGAAGACACGCGGAACTCGCTGATTGGTGGGGATTTTTTGTCGATTGGTTGTCTTGACACTCTGTTTAGGCCCTGCCTATAGTGGCGTCGAAGGGAGCGAAGTGGGGCAGAGTGGTTTAAATAGCGCCCAGAGGCCATCCAGTGTTCAAGGGGTCACACGCGGTCACCGTTGATGCCAAGGGTCGTATAGCGATACCGGCGTCTTACAGGCAGTCGTTGCTTGATGACTGCGCGGGTCGGCTTGTGCTCACGCGACATTGGGATGGTTGTCTGTTGATTTATCCGGCGCCCGAATTTCAGGCCTTCGAAACACAATTGCTTGCACGCGGCAGTCTCAATCCAAAGGTGCGCGATATTCAGCGTTTCTTCATTGGCAACGCACGCGACGTGGATATGGACCGGCAAGGGCGTCTGCTCCTGCCCGGGCCGCTGCGCAGCGCTGCAGGATTGGGTAGCAAGGCCACGTTGTCGGGCATCGGCAACCTGTTCGAGTTGTGGGATGCCGACACCTTTGATCGACGTAACGCCGACACGGCTGACGCGCTGGCCGCCGATGCCGCTGCCGGTGATCTGCCCGACGTGTTGATGGACATCAGTCTATGAGCTGCCTGGCCCCGGAAAATTCATTGGAGTGTCCTGTCATGGCCGAGCCGTCCCACGTGCCGGTGATGCGCGATGCCTGTCTGGATGCGTTGGCGATTCGACCGGCGGGCGTCTATCTCGATGCCACCTTCGGCCGGGGCGGTCATGCCCGTGCCATTCTCGAGCGGCTCGGCCCGGAGGGGCATCTGCTGGTCTTTGACCAGGATCCGGATGCCCAAGCCGTTGCCGACGATGTTTTCAATGACTCGCGGCTCGTTTTCGTGGCGCGATCGTTTGCCGAGCTGGGCGATGAGATCGCCGCGCGCGGCCTGGCCGGTCGTGTGGATGGCATTCTGTTCGATCTGGGCGTGTCCTCGCCGCAGTTCGATGTTGCCGAGCGCGGGTTTTCGTTTCGTCATGCCGGCCCGCTGGACATGCGCATGAATACGCGTACGGGCACCACGCTGGGCCAATGGCTGGCCCAGGCCAGCCACGGCGAGATCGCTCACGTGATCAAGACATTGGGCGAAGAACCGATGGCCGGGCGTATCGCCGGGCGTATTCTCGATGCCCGCGAGGCCGGCACCCTGACCGACACGGGCGCGCTGGCCCGGATCGTGGCGGATGCCGTGCCGGCCCGGATCAGCCAGACCAAACGGATCCATCCGGCCACGCGCACCTTTCAGGCCTTTCGTATGCATATCAACGACGAGCTCGGTGCTCTTGACGCCGGGTTGGCCGGTGCGCTGCCAGCGCTGGCTCCGGGGGGGCGGCTGGCGGTCATCAGCTTCCACTCGCTGGAGGATCGCCGGGTCAAACGCTTCATGCGGGCCCAGGCCCAGCCGGCCCAGCCGGCCGTGCCGATGGCGCCCGCGGTAGAGCCGGCTCTGTCGCTGGTCAATAAACCCAGACGGGCCGATGCCATGGAAATCGCGGCCAACCCGCGGGCCCGTAGCGCAATGCTTCGCGTGGCCGAGCGCACTCAGGCGCCGAAGGTGATCGTATGATCAAGCACCCGATTCTGCTGCTCGTTGCTCTGCTGGTGGTGAATATCGCCAGTGCCGTGGCCGTGGTGCAGACCAAGCACCAGACGCGCGAGCTGTATCACGAACTGCAGGCCGAGCGACAGACGCGCGATCAGCTGGCCACCGAGTGGGCCCAGATCCAGCTCGAGAACAGCGCCTGGTCCAGTCCGGACCGGGTTTCGCAGGTCGCTCGTCAGGAACTCGAGATGATCCAGCCGGCCGATTACATCGTGCTGGGGGCGGGCTAGCTCGTGTCCGAGGATACGCCGACAAACTTCACGCCGCCTCGATGGCGGGCCTGGGTCGTGCTGGGCCTGTTCGCCGTATTCGGTGTCTCGCTGGTCGTGCGTGCAGTGGATCTCCAGATCTACGACGAGGCGTTTCTGACCCACCAGGGCGACATGCGCCATATCCGCACGCTGGAGATTCCGGCCAATCGCGGCGCGATCGTTGATCGCAACGGCCGACCGCTGGCGTTGTCCGCCCCCACGGAATCTGTATGGGCCGTGCCGGGGGCCGTACTGGACGCGCCGGAGAAGATCGCGCCTCTGGCGCAGTCACTGGGTATGGATCCCGCGTCGCTGGAAAAACGGCTGACCCGGTACAAATCACGTCAGTTCCTGTATCTCAAACGCCAGCTTTCGCCCTTTGATGCGCATCAGGTCATGGCTCTGGATACGCCGGGCGTGTTTCTGCAGCGCGAATACAAGCGCTATTACCCAGCCGGCGAGGCGGCTGCCCAGCTGGTGGGGCTGACCAATATCGACGGCAAGGGCCAGTCGGGTGTCGAGCTGGCTCGTAACGCGTATCTCGAGGGTGAGCCCGGCGAGCGCAAGGTGATCAAGGACGGCCGCGGGCGGGCCGTGGATGATCTGGACGAATACAAGATGCCCAAGCCCGGTCAGGATCTGAAGCTGACCATCGATTCACGCCTGCAGTATCTGGCCTATCGCAACATCAAACAGGCCGTGGTCGAGCACAAGGCCAAGGACGGCGTGGTGGTCATGCTCGACCCGCGTACGGGAGGGATCCTGGCGATGGCTTCGTATCCCAGCTTCAATCCCAACGATCGAAGTTCGATCAAGCCGGCCGGCATGCGTATGCGGGCGGCCACCGATGTCATGGAGCCGGGCTCCACGGCCAAGCCGATCGTGCTCTCCGGCGCGCTCGATAACGGGCTCTACGACACGAACAGCATCATTCACACCAAGGGCTGGTTCCAGGTCGGCCGGCTCACGATCAAGGACGAGCTGAACTACGGCGATGAGGATTTCGCCAAGATCCTGAAGAAATCCTCCAACGTGGGTGCGGCGCACGTGGGCCTGGCGATGGGCCCGAAAAAAGTCTGGCAGGATTTCCGCAACTTCGGGTTCGGCGAGACCACCGGGTCCGGTTTTCCCGGCGAACGTTTCGGGGTGTTGAAGGATTTCTACACCTGGGACAGGGTCGAGACCGCCACCGCGTCCTACGGCTACGGTTTCGCCGTGACCCCGCTGCAACTCGCCCGTGCCTATAGCGCGATCGCCAGCCAGGGCAAACTGCGCAGCCTGCGCCTGATTCTGGGCCAGGGCGCGAACATGCACCCGCCGGCGCAGCAGGCGATCTCGCCGGAGACGGCCAAAACCATGCGCCGTCTGCTCGAGGGGGTCGTCGCCCCGGACGGCACGGCCTCACGCGCCGCGATCGCCGGTTACAGCGTGGCCGGCAAGACGGGCACCGCGCGCAAGATCAGCAACGACGGCTATCACTTGGATCAGCACCGGGCGTTGTTCGTGGGGATGGCGCCAGCGGACAACCCGCGCGTGGTCACGCTGGTGGTCGTGGATGCGCCGACGCGCGGCTCGTATTACGGCGGCACCGTGGCGGCCCCGGTGTTTGCCGACATCATGGCCAGCGCCATGCGGATTCTGCATGTCCCGCCGGACGAGCCGAAGATGTTGACCGCTGCGACCTACCACCCGAACCGAGGAGGCTGAGATGACGATGAACACGCATCCAGCCACGACGTTGAGCCGGCTGCTGGCGGCCTATACCGAGGCCGCGCTGCCCGAGACCCCGATCAACGATGTCTGCCTGGACAGTCGCACGCTCGGTGCAGGGGCATTGTTTCTGGCGCTGGCCGGTACCCGCGGGCACGGGCTGGACCACGTCGAGCACGCGTTGGCCGGCGGGGCTGCAGCCATTGCCTACGAGCCGGCAGAAGGCCTCGAGCTGCCCGCCCTGGATCTGCCGCTGATTCCGGTGCCGGGGCTGACGACTCGAGCCGGCGAGATTGCCGCCGATTTTTATGGCCGGCCGGCCGAGCGCCTGTATATGACGGGGATCACCGGCACCGATGGCAAGACCTCCTGTGCCTGGCTGCTGGCCCAGGCCATGAGTGAGCTGGGCATGGCCTGTGGCTATATCGGCACGCTGGGCTTCGGTGATCCGGCCGCGCTGTCGCTGGCGACCCACACCACGCCGGACGCCACGCGGATCCAGCACTGGTTGGCCCGGATCGCCGACAGCGGCTTTTCTGCCACGGCCATGGAGGTGTCGTCTCACGCACTGGCCCAGCATCGCACCGATGCCGTGGCCTTCGATGTGGCCGTGCTGACACAGATCGGGCGCGATCATCTGGATTATCACGGCAGTGACGCAGCCTATGCGGCCGCCAAGCGCCGCTTGTTCATGCACGACACGCTCTCGCACGTGGTTCTCAACGCCGACGACACGCACGGCGCGGCATGGCTGGCCGAGGCCGCCACGCGCGCCAACGTCACGCCGATCGCTTACGGCCGGCATGAGGCGGTGGCCGAACAGGCCCATCACGTGCATATCGTGGCCGTCGACGCGCATGCCGATGGCCTGGGCGTCACAGTGGACACCCACGCGGGCCGAACCCGCCTGGATACCGGCCTGATCGGGCTCTTTCATGCTCATAATCTGGCGGCCTGCATGGCCGTGCTGTTGGCACGCGGCGTCGATCTCGCGGATGCCGCTCGCGCACTGTCGGCGGCCACGACCGTGCCCGGACGCATGGAGCGTATCGCCGGCTCTGATGAAGCGGGTCTCGAGGCCGCGCCGCTGGTCGTCGTTGACTATGCCCACACCGCCGGTGCGCTGGAGGCCGCGTTGTCGAGCCTGCGTGCCCATGTGACCGGACAGGTGTTGTGTGTCTTCGGCTGCGGCGGTGATCGCGATCGCGGCAAGCGCGCGCTGATGGGGGCCGCCGCCGGCGGCGCCGATCGTGTCTGGCTGACCGATGACAACCCGCGCGGCGAGACGCCGGCCGATATCGTGGCCGAGATTCGTGCCGGCTTGCCCGCCGACTGGGTCGAGGGCCACGACTTCGACATCGAGCATCGCCGGGCCCGCGCGATCGCGGCCGCGATCAATGCGGCCGGCCCCAGGGATGTCGTGCTGATCGCTGGCAAGGGCCATGAAACGACCCAGCAGTACGGTTTGCATATCTATCCATTCGACGATCGCGTATCGGCGGCCCAGGCGCTGAATGCACGCCGCGCCGCGCGCGTCGCCTCCGTCCACGCCCGGGAGACGACATGAAAGGCCGTCTATCCGCATTCGCGGCGGCCCTCGGTGCCGAGCTGATCGGGGCCGACGCCGAGTTCGTCAGCGCCACGATCGACACAAGGCGCATCACCCCCGGGGCACTGTTCTTTGCCTTGTCCGGTGCCAACCACGACGGCCACGAGTTCGTGGCCCGCGCGGCTTCGGCCGGTGCCGCTGCGGCCGTGGTCACCCGGGCCCAGGATACGAATGTGCCGCAGCTGGTGGTCGATGACGTGGCGGGTGCTCTTCAGCGGGCGGCGCGCCTGGCCCGAGCCGGTTATCACGGCCCGGTGGCCGGCGTGACCGGCTCGAACGGCAAGACCACGGTCAAACAGATGATCGCGTCCGTGCTGGGCGAAGCCGGCACGGTGCTGGCCACCGAGGGCAACCTGAACAATCACCTGGGCGTGCCCCTCACGCTGATGCGCCTGGACAATGACCACGCCCGGGCCGTGATCGAGATGGGCGCCAACCACCCCGGCGAGATCGGCCAGCTGGCGGCCATCGCGCGGCCCACGGTAGGCGTGATCACCAACGCCGGCTGGGCCCATCTAGAAGGTTTCGGTTCGCGCGAGGGCATCGCCAAGGCCAAGGGCGAGCTGTTCATCCGCCTGCCCGATGACGGCACGGCCGTGATCAATCTCGACGATGACTATGCCGGGCTCTGGCAAGAGCTGGCCGGACGGCGCCGGGTGGTGGGCTTCGGCCTCGAGGCTTGCGAGGCCGATGTCCGCGCCGCCGATATCGAAATCACCGAGCAGGGCAGTCGTTTCATGCTTGTGATCGGGGGCGCCCAGGCGCGTGTCGAGCTGGCCATGCCCGGGCGTCATAACGTGGCCAATGCGCTGGCCGCCGCCGGCGTGGCCCATGCCATGGGCCTGGAGATCGCCAAGATCGCTGCCGGCCTGGCGCGCATGGCCCACGTCGGTGGCCGGCTGGCGGTCACCACCGCCCGCGACGGCGCGCGTCTGGTCGATGACAGCTACAACGCCAATCCCGGATCGCTGGCGGCCGCACTGGCCTGGTTGGCCACCCAGAATGGCCCACGCTGGGCAGCCCTCGGCGATATGGGCGAGCTGGGCGATCACACAGAAGCGGCCCACGAACAGGCCGGGCACGATGCCCGCGCCGCCGGTGTGTCGCGGCTGTTCGTCACCGGGGCGGCCGGCCGCGCCACGGCCCGGACATTCGGTGACGGCGGGCAGTGGTTTGCCGATCGGGAATCGCTGATTGCGGCCCTGACCGAGGCTCTGGCCGAGGCCGAGTCCGCCCCGATCGTGCTGGTCAAGGGATCGCGCAGCGCCGGCATGGATCAGGTGGCGGCCGCGCTCACTCCGCGCGCGCACGAGATGGCTCACGAATCGTCGGCGGACTCGCCATGTTGATGTTTCTCGCACAGTGGCTCGAGCCGTTTTTTTCCGGCTTTCGTGTCTTCCAGTTTCTGACCCTGCGGGCCATCCTCGGCGTGCTCACGGCGATGATCTTTTCGTTCGTCTGCGGGCCCATGCTGATTCGAGCGCTGACGGTGCATCAGATCGGCCAGCACGTGCGCGATGACGGACCACAGAGTCATCTGGTCAAGGCCGGCACGCCCACAATGGGCGGCACGCTCATTCTGGCCGCGGTATTGATCGCGACCCTGCTCTGGGCGGACCTGACCGTGGGCTGGGTGTGGCTGGTGCTGTTCGTGACCGCGGCCTTCGGGGTCGTGGGTTTCGTTGATGACTATCGCAAGCTGAAGTTCGGCAACAGCCAGGGCCTGTCGGCCAAGGCCAAATACGGCGGTCAGACGTTGATTGGGCTGATCGCCGGGCTCTGGCTGTATTTCGGGGCCACCTCGCCCGTCGAGACCAGCGTGCTGATTCCCATGCTCAAAGACGTCTCCGTGCCCCTGGGGATCGGCTACGTGATCTGGGCCTATCTGGTGGTGGTCGGCTCGTCGAACGCCGTCAATCTCACTGACGGGCTGGACGGCCTGGCGATCATGCCCTGTGTGCTGGTGGCAGCCGCTCTGGCCATCTTTGCCTATGTGACCGGCCACGCCGAGTTCTCGCGGTATCTGGGCTTTGCCTTCATACCGGGTGTGGGCGAGCTGGCGATCTTCTGTACCGCGATCGCCGGGGCAGGGCTTGGCTTTCTGTGGTTCAACGCCTACCCCGCTCAGGTCTTCATGGGCGATGTCGGGGCACTGGCGCTGGGGGCCGCGCTCGGAATCGTGGCGGTGGTCGTGCGCCAGGAGCTGGTGCTGCTGGTGATGGGCGGCATCTTCGTGGCTGAAACGGTCTCGGTGATGGTTCAGGTGGTCGGCTACAAGCTCACCGGCAAACGTATCTTTCGAATGGCGCCGCTGCATCATCATTTCGAGCTCAAGGGCTGGCCCGAGCCGAGAATCATCGTGCGGTTCTGGATCATCACCCTGGTGCTGGTGTTGATCGGTCTGTCCACGCTCAAGATCCGATGAACGCCTGGTACGCCAATCTCGCCAACAAGCGCGTGCTCATCGTGGGCTGCGGGGCCACGGGGGCCTCGGCGGCGCGCTTTGCTGCGGCTGCCGGGGCCATCGTGCGCGTGGTGGATAGCCGCGGCGTGGCCCCGGCCGCCGAAACGTTGGCCGCCGAGCTGCCCGAGGTCGAGATCATGACCGGCGGGCTGCCCGTCGAGGCGCTGGCCGGCATGGACGAGATCATGGTCTCGCCCGGCGTCGATCTGCGCGAGCCGCTGATCGAGGCGGCGCGCACGGCCGGCTACGAGGTGGTGGGCGATATCGAATGGTTCGCGCGTTGCGCGGCCGCCCCGGTCGTCGCCATCACCGGCTCCAACGGCAAGTCCACGGTCACGGCCTGGACCCACGCCATCGCTCGGCGCGGCGGTATCAACGCGGTCATCGGCGGTAATTTCGGCACGCCGGCGCTGGACCTATTGGCCGATGATGTCGAGCTCTACGTGCTGGAGCTGTCGAGCTTTCAGCTGGCGCTCTGCGACAGCCTGGCGCCGACGGTGGCCACCGTGCTCAATCTCTCGCCCGATCATATCGATCGTCACGGCGATCTTGCCGCCTATGCCGCGGCCAAGGCGCGTATCTTCGCGCATGCCGCGACCGCGCTGGTCAATGCCGACGATGGCCCGGCCGCCGAGCTGGCCGCCGGGCATGCCAACGTGGTGTCGTTCGGCACCCATGCCCGGGCTACATACCGGCTCGTCGAGAGCGGGCTGGTTCGCGGTGATACACAGGGCCCGGCGCGGGCTGATATCGCCTTGCCTGGCCGGCATAACGCCTTGAATGCGGCCGCGGTCTGGGCCCTGGCCGATGCCGTCGGGATCGAGGCCGAGGCCATCCAGGCCGGCCTGCGTGCGTTCGACGGCCTGGCCCACCGCTGTCAGCCGGTGGCCGAAATCGCTGGCGTGCGCTACGTCAACGACTCCAAGGGCACGAACCTCGGCGCCATGCTGGCCAGCTTGTCGGGCATGGACGCCCCGGTGGTGCTCCTGGCCGGCGGACAGGGCAAGGGAGCGGATTTTTCCCCGCTCGGCCCGGTCGCCGCCGAAAAGGCCCGCGCAGTGATCGTATTCGGTGAAGATGGGGCCAGGATCGCAGCCGCCGTGGCCGACCATGCGCCGGTCTTCATGGCCCGTGATCTGGCGAGTGCCGTCGCGCGCGGCGCCGATATCGCCGAGCCCGGTGATGTCGTGCTGCTCTCGCCGGGCTGTGCCAGTTTCGATCAGTTTGCCGGTTATGCCGATCGCGGCGATGCATTCGTTCGGTGTGTTCAGGAGTGTGCGGCATGAGGCGCTTGTTGTCGGCGGGTCTGCCACGCGTGGCCCCGGATCTATGGCTGCTGGGCACGCTGGCGTTGATTGCGGCACTCGGTCTGGTGATGGTTGGCTCGTCGTCGGTGGCCGTGGCCGACAAGATGGCCGATGATTCGTTGCATTTCTTCTATCGCCAGGCGATCTACGGGGTTGTCGGGCTGGTGGCCGGCTTCATCGTTCTGCATGTGCCCATGCAGACCTGGCAGCGTCATACCTTCACCATGCTGGGGCTGGGTCTGGCGCTGCTGGCGATCGTGCTGGTGCCGGGCATTGGACATTCGGTCAACGGCGCCCGGCGCTGGATCGATTTCGGCCCCGTGGCCCTGCAGGCCTCCGAGCCCGCCCGGCTGTGTCTGATTCTTTATATCACCGGCTATGCCACACGGCGCCAGACCGATCTGGCGGTCAGTTGGTCGGGCCTGCTGCGCCCGATCGTCTTTCTGGTCGTGGCCTGTTTTCTGATGCTGCTCGAGCCGGATTTCGGCGCCAGCGCGGTGCTGCTGGCCGTGGCCGGCATCATCCTGTTTGTGGCCGGCGCGCGACTGTTCAATCTGGTCGTGCTGGCCGGACTCGGGGCGGCCTGCGTGGCCGCGCTCGTCCTGTCGTCGCCGTATCGCATGCAGCGTCTGATCAGTTTCTCGGATCCATGGGCCCATCCCTTTGCCAGCGGCTTTCAGCTGACACAGTCGCTGATCGCCATCGGTCGGGGCCATGTCTTCGGCGTTGGTCTGGGCAACTCGGTCCAGAAACTGTCTTATCTGCCGGAAACACATACCGATTTCCTGTTCGCAATCTATGCCGAGGAGTTCGGGCTGATCGGCTCGCTCGTGCTGATCGGGCTGTTCTCGGTCGTTGTCTGGCGTGGCTTTGTCATTGCAGGGCGTGCGATTGAACAGGGCCAGCTTTTCGGCGGTTTCCTGGCCTACGGCCTGTCGGCGTGGATGGTTCTACAGGGCTTTGTGAACATGGCCGTCAACATGGGTCTGTTGCCGACCAAGGGGCTGACACTTCCCTTGATGAGCTATGGCGGCTCGTCGCTGGTGATGATGTGTGTGCTGTGTGCGCTGCTGATCCGCGTGGATCTGGAAAGCACGGCCGCCAAGCGCGGGGTGGCCCGATGACTGGCGTCTACGCCGGCAAGCAGGTATTGATGATGGCCGGCGGGACCGGCGGCCATGTCTTTCCCGCGCTTGCCGTAGCCGCAGAGCTTGCCCGGCAGGGGGCCACGGTCGCCTGGCTGGGCACGGCGGCTGGCATCGAGGCCCGGCTTGTGCCGGCGGCTGATATCCCGCTGCATACGATCGACGTGGCCGGGCTGCGTGGCAAGCGTTTGACCACGCTGTTGGCCGCGCCGTTTGCCATTACGCGGGCGCTCATGCAGGCGCATGCCGTGGTCAAGCGTGTGAATCCTGATCTGGTGATCGGGATGGGCGGTTTTGCGTCCGGGCCGGGCGGCCTGGTGGCGCGTGTCGCAGGCCGGCGCCTGGTGATTCACGAACAGAACGCCGCGGCAGGGCTGACCAATCGTCTGCTGGCACGCATTGCTCATGCCACGTTGCAGGCGTTTCCCGATACGTTCGTTGCCGGGCGCCGGGCCAAGACCGTGGGCAATCCGGTACGCGCCGATATTCTGGCGCTGGCCGCGCCGGAACAACGGCTCATGGCCCACGAGGGCCCGCTGCGGCTGTTGGTGCTGGGCGGCAGCGGCGGGGCACTGGCCATCAACGAGCAGGTGCCTGAAGCCCTGGCCGGTATGCCGGCGGATCGGCGGCCCGTGGTCTGGCATCAGGCCGGGCGCACGCTGGATGCTGCCGAGCAGGCCTATGAACAACACGGTGTGACGGCCCACTTGGAGGCCTTCATCGACGATATGGCCGCGGCCTATGACTGGGCCGACATGGTGGTCTGCCGGGCCGGGGCATTGACCGTGGCCGAGCTCGCAGCGGCCGGGCTGGGCGCGTTGCTGATCCCGTTTCCTCACGCCGTGGACGATCATCAGGCAGCCAATGGCCGCCATCTCGTCGATGCCGGGGCCGCGCTGATGGTGCGCCAGAACCAGCTCTCGCCTGCCCGTCTGGTCGAGGCCCTGACCGGGCTGGGGCGCAATCGCGCGGAGCTGCTCGTGCGTGCCCAGGCCGCGCGACGCGTGGCCTGGCCGGACAGTACCGCCCAGATCGTGGCGGCCTGTACACAGCCCTGGAGTGCCTCATGATGGATATCCAGAGTGCGGCGATGAGCCGTGCCGGTTTCGAGCCCTTGACGCATCGCCCGATGCGCCGGGTGCGCAACGTCCACATGGTGGGCATCGGCGGGGTCGGCATGGCCGGCATTGCGCGCGTCCTGCTCAATCTGGGCTATACCGTCACCGGTTCGGATCAAAAGGACAGTGCCACGACCCGGTCGCTCGCCGAGATGGGCGCCACGATCTACGGCGGCCACGCCGCCGAGAACGTGGAGGGGGCCGACGTGGTCGTTGTCTCGACCGCGGTCGCCGCCGACAACCCGGAAGTGGCGGCGGCCCACGAGCGGCTGGTGCCGGTGGTTCGACGCGCCGAGATGCTGGCCGAGTTGATGCGGTTTCGTTATGGCATCGCTGTTGCCGGCACGCACGGCAAGACCACGACCACCAGTCTGACGGCCCAATGCCTGGCAGACGGCGCGCTGGACCCCACTTTCATCGTGGGCGGCAAGGTGCTGGGCGCCGGTTCGAACGCGCGCTTGGGCGCCGGGCCGTATCTGGTCGCCGAGGCTGATGAATCCGATGCCTCGTTCTTGTTCCTGACGCCGATGATGGCGATCGTGACCAATATCGATGCCGATCATCTGGAAACCTATGGCGGGCAGTTCTCCAAGCTGACCGATACGTTCGTCGAGTTCCTGCATCATCTGCCGTTCTACGGTCTGGCCGTGCTCTGCTTGGATGATCCGGTCGTGCGCGAGCTGTTGCCGAAGGTGGGGCGGCCGATTCTGACCTATGGCATCGACGAGGACGCGGACTTCCGGGCCACGGAGCTATCGTTCGACGGCACGGGCAGCCATTTCACGCTGGTCACCCGCGAGGCCGGTTCGCATCGCGTGCATCTGAACCTGCCGGGGCGACACAACGTGCTCAACGCTCTCGCCGCGGCCGCCGTGGCCTATGAGCTGGGCGTGGAGATGGCCACCATCGGCGCGAGCCTGTCGGCGTTCGCCGGTATCGGCCGACGCTGCGAGGTGCTGGGCGAGTTGGGTTTCGGCCCATCGCGCGCGCTGCTGGTCGATGACTATGGTCACCATCCGCGCGAGCTGGACAGCACCATCGCGGCCGCGCGACAGGCCTGGCCGGATCGGCGCCTGGTCGTGGTCTTCCAGCCGCATCGCTATACCCGTACCCGTGACCTTTTCGAGGACTTCTGCGAAGTGCTGGCCGACCTGGATGTGCTGGTGCTGTGCGATGTCTACGGCGCGGGCGAGGCCATGATCACCGGGGCCGATGGCCGGGCGCTGGCTCGAGCCGTACGGGCCCGTGGCCGCGTGGATCCGGTGTTCGTCGATGACATCGACAAGCTCGACGACACCCTGGCCGCGCTTGTCGGTGAGCACGATCTGGTGCTCACGCTCGGCGCGGGCAATATCGGCGCGGCCGCGCAGGCGCTGGTCGCCGCGCGAGGGATCTCATGAAGATTGGTGTTTTTTTCGATGAAGGGTCATGTGGTGTGCCGGTTGTGCATCGCAGCCCGGGAGAGCAGGCATGAAAGGGCTCAAACTACGGGGTCTGCGTGATATCACGCTGGGCGCTGTCTTGTTGTTCGGCGTGGCAGCGTGCACTTGGCAGGGGCTCAAACCCGATGGCGAAGATACACGCAAGCTGTATCTCAGCGGCCACTCAGATCATGTCTCCGATGCCGAGCTGGCGCGCTTGGCCGCGCCTTACCTCAAGGCCTCGTATTTCGATATCGATCTGGCTGGCCTGCACGAGCGGCTGGCCGATCAGCCCTGGCTGACCGATATTCAGGTCTCACGCCGGTTCCCCAGTGGTATCGAGGTGCACGTCGCGGATCGCAAGCCGGTCGCCTATTGGGGGCAGGAGCAGGTGCTTGACGCCAACGGGCGGCTGTTCACCCCGGCCAAGCGGCCCAAGGGGCTGATCAGTCTGAACGGCCCGGAAACGCACGCGGCAAAAGTATATGCACAATACCGCGTACTATCCGGTATCCTCGCCGATCATAGGGCGGATCTCGTGTCTTTGACACTGGATGCGAGCGGCGACTGGCAGGCTCGCTTGAATAATGGGCTGGAGCTGCGGCTCGGGCGAACGCACCTGGCACAGCGCATGCAGCGTTTCGTTCGGTTCGCATTGAAGCGTTCGGCCGCTGAAAACGCGTTGGCCAGTGCGGCTTATGTGGATCTGCGATACAGCGACGGGTTCGCCGTGGGCGGCACGCGAACGGTCACGGCGTCAACGTCCGGGCAGGAGAGTACAGGATGAGCAAACGGCCGGAGAAGAATCTCATCGTTGGCCTAGATATCGGGACCTCGAAAGTGGCCTGTATCGTGGCTGAGGCCAACGACGGCCAGCTCGAGATCATCGGCCTGGGCAGTGCCCCATCCAAGGGCATGAAAAAAGGCATGGTGGTCAATATCGAGTCGACCACGGATTCGATCCGGCGCGCGGTCGAAGAGGCCGAGCTCATGGCCGGCTGCCGTATCCAGGCCGTGCATTGCGGTATCTCCGGGGCCCATGTCCGATCGCTGAACTCGCACGGGATCGTGGCGGTGCGCAATAAAGAAGTCACCGAGTCGGATATCGAGCGTGTGATCGATGCCGCCTGTGCGGTGGCGATTCCCGCGGATCAGAAAATCCTGCACGTACTGCCGCAGGAATTTGCTGTCGATGACAACGAAGGCATCCAGGAGCCGGTCGGCATGTCCGGCGTGCGCCTGGAGGCCAAGGTACATATCGTCACCGGTGCCGTGACTTCGGCGCACAATATCCAGAAATGCGTGGCGCGCTGCGGTCTGGAGGTCACCAAACTGTCGCTCGAACAGCTGGCCTCGTCGTATGCCGTGCTCACCGATGATGAAAAAGACCTGGGCGTGGCCCTGGTCGATATCGGCGGCGGGACCTCGGATATCGCTGTCTTCGTCAATGGCTCGATTCGGCACACGGCGGTCATCCCGATCGCCGGTGACCAGGTCACCAACGATATTGCGGTGGCCCTGCGTACGCCGACCCAGCACGCCGAGCAGATCAAGATTCGCTACGGCTGTGCGCTGCCCGAGCAGATCGTCGAGGACGATGCCATCGAAGTGCCCTCCGTGGGAGAGCGCCCGCCGAGGCGGCTCTCGCGCTACACGCTGTCCGAGGTCATCAAGCCGCGCTATGAAGAGCTGTTCATGCTCATTCATAAAGAGTTGGTACGCTCAGGCTTTGAAGATCTGCTGGCCGGTGGTGTGGTGCTGACCGGTGGCTCGGCCAAGATGGAAGGGCTGACCGAACTGGCCGAGGAAGTCTTTCACATGTCGGTCCGACTGGGGACGCCGCAGCGTATCCGCGGATTGTCCGACGTGGTACGCAACCCGATTCATGCCACGGGCGTGGGCTTGCTCGAATTCGGCAACCGCACCCAGCCACGAGGCGGACTCGAGGTGACCCAGGGCGAGGCGTCCTTTGCTCAGGTCTGGGAACGCATGAAAGCGTGGTTCAAGGGTAATTTTTAAAACACAGCGTTCGCCGCGAGCGTTGCAAGTCATACGATCGTAAAGACAGCCAGGGCCCGAGGCTAGATGTTTTCCCGCAGAGGAAAAGCACGGCAAGCAACATGAGGTGCAACATGCCAGAAGTATTCGAGTTTGCTGATCAACACAACGCCCAAG
>MDTG01214137.1_pt1 | contig 15151 bp, 11 predicted proteins | sample 811421 | NCBI WGS metagenome assembly MDTG01 (sample SAMN05326645, study PRJNA326480) | marine metagenome | isolation source: seawater | place: Pacific Ocean: South East | collected 2011
AACAATGCAGGAAATAATATTCCTGAACATTTTACAAAAGTAAAAACAAAAAATATGGAATATTTAGTAAAGGTAAATACTATAGCTGCATTTAATGTTGCACAGTTATGTGCTCTAAAAATGATAAAATTAAAAAATCGTAAGAAGATTGGTGCCTCGATAATTAATATGTCTTCACAAATGGGTCATGTCGGTGGGCCAATTAGAAGTGTTTACAATATGAATAAATGGGGCTTGGAAGGTTTAACAAAAGGTATGGCTATAGACTTGGCAAAATTTAATATAAGGGTCAATACAGTTGCACCAACTTTTGTGGTAACTCCAATGACAAAGAAATTTCTAAAAAGTAAAAAATTTAAAAAAGAAGTGTTAAACAATATTCCCTTAGGTAGATTTGCAGAATTATCAGATATAGCATCAGCAGTTGTTTTTCTTGCCTCGGATGCTGCATCAATGATACATGGAACCTCTTTATTAGTAGACGGTGGATGGACAGCAAAATAATAAAGTTTTTTGTAATAATATTTTTTTTCACGATAAAATCACATGCTATTGAATTTAATGGAAAATTTATACAAGGTCATTTTATAATTGGCAAAACCGATCCAAATTCAAAAATTATTATTGATAAAAAAAAAATTAAAGTTTCTAAAGATGGTTATTTTGCTTTTGGCCTAGATAGAGAGAGAAAATATGATGTGGTAATTCAAATTAAAAGCAACGGTGAAACTAGAAAAATAATAAAAAAAGTTCAAAAAAGAAAATATAACATTCAAAGAATAGATGGTTTAGAAGAAAAAAAGGTAACCCCGCCAGAAGAAGTTTATGAAAGAATAAAGAAAGAAAATAAATTAATAGCTGAAGCGAGGGAGATAAATTCAGATTTAGATTTTTTTAAGGATAAATTTATTTTACCTCTCAACAATGCAATAATAACTGGCGTTTATGGTAGTCAAAGAATATTAAATGGCAAACCACGTTGGCCTCACTATGGTATTGATTTTGCTGGAGATCTTGGGACTCCTATAAAAGCCATGGTCGATGGCGTTGTAACAATGGCTGAACTAGATTTATATTTCACAGGCGCAACATTAATCTTTGATCATGGTCATGGAATTTCAACTTTATATATGCATATGGATGAAATATTTGTTCAAAAAGGAGATATAGTTAAACAAGGAGACGTGATTGGAACCGTTGGTTCAAGTGGACGATCAACTGGTCCACACTTAGATGTAAGGTTGAATTGGTTTGGTACAAGATTAGATCCTGCAACAGTATTAAGTATTAAATAATGAGTTTGCACTTTTCAAAAGAAGAATTTGCATCCAGAAAATCAAAAGTTTTAAAATCAATGAAAGAGCAAAATATTGATGCTCTTCTTATGTTTAGGCAAGAGTCAATGTATTGGCTAACTGGTTACGATACTTTTGGTTACGTTTTTTTTCAAAGCTTAGTTTTGGATCAAAAAGGAAATGTTGTTTTGCTAACTAGGGCTCCTGACTTAAGACAGGCACAAAACACTTCTAATATTGAAAATATAAAAATTTGGATTGATAAAGATGGATCAAATCCTACAGACGATCTTAAAATTATTTTGGAAGAGCTAAAACTTAAAGGTAAAAAATTAGGAATTGAATACGAGGCTTATGGATTAACTGGAAGAAATGCTTTAAAACTAAATAGGTCATTAGAAAACTACTGTTCAATAGAAGATAAATCAGACCTAATTACCAAGCTAAGAGTTGTTAAATCAAAAGAAGAAATTGTTTATGTAAGAAGAGCTGCAGAATTAGCAGATAGAGCTTTGGATGAAGTTTGGAAACATGCAAAAGCTGGCGTTAGTGAATCTAAAATATTAGCTGAAATGAATAAAGTAATATTTGAAGGTGGCGGTGATTATCCTGCTAATGAATTTATTATAGGATCAGGAAAAAATGCCCTACTCTGTCGTTACCAAGCAGAAAAACAAATTTTAAATAATCCAGATCAATTAACCATCGAATGGGCTGGTACTTATAGGCATTATCATTCAGCTATGTTTAGAACAATACCAATTGGCAAGGCTAATAATGAACATTACAAAATGCATGAAGCTTGTATTGAGGCACTAAAAAATTGTGAAATTAAATTAAAACCTGGAAATAAAGTTGGAGAAATTTTTGATACTCATGCAAAAACTTTTGATGATCTTGGATATAGTAAAGACAGAATGAATGCATGTGGTTACTCTCTTGGAGGAACTTTTTCTCCTAATTGGATGGATTGGCCAATGTTTTACACGGGTAATCCCTATATAATCAAACCTGGAAATATTTTTTTTTTACATATGATCTTGATGGTTTCAGATAATCAATTAGCTATGAATTTAGGTGAAACTTATCTTGTGACAGAAAATGGAAATGAAAGGTTGGGTAAAAAAAAGCTAGATTTGGTTGTTTTGTAAGATAATTTTTAAACTCTATAATGATGACTAAAGTAGAATTTTAGTATAAAAACATTGTTTATGAACAAGGTTAATAATAGAGCCTTAAGAGTGATGTTTGGCGATTTTAGTTATTATAATCGTCATACTTCTCACTCCAGATATGTGCCATTAGCTGTCGGCTTAATTGCTCAGTATGCAAAACAACAGTTTGGTAACGATATAGATATTTCTATATTCAAAAGAGTTGAAAAATTCTTAGATCAAGCTTCTCAAAATCCACCCGATGTAGTTGGTTTATCTGTCTATTTTTGGAATTTATCTATAAATAAATATGTAGTTAAAAGGCTACGAGAAATGTTTGGAAAAAATGTAACCATTGTAATAGGTGGTCCATGTATAGATAGCAAAAAAGAAGAGCAATACAAATTTTTATCAACTACTTTTCCTAATGCTGATGCAATGGTTGTAAATGAAGGTGAGCTTGGTTTCAGTAGCATTTTACAAAAAATATTAAGCAATCGTAAAACTGTATTTAAAGATTCTATCGATGGAGTATCTTTTTTGGATGGTAATCGATTAGTTGAAGGCCGTCCTGTAGGTTTGAGTATGGATCTTTCAACAATTGGATCACCTTATTTATCTGGCCTATTAGATGACTTCACGTTCTCAGAATATCAGCCATTAATACAAACATCTAGACTTTGTCCGTACACTTGCACATTCTGTGTCTCAGGAAAAAATCGTGGAAAGCTACGTGGTTACCCAATGGAACAGGTTGAGGAAGAATTAAGATTTGTATCAAAAAGATATGCTGATAGACCTCACCATACAATCTACATGGTAGATGAAAACTTTGGAATCTTAAAAAGAGATGTAGAAATTGCCAAGATGCTTGTAAAATGTAAAGAAGACTTTGGTTTTCCTCAAAGTGTATTTTTTTACAACGATAAGAGATTTACTCAAACCTCAAGAGAAGTTTGCGAAATATTAGAAGGCCTAAGCAGAGGAGTGTGCTTATCGCTTCAAACTGAAAATCCTGATGCTCTCAAAGCCATTAATCGTCGTAATGTAACTGCAAATGAAATCGATGATGCAATCGCATGGGCTATCAAAAGAGATATCGAAGTGACAACTGAGCTAATCTTTGGATTACCGCATGAAACCAAAGATGGTTTTGTTGATTTAATGAATCGTAGTATCGACAGGGGCTTTGATACAGTGAAAACAAATAATTTGGTTGTCATGGATGGTATTGAATTAAATAGACCAGAAGTTCGTGAAAAATATAATATAAAAACCAAGTACCGAAGTACAGGAACACATTATGGAAAGTTTGAAAATACATTTGTAGCTGAACACGAAGAAGTGGTTGTTTCAACTAATACTTTTTCATACGAAGACTTCTTAGATATTCGCTATCTAAATTTCATGTTTTATGCTGTTTTCCATATGGATTTTCAAAAATATTTTTTTCATTTTATAAAAAATAAAGGAATTGCTCAATCGGACTTCTTTTTTAAATTAATGAAACCTAATCGAAAACTTAATTGGCCAAAAGAATATCTTGGTTTCCTTGATGATATTAGAGCTGAGGTAGAAGGTGAATTGTTTAATACTCGTGAGGAAATGGTTGCAGGTCTTAAGAAAAAATTCGAAGATAATAATAATGATGTAGGTGAAGCGTCTCGAATTAATATAAATTTTGGTGCTAGATTAATTTATCAAGAAAATAGCTGGGTAAAAAAAATATTATTAAGTCATCTTGAAGATATTACTGGTGGAAAACTATCTAGCGATGACCGAAATCTAGCAAATTCATTGATCGATTTAGCAATGATTGAAAGAATAGATTTGAAGAATCTAAGTGAAAAAGAACCGTTGGAATTCTCATTTGATATTATTAATTGGAAAAAAAATAAATTTAAAAGATCTTTGTTAGATTTAAAAATGAAAACAAAACCTATAAAATTTTTAGTTGATAAATCTAGAGTTAGCCAAATAAAAGATTTTCATAAAAGATTTAATACTTATACCAATAAAGATTTTTATACTTTAGCCGTGGACTTCATTTTTCCACGCTCGTCCTTGCTTCATATCATGGAATATGATGATAGATATAAAGCGGACGTTAATGAATCAAGAATACATAGTTAATAAAACCAAAAACACTTAATATAGGACTAAAGATTAGGTAATTATAAAACAATTAAGTTATATTATAGGTTTCTAAATGATAAAAAGAAAAATAAATAAAATTATTACCTACGTTTCTGTATATTTATTTTTCTTTTTAATTGCAGACATTTTATTTAGTAATTTCATATACAAAAAAGATATTAAGAATAACTGCTATAAATATACAGAAAATTTTCATTATCTTAAGAAAAATTGCCATGCAAAAGAAAAATGGTTAAAAAATACTTTAAGTTATGATGTCTATACAGACAATAATGGATTTAGATTTTCTGGAAAAAAAAAGAAAAATTATAATAAAAATAAAATTGTGACTTTTTCTGGAGGATCATTTACTTATGGAATGGGTTTAGATTATAAAAAAACTTTTGTAGGATTGGTTGAAAAAGCCGAAGAAGATTATAACATTTTAAACTTAGGTGTTGCAGGATATAGTACATCTGCATTTAACTATCAGTTAAAAAAACTAGTAAATGACAAAACGTATCCAAAAAAAATTTTTGTAGTTCTTGATATATTAGATGTTTCTAATGAGGCATCACTTTGGGATAAGAATGATGAATATGAACATCCAGTTAAAGTAAAAAAAAATATTATTGAAAAAGAGAATAAAAATAGTTTACAAAATTTCAAAAAAAATAATTTTAAGGGATCAAGACTAATAGCAAGAGCAGTAAATAATTTTTTTAGGTCTATAAGATTATATTTTTCAACCTTAAATGTGGAAAAAAATAAAGTAATGAAAACGCCTTATGGTAGTTTTTTATATACCAACTTAGAAGATACTGAAGAATGGTTATGGAAACCGTTTGGTTTTAACAAGGGTATTTCTAAAGTAGAAAAAAATATTAAGGAAATTTCAACTTTAGCTAAATCTATTAATGCAGAATTTTATATAATTATTTATCCTTGGCCAGATGTTTTGGAATATGGTCAAGAAAAATTCAATTGGGAAGGATTTGCAAACGATGTATGTGTTGAGGTTTCTTGTACAAAACTGATAAATGTTTTTCCTGACTTTAGAAATATTAAAAAAAATTCAAGTGATTGGCAAAAAAAAATATATATTAAGAATGACTTTCATTTAAGTGAATTTGGTCAAAAAATTGTTGCTGATAAAATATTAAAAGAAGCATTCTAAGAAATTAATTTTCTTTTTTAATATCAGAATTAAATTTTTCTATTAAGTAATTGGTATTTTTAAAGAAAAAAGTGATTATAATTGCCATAAACAATATTAACAAAATATACATTTTATCCTCTGAAAAATAATTTATTTCAAAACCTTTCAATCCAAACATTCCTTTTAATATATTTATTGAGTCGCTCAAATTGTCAGATCTAAAAAATACAAAGGTAAAATTTATATAATTGAAAGTAAGAAAGCATGCCAAATATTTGTTCATCCTATATTCAAATAATTTTCTATACACATGATTAAATATCAATCCCAGACCATGCAATGATCCAAAAATCACATACAGCCAAGAAGGACCATGCCAAATTCCTGCAATAACAAATACAAAAAAAATGATGATCATTATTTTAAAAAAACTAACTTTTTTTAAAGATTTGACCCATGGAAAATAAATGTAATTAGTTAAAAAATTAGCAAGAGTAATATGCCATTTTTGCCAAAAACTAATAATACTTGATGCCTTATAAGGACTGTCAAAGTTTATGGGCAATCTAATATTGAATAATAAAGCTATTCCTGTTGCCATATCAATATAACCACTAAAATCGAAATAAATTTGAAAAGTAAAAGCTAACGATGTAATCCAACTTGCAAAAAAATCTAAATTTTGTTGATTTGTAAAACCACTATCTACAAGTATTGCCAGGTTATCTGCTAAAAATATTTTTTTAAACAAACCTATTAAAATTAACACAAAACCTAAATTTAAATTTTGTCTATTAATTAATCTATTTTTTTCATCGATAAACTGCGGCATCATAAAATTGTATTTAACTATGGGACCAGCAATTAATTGAGGAAAAAAAATAATAAATAAAGAATATTGTGTAATGCTAGTTTTTTTTATATTTCCGTCATAACAATCAACCAGATATGCTATAGTTTGAAAAGTAAAAAAACTCATAGCTAACGGAAAAGGTAAATTTAGTAAATTAATATTTAAATCCAATAAATAATTAAAATTTTGTATAATAAAATCAGTATACTTAAAAACTGCTAAAAAAAGTATATTAAAAATAATTGAAAGAATAAGTATTTTTTTTTTTATTTTTTTCTCCAAACAATTTCTAATTAAATTTCCAAAATAAAAATTGATAATTATTGAAACAATTATAATTGGAAATAAATATATGTTCCACCAGGCATAAAAAAATATTCCTGAGATTACTAAAACATATTCGTATGCAAATTTAGAAAATTTACTTGTGTAATAATATAGAATTAAAACTAAAGGTAAAAATAAAAATAAGAATACAGGACTATGGAATAACACTGGATTATTTTAAGTAATTTAATATTGATTTTATAGAAGTCAGTTCACCCATTTTGCTTGATCCTATTTCAATTTTTGCTTTTTTTTCTATTTCAAGAATTATATTTACTTGTGCAAGGCTATCCCATTGATAAAAATCACCTGATTTTGAATTTATGTTAATATCTTTTTCTGGTACTTTAATGTTTTTTGAAACAATAGAAATTATTTGTTCTAAATCAATTGCTGACATTGTGTCGAATTTTTTCCTTAATTTCTTGAATTACTTTACTATTGAGCATTGTTGATAAATCTCCATAGGTTTTTGCATATGGATTTATCAATATTGATCTTAATAGTCTACGCAAAATTTTACCACTTCTTGTTTTTGGCAACTCTCTTATGTGGTAAATTTCTTTAGGTAAGGCAAATGCTCCAAAGTTTGAGGCTATCTTGTTTGAAATTATATTATTAATGTTATTATTTTTAGATACAACAAATAGGTAAATTACATGACCTTCTAAATCATCAACTATTGATATGGCACAACATTCATAAATTTCTTTGATTCTCAAAACCGTCGATTCAATTTCTTCAGATCCAATTCTGTGCCCTCTTATATTAATTACATCGTCAACTCGACCATGAATAAAAATGTTTTTGTTTTTTATTGTTGCCAAGTCAAACATTCTAAAATTATTTGATTTATCCCAATATTTTTTCCATTCTTTGTTACCATTTAAAATACTTTTCATACAACCTGGCCAAGGGGTTAAAATTTTTATTTCTGTTTTTTTATTTTTAAAAAGTTTGTTTATTTTTAAATATTTACAAGATAGCTTTCCAGCAGATCCATGTGGAACCTTCGAAGTTTTGTCTCTGTAGGTAGGAGATGATATTATTGCTCCATTTTCAGTTTGATAATAAGCATTAACAATTGCTTTATTTTTACTAGTAAAGTGTTTTGCAAACCATTCAGCTACCGATGGCGCTATATGCTCGCCCATTGATCCTAATGTTGTTAGATATTTTGTCTGAAATTTTGATTTTTTAAAAATAACCTTCATTAATCTTATTAATGTTACTGGCAAATATAATATAGTAACTTTTAACTTTAAAATTTTTTTTAAAAAAATATCATCAATTAGCAACATTGGTTTTTCGATCAAAATTGTAGTTGCGCCAAAAGATAAGGGGCCAAATAATGCATAAGTATGCCCATTTAACCAACCTGCGTCAGAAGCAGTTAAAATAATCGAATTTTTATTCATTCCAAATTGATGTTTGCATGTATATTTTGTGTACACCAAGTAACCAGCAGAGGCATGAGTTATGCCTTTGGGCTCACCTGTCGAGCCCGAGGTAAAAAGTGTAAATAAATCTTTATTGCCATTAATTATTTTGTTTTTCAAATTTTTATTTGAATATTTTATTTCATTAAAAAATATAAATTTCACTTTTTTATTAATTTTAATTTTTTTAATTATTTCTTTATTTGTGCTAGTAAAAAAAATATCTGGTTTAAAAATTGATATCCTTTTTGAAATAGCCTCGCTTGCTAAATCTTCAAATATAACGGAAAAATGAATTCCAAGTTTTGCACAACTCAACATTGAAACTGAAGACTCTATGGATGCTGAAGCATGAATCATTACTTTCGATGAAGATACATTTTTATTTTTTAATAGATTAACTATTACATTTGAGAAAAGATTTACCTTTTCATTTATTTCGTCGTAGGTGTAACTTGTTATCTGTTTTTTTTTATTAACGCAGTATATAGCAATTTTTTTTCCAAGACCTTGTTTTATATTTTTTGTTATACAATTATAAAAAATATTAATTTTACCATCTGGGTACCAGTCTACATAATTATTCTTCTTTTTTTTGTAAGCGAATGAAGGTTTATTATACCAATCTAATAGATTTGATTGTTTCAACCAAAAATTCTCAATTTTCATACAAATATCATTTATATTTATTTGTTATTAACTTATCTAAACTAAATAATATACTTTTTTTATTAAACGATTATATATTATCAATCATGTCTTTTTTTATTAAACTTTTACAAATTTTAGGTACAAATAAAAAATACTGGTTATATCCAATAATTTTTTTCTTTATTTTGTTTGGTTTAATAACCTATTTTTTTCAAGGATCGATAGTTCCTCCATGGATTTATTCGGTTTTTTAAAATAACTTCTTAAATGCACTTGTGTTATAAAATTAACAATGAATAAATTTTTATTAGAAAGATTGCGAAGAGTATTTAAGTCTCTTGGTAAATATGAATACAAAATTTTAGATAAAATTACACTATTGGAAAATAAAAAAATTAAAATTAATGATAGTGAATTTTTGAACTTTGAAAAAAATTTGAAGAATTCTGATTTCTTACCAAGGAAAATATCTATAGTAATATGTTTTTACTTTAATAATAAAAGAATAAAGAATTTAAAAAAAATATGTGAGAATATAAATAGTTATAATTTTCCTAAAAGCTTATCAATTATTACAAATAATATTAACCAAAAAGAATATAATTTCCTAAAAAAACAATTAAAAACTAAAATTAAAAATTTTAAAATATTAAAAATTAAAAATATTCCAGAGCCTAATTTGCTTCCATGGTATTGCTTTGATTTTATGAAAAAAACTTATAAAAAAAAGGAGTTTTCACATTTTTTATACTTAGAAGATGATATTTTGATAAATTCAGAAAATATTAAATACTGGATTTATAGTAGAAAGATTTTAAAATCTTTTAATTTAATACCAGCCTTTTTAAGGTGTGAATTTTATAAAAAAAAAACTTTCTCAGTTGATAATATAAAAAAAATTAAATTTGTTAGTACTCCAAAAATTCTATCTAATTCAAAAAAAAATGGTTTTTTAAATTTAAGATTTCCTTATCATGGGTCCTGCTTAATGGACCGAGATTTAATGAAAGAATACTCAAAAAGTAAATTAACAGGTATAGATTTTGGAATTAGGCACAAAATAATGAAAGAACTATATCCTATTAAAGAATTAGCCAACATTACAATAGGTTATATAAATGTTCCCAAAGGTTATTATAATAGATTTTTCCTTCCGTTCCAAAATTTTAATAAAATTCCTAAATATTGCATAACCAAACATTTGGATAATAAATATTCAAAAAATAAAACTTCGTTTGGAAAAATAGAAGTTAGAAATCTTATTAATTAACTTTTAAATTATGAATTATTTGCTTTTATATTTTTTTTCTCTAATAATAATAATTTCAATTATTGGTTATGGATTACTTATTTCTAGAATTGTAGATAAAAATCTTTTAAATTTTAATTTAGGATATCAAGGTTTATTAGGAATTTTTACACTTACAATAATATCTTATATTACTATTTTTTTTACCAAACATGATTATATACACAATTTAATACTACACACTGTAGGAATTTTTTCTTTTGTAAATCATTTTAGAGAAAGAAAAAACTTCACATCAATTAAAAGGCTTATCTTTATATTTACTGTTTTATTTGTTGGACTTTTAGTTATCGTTAATCATGATGATTTTAATTTCTACCATTTAACCTATTCTCTTGGATTAACAGAAGATAAACTTGTATTAGGACTAGGAAATTTTTCTCATGGTTATAAACATCATTCTTCTATATTTTTTTTCAATTCTATTATTTACCTGCCATTTATTAAATACTATTTATTTCACTCAATTGGATGGTTCACGTTAGTTTTTGTTAATTATTTAATTATCGATTTCTTGCTATTTAAAAAAATTAAATCATTAAATTTTGAATATTATTTTTACTTATTATCGCTACTATTTATAAATATTAAATTCTGCAGAATAGGCGGTTATGGTACCGATTTATCAGGTCAAATAATTTTACTAATAATCTTTCCCTTAATTTACTCAACATTAAAACTTAATATAAAAGATATAAAATTTAGAGCAAATTTATCTATAATTATTATTTTAATCTCATACACAACTACACTAAAAGCTTTTTTTGTTTTTAGTTTTATTTTTTTAATACCTTTTTTGATTTTTTTTAAATCAAAAGAAATCATTAAATATATTTTTTTTTCTAAAGCTTTTGTTGTCTCATTATTAACAATTTCTTTACTATTGATTATTAACATTTCTTATACGGGATGCGCTGTTTATCCAATTAAAGAAACTTGTTTTGATAATAAGCTTAGTTGGTCTACTGATAAGAAAGTTGTCGGGCATATGAGCAAATGGTACCAGCAATGGGCTAAAGCGGGAGCAAATGCTACCTATAGAGTTGAAAATCCAGACGAGTATATAAAAAACTTTAATTGGGTCTCAAACTGGTACGAAAGATATTTTTCTTACAAAGGAAATGAACTTCTAATTGGAATTTTTGTAATCTTTTTTATTTTTTTTATTTTATTTATGGGCCCCAATAAAGAAAAACCAGACAAAAAAAGTAAAAAAATAACGATAACTCTTTTTTTATTAACTATACTTTTATTTTTTGAATGGTTTAACAATCATCCCGCTTTAAGATACGGGGGATATCACCTATTGATAATTGGTGTTTTTATCCCTTTTGCTTATTTTTTAAGTTTAAAAAAATTAAATTTTATTAATAAGAAAAAAACTATCATTGCTTTGATAATATTTTCCTTATTAGTATTTCATTTGCGAAACTATAAAAGAATAAATGAAGAATTTGTAAGAGTTGCAGATAATAATTTTCCTTTATTTTTTGCTCCTATACAAACATCAAAAGAAATTATTATTTCAAAGGATATTAAGGTATATATTCCAACGGGAAAATATTCTACGTCAGGCTGTTGGATTTCTAAAACTCCTTGTGTGGCCAGCAGTAATGATATATCTGCAAAAAAAAAATATGGTTTTAAAATATTTTATCGTGAAAAATAGTCAAAAGCACAATAACTATCAAACATCTTCAAAATTAAATGATTTAACATCCTTTAGTATTTTTATTTTTTGTTCCTCAGAATATAAACGACCAACAGACTTGAAGCTTTTAATTGGATCAAGTATTTCAAACAAGTAAGCAAATTCATTTTTAACAAAAAAAGCATTTGTGCCTGAACTTTCAATCGATATAAGTTTAAAATCCTTTTTATTCATTAACTCATTTAAAGCAAGTAATGATGCGCCAAAATAACCATTATCTTTAAAATTATGATTTTCGTTATATGGAATTGTTTTTTTTTCATTTGGACCCAGCCAATGGTTATATTCCAAACAAACACAACTTATATTATTTAAGTTAAGATTTTTTAATACCCAATAATCATTACCGTCGATATCAATAGAAAAAAAATCAATATTATTTGATTCTAAATTTTCAAAAATTACTCTATTAATATTTTCTTTATTTATAGATTTATTTATTATTTTTACTTTTGACTCTGGATAGTAAAAATTTAATAACTTTCTTAAAACTAAACATTCATTAAAATTTTGTTCTATCAACAATCCAGACCAGTTATTTTTTATTAGGTTCAGAGAATTAAATTCATAGTAGCCTAACCCAATTTCGACAAAAACCTTATTGTTTGGGATTTTTTTGAAAATATATTCTATTATACCATCTTCATTATTTTGAGATGTAACCTTAAATTCATAATTATTAATTTCATCTAAATTTTTTGAAAAAACTTCAGATGATTTAATTTTATTTATTGAGCGTTTAAATTTATTGCGGAATCTTAAAAACAAAATAAACCCATAAAAATTTTTGGTAAAGAATTTCTTTGAAATTTCCTGGATAAATCTTACAATAATATTTTTTGATTTTTTCATAAAGTAAATGAGGTATTAATCAAATTTAATCAGGGTCAAACTCAATTTCATAATTTTTTTTAAGATTCTTATCTTGATCATTTTTATATAGTATGAAATTTTCACACACTAAAATGTCTAAATTAGTACCCATAAAACAATTAAATGCATCTTTAACGCTACAGACAATTGGTTCCCCTCTAACATTGAATGAAGTATTAACTAAAACAGGACATCCTGTAATTTCTTTATATTTTTTTAAAAGATCGTAATACTTTGGATTTGTTTCTCTATGAACTGTTTGTACTCTTGCAGAATAATCAACATGTGTAACTGCAGGTATAGATGATCTTTTTATATTTAGTTTATTAATGCCAAATAATGTTTGATCTTCTTCAGACATTTGTATTTGTAATTCTTTTTTTATATCAGACACTAAAAGCATGTATGGACTTTCTGTTTTTAAATCAAACCAATTTGAAACATCTTCATTTAAAACAGATGGTGCAAAAGGTCTAAAACTTTCTCTAAATTTAACTTTTAAATTTAGTTCCTTTTGCATCTTTGCCGACCTAGGATCTGCAATAATTGATCTTCCACCGAGTGCTCTTGGACCAAATTCCATTCTTCCTTGGAACCATCCTACGGTTTTTTCATTACTTATTTCTTTTGCAATAATTTTACTTAAATTTTCATTACTAATTTTTTTATAGTTTGCTTTTAATGACTTTAGTTCAGTCTCTATTTCTTGTTCAGTAAAACTTGGACCTAAATAAGACCCTTTCATAGTATCATTAGTATTAATTTTGGGATTATTTTGCTCTATATACCAAAGAGCTAATGCAGCTCCTAAAGATCCGCCAGCATCTCCTGCGGCAGGCTGTATCCAAATATTGTCAAATATTTTTTCTTTTAAGATTTTTCCATTTGCAACACAATTAAGAGCAACTCCTCCTGCTAAACATAAATTTGGAATATTATATTCTTTTTTAAGAGATTTGCATATTTTGAGCATTATATCTTCTGTAACTTTTTGAATTGAAGATGCAATATCCATATGAAATTGTGTAATTTGATCTTTTTTGCTATCTCTAGGTTTTTGTCCAAATAAATTATGGAAATTTTCGTTAGTCATAGTTAATCCTGTGGTGTAATTAAAAAAATCTTGATTGAGTCTGAAAGATCCATCGTCTTTTACATGTATTAAGTTTTTTTCAATTATTTCAGCAAATTTAGGTTCTCCGTATGGGGCTAATCCCATTAATTTATATTCGCCACTATTTACTTTAAAGCCTATGTAATAAGTAAAAGAAGAATACAATAATCCCAAAGAATGAGGGAAATGAATTTCTTTTTTAATTTGAAGATTATTTTTTTTTCCGATAGCAACAGTTGTCGTGGCCCATTCCCCTACTCCATCAGCAGTCAAAATTATTGCATTATCGAAAGGTGAAGGAAAATAAGCACTTGCTGCATGACTAAGATGATGCTCAGAAAAGAAAATTTTTTTTGAATTAATGAAATTTTTTTCATGTTGTTTTAGTAAATTTATAAGCATCTTTTTTTGAAAAAGCTTTTCTCTTAACCAGCTTGGCATAGCTCTAGAAAATTGTGCAAAACCTCTTGGTGCCATTGCAACATAGGTTTCTAAAAGTCTCTCAAATTTCAAAAAAGGTTTTTCATAAAAAACAATGTAATCTATATCCTTTAAAGAAATATTTGAATTTTTTAGAATATATTTAATTGATTCAGTTGGAAAACGATGATCATGTTTAATTCTTGAAAATCTTTCTTCTTGAACTGCAGATATTAAATTACCATCAACTAAAAGCGCTGCGGCAGAGTCATGGTAATAACATGAAATTCCAAGAATTTTTATACTCATAGGTTAAAATTGATCTTTCATAGAATTTTTATAATTTTCTTTATCAATCCAATGTGATTTTTTATTATTATTTTTTTTTTTATTTAGATTTAAAAAATCCTTTTTTACAATTTTTGCTAAAATAGAAAGAGGTGTTACTACACAAAAAAAAATTATTGACATAATTAAAGGAGAAATCACTACACTCAAAAGAATTCCAAACTTAAACCATAAAATATTTAAAGGTGTTAAAAGTTTTGAATTAAGAAAACCTAAAATTAAAAAAATAATTGCTAGAATCAGGAAAATTTTATTTATTTCTTGAGTACTCAACAACAGATAAACAAAAATTAAGGTAAAAAAAATAGAAAAAACTATACCAAAGCTTTTATTAGAACCAATTTTAATTTTTTTATTATCAG
>MDTG01384473.1_pt1 | contig 15148 bp, 11 predicted proteins | sample 811421 | NCBI WGS metagenome assembly MDTG01 (sample SAMN05326645, study PRJNA326480) | marine metagenome | isolation source: seawater | place: Pacific Ocean: South East | collected 2011
CCTACGCCGCCGGCGCGGGGGGCACCGCGGAGTCCGCGGATCCGGGGGCGGGGGAGCCGCTGGACATGGACCTCGAGCGCGCCAAGACCCGGCGGCTCGCCCAGGCGCTGATGCTGAAGCTCGAGCGCGAGGGGAAGGTCCGGGCGGACACCACCCGGAACGACACCGCCGTCGAGGACTCGGCCCGGCTTCGTGGCTCGATCGACTCCAGGGTCCATCCCCGCGAGGAGGCGCCCACGGTCTCCGCCCCGCCCGACGTGGTCGCGCGACGGTACGTCCTCGACCAGGACCAGCCGCCGCAGCGAACCCGGGAGCGGGCCGCCCTGCTCGGGGACGAGGCGACGGTCGGGAAGGGGGTCGCGCCGCCGCCGGCCGAGGACTCCACGGTCGAGGCCGCGGTGGACTGCGCGGTGCGGCAGCAGCGCCTCGGCGTCGGTGAGTTCGGTGCCCTCGGCTCCGATCGGCACCCGCAGGCCCTGCACTCGCTCTACCGGGAACTCATCGAGCAGGAGGTCACGGGGGAACTCGTCGACCAGCTGCTCTGCGACGTGTCCGACGAGCTCGGGCCCCGTGGACTCGAGGACCCCCGACTGGTCCGGTCGGTCGCGCACCGCCACATCGCCGGACTGCTCCCGATCGACGACCGCCCCCTCGACGTCGGCGAGGCCCGCCGACTCGGCCGTCCGCACGTGGTCGCGCTGATCGGACCCACCGGGGTCGGCAAGACCACCACCATCGCGAAGCTGGCGGCCGCCTGCCGCTTCCGCGACGACCTGAAGGTCGGGCTGGTGACCACCGACTCGTTCCGGATGGCGGCGGTGGACCAGCTGAAGAGCTACGCCGAGATCCTCTCGGTCCCGCTGGAGGTCGTGATCGACGTGGAGGACATGGCTCCCGCCCTCCGGCGACTCGCCCACTGCGACGTCATCCTGCTCGACACCGCGGGTCGGAGCCGCCGGGACTCCGAGCGCCTGGAGGACCTCCGGGCGTTCCTCCGGGCCGCGGACCCCGACGAGACCCACCTGGTGCTCTCCACCACCACCGGCGAGCGGACCATGATGCGGGACGCCGACGCCTTCGCCTCGCTGGGCGCGGACCGGGTCGTCCTCACCAAGCTCGACGAGGCGGGGGGCTTCGGGATCGTGCTCAACGTGATCCAACGGCTGGGGGCCCGCATCAGCTTCGTGACCACCGGCCAGGAGGTTCCCGACGACATCGAGCACGGGGGTGCCGAGCGCATCGCCCGGATGCTGCTGGCGGGCCTCGGGCCGGAGGCCGCCGCGCCGCCCTCCACCCCGGACCACGGAAGAGAGCTGGTGTGATGAGCACCGACCAGGCCTCCCGACTTCGCGAGCTTGCCGCCGGCATGGACGGTGGGGAGAACCCCGGGGACCCCGGTCCCCGCCGGCCCCGTGGCGACGCCGCGTCCGCCTTCGGCACCGAGGCCGCCGGCGAGGTCCGCTCCCTGGCCCACGCCACCGCGTTCGTCAGCGGGAAGGGAGGGGTGGGGAAGTCCAACCTCGCGCTCAACCTCGCCATCGCGCTGTCCTGCCGGGGCCGTCGCGTGGTGCTCTTCGACGCGGACCTCGGCATGGCCAACCTCGACGTGCTCTGCGGGCTCGCGCCCCACGCGACCCTCGAGGACGTGATCCGCGGCCGAGCGAGGATGCATGACGTCCTGGTCACCGGTCCGGGGGGCTTCCAGCTGCTGCCGGGGGCCTCGGGCGTGGCCGCCATGGCCAACCTCGACGGGCTCAGCCGTCGTCGGATCCTCTCCCAGCTCTCGCTCCTGGACGACGTGGCGGACCACCTCCTGATCGACATGGGCGCCGGGATCAGCTCCTCGGTGATTCCCATCGCCGCGGTGGCCGATCGTGTGGTGGTGGTGACCACCCCGGAGCCCACCGCGATGACCGACGCCTACGGGGTGATCAAGACCCTGGTCAATCGCGGCTTCGGATCCCGACTGGAGCTCGTGGTCAACATGGCGCAGTCCAACGAGGAGGGCCTGGGCGTCCACCGCCGGATCGCCCGCGTGGTGCACGAGTTCCTCGGGGCCACCCTGCGCCTCGCCGCGATCCTGCCCCACGACCAGCTGCTCTCCCACGCGGTCCGGGTCCGCAAGCCGGTGCTCCTCGCCTATCCCCACGCCCCGATCACCCGGGGGATCGACCAGTACGCCCGCACCCTGCTGGGCCTTCCGGTGGTGGGTTCCGAGGAGGCAATTCCTGCCGGTCCCGCCGCCCCGGGGGCCGAGGAACCCGCTTCCCGAAGGGGATTCTTCCAGCGGCTCTCCCGCCTGCTCAAGCAGGGCGACTAGGGCAGGCCGGCCTCGAACCACGGGAAAACCGATTCCAGGGGAAATCGTGGAAAGAAACCGGACATCCGGTCGATTTTAGAGGCGATGACCGTTCAACGAACCGCCCCCTTACTCGCTTCCATCACGGCGCTTGCGGGATTCCTGGTCGCCCTCGTCTCCGGGATGCTCGCCGGCAACCTGGTCGAGTCGATCATCGAGCACTCGATCCTGGCGCTCGGACTCTGCTTCGCGGGTGGGTTCCTGGTAGGCCGACTCATCGAGGGAATCATCGTGAGGCAAGCGCAGGAATTGCGCGTCGACGAGGAAGCCCCGATGCCCGAGGAACTTGCCGAGGCAGGTGAAGGGGTGGCCCCGACCGTTGACTCGTCGTCCGAGCTCGGCTCCGCGGCATGACCGGAGGTCATGGTCTTTCGCGCTTGTGGAACAAGCATGGTTTGACGTATACTGATTCCGTCTTTGGTCAAGGATCGACCGCAGACACGGGCAGGCGTTCGCGCCGGTCCACGCCATGCAGCCGGGACGACCCGGTGACGAACGGACTCGAATTCATGCACCACCCTGCATCACTCGAACCACGGACGAACACGATCCCCCGATCGTAGTCGGTCCCCTTCGAACCGATGCATGCACCCGGTGCGTGACCATCCCCTCCGCTCCTGCACGGACCGTGGATCAACCGGTGCTCCCTCGTCGGCCCCCTTCGAACGAACGGGTCATTGGATCCGTTCGCAGACAGGTCAAGGAGCGGACCGAATGCCGAATGCAGCACAGAAGGCTCGAAAGAGCACGAAAACCCCGGCCAGCAAGTCGCGGAAGACCACCCGGGCGAAGTCGAAGACCGACGCGCCCGCGCCTCCTCCCGAGGACGTCGACGTCCTCGAGGGCGCCCCGGTCGATCCCGCGGCCGACGCCTCCGTCGGCGAGGACGCCAAGCCCAGGCGTCGCACCCGGAGTGCGTGCACGCGGGAGGTCACCAGTTCCTACACCCCGGAGCAGCTGCGGGAGATGGAGATGGAGGAGGTCTGGGTCCTCTATCGGGAATACACCTGCGGGACGATCCGGAACTTCCTCATCGAGAAGTACTACGACATCGTCCACTTCACCGCCGAGCGCATGCACATGCGGCTTCCCAACGAGGTCGAGGTCGAGGACCTCAAGTCCGCCGGGCTGTTCGGCCTCATGGACGCCATCGAGGCCTTCGACACCGAGCGCGGGGTGAAGTTCGAGACCTACTGCGGGACCAGGATCAGGGGTGCCATCTTCGACGAGCTGCGCGCGATGGACTGGGTCCCCCGACTCGTCCGGGCTCGGAGCTCCAAGGTGGACAACGCCCGCCGGAACATCGAGATGCGGACCGGCCGCAAGGCCTCCGACGAGGAGATCTCCTCGCACATGCAGCTGGACAGCTCGGAGTACCGGAAGGTCATCCGCGACTCCCAGCCGGTCGGGGTGGTGAGCCTGAACCGGAAGTGGTACGAGACCGACTCCAGCAAGGACGTCCGCGAGATCGACGTCATCAAGGACACCAAGCAGGAGGACCCGCTCCGTTCCGTGCAACGGCAGGACCTGCAGGGGTTGATCACCAAGGGCCTGACCCGTGCCGAGCGGCTGATCGTCATCCTCTACTACTACGAGGAGATGACCATGAAGGAGATCGGCCTGACCCTCGACCTCTCCGAGAGCCGGGTCAGCCAGATGCATTCCTCGATCCTCGCCCGCCTGAAGGCCCAGATGCAGCATCGGGAGAAGGAGTTCTGACGCCGCCAGCCGTGCGCCGGCCCGCCCGGACCACGAAGCCACCCGCTCCAGGGGGCGTCTCCATCGGCCGGTGCCGCATCGACTCTGGTACCATGCGCGCATGCCCCTGACCGACCAGCACCCCAGCTACGACGACCTCTGCGATCGCGCCCGCGCGCGGATCCGGGAGATCGAACCCCGGGAACTCCTCGAGCTCGACGAGGTCCTGCTGCTGGACGTCCGCGATGAGGTCGAGACCTCCTCGGGGGTGCTCCCCGATTCGCGGCTGGTTCCCCGCGGGCAGCTCGAGCGCCTGATCGGCACCATGGGCCTCGCCCCGGACCGGTCGATCGTGGTCTACTGCGAGAGCGGCAACCGTTCCGCCCTGGCCTGCGAGACGCTCGTCCTCATGGGCTTCGAGAACGTCCGCTCCCTGCGGGGCGGGATCGGGCAGTGGGTCCGGCTCGGACTGCCCCTGCTTCCGGGCATCGGCGGCTCCGCCGCCGCCCCCGACGGCCCCGAACCCCGGGAGCCCGCCTCGAGGGTGGACCTCACCGACTGGGACTCGATCCGCAACGACTTCCCGATCACCACCACCCGCATCGAGTGCACCGACGGGGTCCACCGTGGACTGGTCTACCTCGACCATGCGGCCACCACCCATCCCCCCTCGACCGCCCTGGAGGGCTACACCCGCTTCCTGGGTCGGGAGTACTCCAACGTCCATCGGGCCACCCACTCCCTGGCCCGCTCCGCGACCGGCCGGTTCCAGCGTGCCTACGGGACCTGCGCCCGGTTCATCGGCGGCAACCTCGACGACGGGTGCGTGGTCTTCACCGCGAACACCACCCATTCCTGCGACCTCGTCTCCCACGTCCTCGCCCATCGCCCGGGCAAGGTCCTGGTGACCGACCTGGAGCACCACTCCAACGACCTGCCCCACCGCAACCGCGGCGAGGTGGTCCGGGTGGGGCTCACCCCGGACCTCCGGCTCGACCTCGAGCAGCTGGAGCGGGTGCTGGAGGAGGAGTGCATCAAGCTGGTCGCGGTGTCGGGCGCCGCCAACGTGACCGGCTGGATGCCGCCGATCCACCGGATCGCCCGCCTCGCCCACCGGCACGGCGCCCTGATCTGCGTGGACGGTGCCCAGCTGATGGCCCACCACCCCGTGGACGTGCGGCCGCACGGCCACCCCGAGCACATCGACTTCCTCACCGCCGCGGGGCACAAGATGTACGCCCCGTTCGGGATCGGATTCCTCTACGGACCCCGAGCGCTCCTGGACGACGCCCCGCCCTACCTCCCGGGCGGGGGCACCACGTCGGTGGTCGGTCCGGACTCCGTCGAATGGCTGCCCTCGCCGGACCGGCACCAGGGCGGCACCCCCAACATCGCGGGGGTGATCGGGATGGAGACCGTGCTCCAGTTCCTCGCCGGGATCGGCATGGATCGGGTCCGCCAGCACGAGTTCGACCTCACGAAGCGTGCGTGGGACGCCCTGGCCGCGATGGACGGCGTCACCCTCTACGGTCCTCCCGCCCTCGAGGAGCGGGTGGGCATCCTCACCTTCAACGTCGACGGGGTCAGCGACCTGCTCTGCGCCGCGGTCCTCGGGGCGGAAGCGGGGATCGCGGTCCGGAACGGTCGGTTCTGCGCCCACGTGCACTCCGACCTGCTGCTCGGTCAGCAGGGGGGGGTCACCGAGGAGGCCGAGGTCCGCCCCGGCGCGGTGCGGGTCTCCTTCGGGCTCTTCAACAACGAACACGAGGTGGATCGGTTCGTGGACGCGATCAGGATGGTCCGGGACCGTGAATGGCGCGGCAGCTACGAGGTACGAGGCAGCCAGGTCAGCAGCGTGAGCGCGGGACGCTGCTCCGACGCCTGGATGGAGTCGACCGGCGGCTGAGCGCCTCGACCCTCACGGCAGTTCCAGGACGAACAGGTTGGTGAACTCGATCGCGGAGTGGTGGCTCTGGAGGGCGATCGGTCCCGAGTCCGGCACCCCGGGCAACGGTGCGTCGCGGATCACGGTGGTGCCGTTCAGGTTCACGGTGAGCCGATCGCCCCGGAGGGTGATCACGAAGCGATTCCAGCGCCCGGTCTCCGCGTCCGCCCGGGTGGAGGGGGTCACCGCGGCGCGGACCTCCCCGGGCATCCCCGGATCGGTGCGGTACCCGTACACCTCCCCCGACCCGACCGGCCATTCCCAGATGTTCACCTGGCTCTTGTCGCTGCCGCGCAGGTAGATGCCGCTGTCCCGTTCCTCGATCTCGACCGTCTCCCCGGTCTCGGTCCCGTCCGGTCCGATGACCGGACGCTCCCGGATCCCCTGGGAGTCGCCGATCCAGCGCCAGTCCGCCACCAGCACGAAGTCCTCGAGGGCCTCGGTGGTCCACAGGTGGCCCGAGCTCCCGTCGTGGACCAGTCGCCCGCCCCGCACGGCCCAGGCGTCGGGCGCGCCGCCCTCGATCCGCCAGCCCTCGAGGTCGAGTCCGTTGAAGAGGCTGCGGAATCCCACCGCGTCGTTGGCCACCATCGCGAGCGGCGAGTTGCTGGAGGGGAGTTCCCGGATCCGCAGGTTCCGGAAGTCGATCGGGGAGCCCTCCGCCTCCAGGCAGATGTAGCCCACGCGTGGATTCACGTCGTAGCCCCCGGAGACCACCTTGCCGTTGACCGCCAGGGTGATCCGTCCGTCCCGACACTCGATCCGGTAGTGGTTCCACAGGCCCGCGCCCCGGGTGCGGGCCTCGCTGGGCAGGCAGCGCTGGTAGCCCGAGGGATGCGGGCGGTCGGGCGTGAGCCTGGCTCCCCAGATCGCGAAGATGTCGCCCTCGCTGGTGTACTGCTCGGTCTCCGCGCCCAGCATCACCTGGACCTCGACCGCGCGGGTGAAGGGGACGCCCGGCGCGGGCAGCGGGTCGCTCCACACGAACACCCCCGCGTTGCCGCGTGGATCCTCGTGCCGCCACTCCAGCTCCAGGACGAAGTTCTCGTACATGCGGTCCGTGCGGAGCACGCAGGTGGGCAGCCCGGTGCACCGGATCATCCCGTCCTCCGCCCGCCACGTGGATTCCGCGCCGTTGACGTTGACCCAGCCCTCGAGGTCGGTCCCGTTGAAGAGGGGGGTGAAGTCCTCGGCCGTTTGAAGGCAGCCGGTCAGGGCGAGGATCAGGACGGCGCTCTGCATCTGGGGTGCGCTCCGGGGGCTAGGCGGTGATCTCCACCGGCTGGTCGGCGAAGAGCACCTCGGCGGTGGTCTTCTGCTCGATCTCCTCGCGGGTGACGCCGGGGGCGAGTTCCGTGACCCGGAACCGGCGGCGTTCGGGGTCCATCTCCATCACGCACAGGTCGGTGATGATCATGTCGATGCAGGCGAGCCCGGTCAGGGGGAGGGTGCATTCGGGGATGATCTTCGGATCGCCCTTCCGGTTGCAGTGCTCCATGGTCACGATCACCTTGCGCACCCCCGCGACCAGGTCCATCGCGCCCCCCATGCCCTTGACCAGCTTCCCGGGGATCATCCAGTTCGCGATGTCGCCCTCCTGGCTGACCTCCATCGCCCCGAGGATCGCGAGGTCGATGTGCCCCCCGCGGATCATCCCGAAGCTGTCCGCGGAGGAGAAGAACGAATGCCCGGTCACCCCGGTCACCGTCTGCTTCCCGGCATTGATGAGGTCCGCGTCGACCTCCTCCTCGCCGGGGAACGCCCCCATCCCCAGCAGCCCGTTCTCCGACTGCAGCCAGACGGTCATGTCCTCGGGGACGTGGTTGGCCACCAGGGTGGGCATCCCGATGCCGAGGTTGACGTAGTAGCCGTCCCTGAGCTCCCTCGCCGCGCGGGCGGTGATCTGGTTCCGGTCGAGTGCCATGGTGACCTCCTCGGGATAGGGTAGCGACCGCGCGGTCGGATGGGGTACCCTGCGGCGATGAATGACACCATCCAGACCTCGGACCTCCTCCGGTCCTGCGGCCTCGCCGACCACCCGCGCCTGAGGCCCCCCGGCACCGCCGGGACCAGTGATTCCCTCGACCCCGGCACCGGTCGGACCACCGCCGCGGTGCGCCTCGACGACGGGGACGGCTACGACCGTGCGGTCCTCGCCGCGCGCGCGGTGCAGGACGAGTGGGCGATGCTCCCGGCCCCCAAGCGCGGGGAGCTGGTGCGGCGCATCGGGAACGCCTTCCGGGAGCGCATCGAACCGCTGGGCGAACTGGTGTCCCTCGAGAGCGGGAAGATCCGTGCGGAGGGGATCGGGGAGATGCAGGAATGCGTCGACATCGCCGACTTCGCGGTGGGCCTCTCCCGGCAGCTGCACGGGATGACCACCCATTCCGAGCGTCCACGTCACCGCATGTACGAGCAGTGGCACCCCCTGGGCACGGTGGGCATCATCACCGCCTTCAACTTCCCGGCCGCGGTCTGGGCCTGGAACGCCATGCTGGCCGCGGTCTGCGGGGACACCATGCTGTGGAAGCCGTCCCTGATCGCCCCGCTGACCGCCATCGCCATGAACGACGTGGCCCGGGAGGTGATGGGGGATCAGGACCTCTTCACCCCCTCCAACGGCGATCCGCGCGACGTCTTCGGTCTCGTGATCGGCACCGACGAGGAGGTCGGGGAGCGGATGATCGCCGACCGGCGGCTGCCCCTGATCTCGGCCACCGGTTCCTGCCGGATGGGCCGCCGGGTCGGGGCGGTGGTGGGGGGCCGACTCGGCCGCTGCCTCCTGGAGCTCGGCGGCAACAACGCCATGATCATCATGCCCGACGCGGACATGGAACTCGTCCCCCGGGCGGTCCTCTTCGGCGCGGTGGGCACCGCCGGACAGCGGTGCACCTCGACCCGCCGGCTGATCTGCCATCGGGACTGCGTGGACTCGGTGGTCGAGGCGCTGCTCCCCGCCTACCGCTCCGTCCCCGTGGGGCACCAGCTGCAGGCGGGGACCCTCATGGGCCCGCTCATCAATCCCCTCGCCGTGGACGCGATGCGCCACGCCCTGGACGCGGCGGTCGAGGAGGGCTGCGAGGTGCTCTGCGGGGGGGTCGAGGGGATCGAGCGACTGGCGGGCCGCGAGGGAAACTACGTCGAACCCACCCTCGTCAGGGTCCCGGCCGGGGTGCACCCCCCGATCATCCGGGAGGAGACCTTCGCCCCGATCCTCTACGTCCTCACCGTCGACTCCCTCGCCGAGGCGGTCGACCTGCAGAACGACTCCAGCCACGGGCTCTCCAGCGCGATCTTCACCGACTCCATGCGCTCCGCCGAACGATTCCTCTCGCACCTCGGGAGCGACTGCGGGATCGCCAACGTCAACATCGGGACCAGTGGGGCCGAGATCGGGGGCGCCTTCGGGGGGGAGAAGGACACCGGCGGGGGCCGTGAGTCGGGCTCCGACGCCTGGAAGCAGTACATGCGGCGCCAGACCTGCACCCTCAACTGGGGCGAGGACCTGCCCCTGGCCCAGGGGATCTCCTTCGGCTGAGCGGACCGGGGGGTCGGACCGGGCTCAGCTGCTTCCCTCCCGCATCCGGTCCACGCTCTCGGGGAACGGGTACGACGCGAAGACGCCGGTGGGTGCGGAATCCCAGAGCTCGACCGGAGGGTAGACGTCCCCCTCGAACCCCGCCTGGTACATCGCCTCGAGGGTCGCCTCCAGGCTGGGTTCGTCGCCGTTGTGGTCCAGCAACCGGTTGCTTCGTGCCCCGAGGAACGAGACCGACGCCGCGGGTTGCCGGTCCCGGCGCCCCTCGAGCATCTTGGTGACGGTCTTGAACCCCCGGAAGAGGTCCTCGAGGGTGAAGTGGTCTCGTTCGGCCGGTCGCAGCAGGGCGAGGATGAGCAGTCGATCGAGATCGAACTTCAGGATGTAGGGCTCCCGATCCTCACGTGCATGGATCGAGACCGCGTCCCGGAACATGCTCGCGAAGCTGGTCGCGCCCTCCAGGGTCCACTGGCTGGTCGGGATCAGTCGCAGCAGCTCGCCCAGGATCCCGCTGAGGTTGTCCACCGAGTTCACCCCGCAGATCACCGTCCGGTAGCGGCCGCTCACCAGGTCGTCCAGGAGGTGCTGTCCCCACTGAATCCGGATCTTCCCCCGCGGGGTCGCCGATCTCGGGTCCCCCTGGGGCAGCAGCATCACGCAGGGGGCGTTCGTGGAGGCCTCGACCAGCAGGTCGGCATCCCCCTTGTAGACGGGGATGGTGCGTTCGTTGGAATCCGACATCGGTCAGGACTCCTTCTCGGCGGGCTGGCCCGTGGGGGGGGGCTTCCCGGGCTGGTCCCTGGAGCCTTCGCCCTGCATCAGCCTGGCGGCCTCCTCCGGCGAGACCTCGACCGCCTTCTCGATGACCACCGGCTGCACCGGGACGTTCTGGTAGCCCTGGACGCTTCCGGTCTTGACCGACTTGATCCGGTTGACCACGTCCATGCCCATCACCACCCGTCCGAACACCGCGTAGCCCGCCCCGCCGGAGATCGGACGGTCCAGGTTCACGTTCTTGTTGACGTTGATGAAGAACTGGTTGGTGGCGGAATTCGGATTGCTGGTGCGCGCCATCGCGATGGTGCCGTTCTCGTTCTTGAGCCCGTTCATCCACTCGTTCTTGATCGGGGCCATCGACGGCTTCTTGGTCATGTCGGGAGTGAATCCACCGCCCTGGATCATGAAACCGTTGATCACGCGGTGGAAGATCGTTCCGTCGTAGCCCCCGTCCTCGACGTACTTCATGAAGTTCCGAACCGAGATCGGGGCACGGGCGCGGTCCAGCTGCAGGAGGATGTTCCCCTGGTTGGTCTCGAGCATCGCGTACTCGTAGCGGGCCTCCACCTGCTTGGTGGCGTCCGGCGCGGGTGTCGGGGTGGTGGGGGCGGGGTCCTGGCCGAAGGCGGCGCCCGAGATCGCGAGGGCGAGGACCGGCAGGGCGAGGGCACGGACGGAAGGGGGGGCGAGGAGGGTCATGGCTCTGGGATCTCCGGGGGGGAATTCGGGGTGAATGTTTTGACTGATCATAGGAAATCGCGACCGATCCGGCCCAGTCGGGACCGCTATCATTGGGCTACCCCACCGAGATTCCATGACCGTCTCCACCACCAACCCCGCCGCACAGAGCCAGGTGGCGTCCTCCAGACGTCGGCGGTCGCCGCTGCGCCTGGTGCTCGCACCGGTGCTGGACCTGTTCAGCAGCGTGCGGTTCGGGATCGTGCTGCTGATCCTGCTCTTCCTCTACATGGCGGTCGGCTCCGCCGGTCTGGTCTATCCGGTCGCCCCCAACATCTTCTCCGCGGAGTCGTGGGTCCACGAGCAGGTGCGCCAGCGGCCCCTGCTCGAGATGACCGAGTTCGAGTGGTTCCACTGGTGGCCCTTCGACGTGCTGGTGGCCCTGATCGCCACCACCCTCATCGTGACCACCCTGAGGCGGATCCGCCTGAGCGTGATCAACCTCGGGGTCTGGATGATCCACACCGGAATCGTGGTCCTGATCGTGGGCAGCCTGATCTACTTCGCCACGAAGGTCGAGGGGGACACCCCCATCTCGAGGCGGATGCTCACGATCTCGCTGCTCGACGAGGACGGGACCCCCGCCGGCACCCCGCTCCGCCTGAATCCCTTCGCAGGCAACGAGGGCGTCCTCGCCGGCGCGGACGGCGAACTGGTCAAGGTGTCGGTGCTCGGCACGGACCCGGAATGGGAGCTGCTCTCCGGCGACGACGCGGGGACCCGGGCCTTCAGCGTCAACCTCATGATCGACGGGTTCGAGAAGCGGTTCATCCGCCAGGTGATCGCCGGCTATCCGGAATTCACCGAGGACCTGATCCAGACCGACGATCCGCAGCAGCCCGTCCAGCGCTCGGTCAAGGTCAACGGGACCCGGCTCATCGAATCCAGCCTGCTGGTCGACCTCGACTATGCCCCCCAGGACGAGTTCTACCTGAGCGAGATGCTCTCGAAGAACTGGGCCCTCTACCTCCGGGAGAAGGGGACCCAGACCTGGATCGAGCGCCCGGTGGCCGCCGCCCGCCCGCTTGACCCGCGGAACGTGGGGGTCCCGCTCTACAACGACAAGATCGCGGATCCCTCCAGCGTCTTCGTCACCGGCGCGCAACCACGCCCCGCCTCCCAGCCGCTCTCGGTGGTGGTCGATCCCGTCTCCCCCGAGGATCCCCTGCCCGACACCCCGATCCGGATCGATTCCTACCTCCGCTACGCCCAGCTCAGCAGCCGGATCGCCCCCGGAGGCCCGACCGCCCCGCTGAACCCGGTGATGGACGTGACCCTGTCCTCCGACCAGGGGGACCGGGAGACCCTGCAGTTCCGAGCCTTCGATCCCGAACGTTCCTCGGTGGAGGACGGCGTGATCGCCTTCCGCTTCGTCCGCGACGAGGCCGAGTTCGCGTCGCTGCTCGAATCCTCGCTGCTGACCGTCGAGATCCCCGAGCTGGGGATCCGCGAGACCCGCACGCTGGACTCCCTCGGGGAGGGGCGGATCTGGGAGCTGGCCGACGGGAACTACCGGATCTCGATCGGCGGCGTGCAGGAGGACCTCGTGCTCACGGAAGGGACGGTCTCGGTGGTCTTCGCCGACATCACCACCCCCAGCGGGATGTTCCGTCGCTGGGTGTTCGACAACCCGATCCTCACCCGGGACGTCGATCCCGACAACCCGATGCCCGGCCCCCAGGACGAGCGCTTCATCGAGGAGGGGATCCAGCTGACCTACACCCCGGGCCGCGGCGCGGCCCGGCTGCTGTTCGTCGCGGGCCCGGATCCCGACCGCCTCCGCGTGGTCGCGAACCTCGGTGCCGAGGGCCAGCGGGTCGAGGACCTCCCGATCGCCCGACCGGTCGCCATCCGCCAGGGCATCTCGCTGCTGGTGAACCGCTACATCCCCCGGGCGCTGGAGCAGACCGCGCCCCTGATCGTCCCCCCCTCGCAGCGGGAGCGCGAGATGGGGAACCTGTTCTCGTGGGTCAGGGCGCTGGTGCCCGGGTCCAGCCCGACCTGGCTCCAGTTCCAGAAGTACCCCTTCAAGGGCCCGGAGGACCTCCTGGGTCGCTACCGGTCCCTCTACACCCCGACCACGATCCTCGCACAGGACGCTTCGGGGACCCCCAGGCAGGTCGAGGTGGTCTTCTCGAGGCGCCGGATGAAGCTGCCGGAGCCGATCGCCCTGGAGACCTTCGAACTGGACACCCACATCGGAGGGTTCTCGGGCGCCACCGCGTCCATCCGGGACTATCGGAGCATCCTCCGCTTCCTCTCGGAGGGTGAATGGAGCGCTCCCGTCCCGGTCAGCGTCAACAAGCCTGCGGAAAACGGCGGACTCTGGTACTTCCAGGCCCAGTGGGACCCGCCGATCGAGGCCTCGATCAACGGGGGGCTCCGCTCCAGCGGCCTCGGCTACACCGTGCTCGGGGTCGGTAATCGCAACGGGGTCTTCATCCAGCTGCTGGGATGCGCGATTGCGGTGGCCGGGATGATCTACGCCTTCTACGTGAAGCCTATGATCAAGCGTCGTCGCCGCGAGAAGATGATCGCCAGCCTCGCCGCCAGGGAAGCCGCTGCATGAGCCCGTCCAGTCCCATCACCCGCCTGCTCGCCCTGCTCGCGCTGTCCTGCGGCCTGGCCTGCCTGCCATCGGGCGCGGAGGCGGAGGAGTTCGTGGAAGGCGTGGACCTCGAGCCACTCTCCTCGCTCGCCGTCCACACCGGGGGCCGGCTCAACAGCCTCGGATCCCATGCCAACGCCCACATGCAGCAGGTCTCCGGTCCCCGGAGCATCGGGGGTCGCTCCCCGCTCTTCAGCTACTTCGACATGATGTTCCGTCCGGACGTCTACGAGGACGCGGACGTGATCTACGTCAAGAACAAGCTGGTGCGCCGCGCGATCATCGAGGCGCTCAACCGGGATCCCAACGCGGCGCTCCGCATCGGGAACTACCAGCCGCGCATGGCCGCCTTCGAGAAGACCGGCCTGACCTCGGCCCGGGTCCTGGTGGACCCCGCCCTCGGTGAGGTGATGGCGAGGTTGAAGGCCGACCTGGTCCGGACCAACAAGGAGGTGGTGAAGCTCGAGAACGCCACCGTCGCGATGAAACCCGCGGTCCTGCTGGACCGACTGCGGCTGTTGCCCCCGGCGGGCGATTCCCTGGATTCGCCGTGGTTCACCATGAGCAACGTCATGCTGCTCCCCGGGAACTCCCCCGAGGAGCGACTGGTGCCCCAGCCGACCCTGCCGAGCCTCGACGGCGACTCGCAGGCCGAACTGGCGGGGCAGTGGCAGTCCCTCTACGAATCCTGGACCACCGGCGACGTCTCGGGGGTCAACAAGGCGGTGCTCACCCTGAGCTCGATGGTTCCCGACATCAATCCCGAGATCTACCCGTCGGAGAGCCGGCTGTCCTGGGAGTCCTGGTACTTCCGGAACCACCAGCTCACGCGGGTCTGGCTGATCTACATGCTCTCGGTGATCCTGCTGCTCCTGGGGCTGGTCTACCAGTGGAAGTGGGCACGCTGGTCGGGCATGACGGTCTTCCTGATCGCCCTGGGGCTCCAGACCTTCGGGGTCGGCCTGCGCTGGTACATCTCCGGACGCTGGCCCAACGCGAACATGTACGAGGCGGTCACCACCGCCGCGTGGTTCGGGGCGGCGATGGCGGTGATCCTCGAGCTCCTGGTCCGGCGTACCGGCATGCGCACCATCTTCGCGCTCGCCGCCGGCACCGCGTCGATGTTCGCCCTGATGGCCGCCTACTACCTTCCGGCGTACCTGAATCCGAACATCGAGAACATGATGCCGGTGCTCCACGACATCTGGCTCTACATCCACACCAACGTGATCATCTTCAGCTACTGCCTGATCTTCATGGCGGCGGTCTCCTCCGGGCTCTACATCATGAACCGCATGCTGGGCGGGGCCCCCGCCTACGCCCGGGTCGGCGGCGCGGCCAGCATCATGCTGGGGCGCGGGGCCGGGGCGGCCAGCGGGGCGGAGTCCTCCGGCCAGCAGGCGGTCCACCGTCGGGCCCGGCTCGGTGAGGTCGACGTAGACCCGCCGCGGGGCCGCGGGCTGCCGCGTTGCCGTCACACATGAA
>MDTG01397354.1_pt1 | contig 15148 bp, 9 predicted proteins | sample 811421 | NCBI WGS metagenome assembly MDTG01 (sample SAMN05326645, study PRJNA326480) | marine metagenome | isolation source: seawater | place: Pacific Ocean: South East | collected 2011
ATGTCCATGATCGTGATCGGGATGTCCTCTTTTGGATACGTCGCACGCTGAAAAGTATAGACTTTCGAGGCATGACTGTTCACATCCGGCATGATCATCACGAACGCCGAGCCTTGCAGGGCATCATCGCATTGTCGGTGGGTTTCATGGTGGGTGTGATCGGGGGGTGCTCGGGGGATCAGCTCTTCCCGGAACTGGAACCCGATGCCTTCGTCTCCACCCAGGCTTCGGAAGCATGGACGCCATCCGAGGGTGTTCAGTACGAATCACATCGGGTCCGTCCACTCGGCGTGGAGGAAGCCCAGAACGGAATCCCTGAAGGCACGTCCTCCCTCATGAGTCTTGTCGCTCTCGCGCTGGAGACGAATCCGCAGACGCGGTCGTCCTGGGAGAATGCACGAGTCAGGGCCGCCGAGTATGGAAGTGTCCGATCTCTCTGGTATCCAACCCTCTCGGTCTCCGCGAATCTCGGTCTGAGTCGGGCGATCTATCCCGCCGGCGTGCAGGGCAGCGAGGCTGATGTGATGGTCGCCGACTTCACCGGGGTCTTTCCCTCGGCCCAGATCAGCTACACCCTGCTCGATTTCGGACGACGAAGTTCGGCGGATGCCGAAGCCCGTCAGATTCTCTGGATCGCGAACCTTCAATTCAACCGACGCATTCAGACCACCGTCTTCGAGGTCCAGAAGAACTACTTCGCACTCGACACGGCGCTGGGCCTCTACGACGCCTCGCTTGCCGAACTCGAGCTTGCATTGACGATCGTGGATGCGGTCGAGGATCGTCTTGCGGTCGGCCTCGCCACGGCGCCCGAACTTCTTTTCGCCCGTCAGGAGCTCGCTCAAGCGGAATACGACGTGCAATCCAGGATCAGCGTCATAGACGACGCACGCAGCGCGCTTCTGGTCGCGATCGGGCTGCCCTCCACCACGCCCTTGGAGATCGATTCGCTCGCCGACATGCCGCTTCCCGGAGATCTCGATTTCGAGGTGGAGACCGCGATCAACGCGGCGCTCGGCGATCGTCCCGATCTGGCGGCCGCGGTCGCCGGCGTGCGAGCTGCGGAAGCGGCGGTCGAGTTCGCGAAGTCCGATTTCTATCCCACCGTCGAGTTCAATGGTGGCGTCGGATGGGAGCAGTTCCTCCTGAAAGCGCAGATCAACGAGGGCCCCTTCGAGGGCCAGAACTATGGTGGGATGAACTACAACGTCGGGCTGACCGGAAGCTGGATTCTTTTCGAAGGTTTCGAACTGCGCAACAACCTTCGCCAGGCACGCGCCGCACGACGCAAGGCGCAGGCCGATCTCGAAGCACTCAGAATCAAGGCGATCGGCGAGGTCTGGGACAGTTACAGCGACTACCTCGCAGCGCAGCGTCAATATGAATTCGGGGTCGCGCTGGTCGTCAGCTCGCAGGAATCCTACGACGCGATGCTGGCTTCCTACGATGTGGGCCTGGTGACGATCACCGAACTGGTGGCCGCCGAAAAAGGGCTGGCCGCCTCGCTTGCCGAACTCGTCGAGATACGTGGGATGCTGCTGACATCATCCGCGGAGGTCAGTTACACCATCGGATCAGGTGAAGGGCGCTCACCCGAGGCTCGGGTCGAAAGAAGATGACCGTCACGCCGTCACGGCTTCGATCCGATCGACTTGATACGAAGTCCGATTTCTCCCTCGGGGCCATGGGCCCGTTCGAACGCATCCGCTCGGTGCTTCTTTCGCCCGCTGCGAATCACTGGATGGTGATTCGTCTCATGTCCGCCGCCACGCTTGCTCTTCTCATCGCCTATTCGCTCGGCGTTTCGGGGGGGATGGTGACCGTCATCGCGGTCCTCTTCATGCCCACCATCCCACATTCGGTCCTCCTCGCCTGTTCGCGATTGGTCTTCGCGGTGGTGGGATGTGCCATGGGTTGGATTCTCGCAACCCAGTTCGGTGAGAACCCGTTCGTCCTGTTCACCATTCTCGCCGCAAATTCCCTCTTCTTCTACTACCTGCTTGCGAAGGGTCTGCCGGTATTCATCATGATCCTGATGAGTCTGATGCCGATCGGTTTCGCCTGGCTCGTCATCGCGGGAAAGTCCTCTGTGGTCGCGGAACAGGTGCTCATCGAACTGCTCTGCGGGGTGGTCGCGATGGAGATCGTTTCACTGCTCTGGCCGGATCGCGCACTGGACAAGCTTCGTGCCGGAGTGAGTGGTGCCATGTGGCGATTCTCGAGGGAGTACACGCGGATGTTCGATGATGCCGGCACGGAGGGCCTGATCCGACCGACTCACTGGCGTGCTTCGGCCAGCACTGCGTTCAACACCTCCATGCTCCTGGCACGCTCGGAGGTCGGTTCGCACAACAGAGAACTCAATCGCCTGGTCTCCATCGTCGATCAGCTTCGTCATGTCCTTCCCTGGCAGAACACCCTCGCTCTGTTTCTTTCGGGGGGGAAGTACGACAAATGGGCGACGGAACTCTCTTCTGAACGGAATCAAGTTCATAGGTGCGTCGCGAAGACCACTCTCGAACTCGGATCGGAGATCGCCGAGGGTGGGCCGGGGGTCTGCCTCGATGAATCACATGCCGCCATGGATCAGCTCGAGCAAGCCTCCTGCGCATGGGTGAAAGCCCACCGTGAGACGCTCGATCTCGAACAGATCTCCATCTTCTACGCCCGCTGCGATCTCGGAACCGAGATGAACACCAGGTTCGAGCGGATCAATTCGATTCTGAGCGAACGCTTTCGAGAACATCGGGCGAGTCTGAAGAACATTCCTCCGACGGTCTTCTCGAACGTCAAGAGGGGGTTCGACCCGGCGGCTGCCCTCTTCTCGCTCAAGGCGACCGTCAGCGTCTTCATCTCGTTCCTGATCGGTCTGATCTATCTGGACTGGAATGGCTGCCTCATCCTGGTTCTGCTCAGCGGATTTCTCGCGCCTCTCTCCTTCGGCGGCTTGACGGTCACCTTCATCGACAGACTCGTCGGACTGGTCATCGCCGCCTTCGTGGCGATGGCATGCATCATGGTGTTCATCCCGGACATCGACGATGTCGGGGTCTTTCTCCTGATGATGGCGGCCGTGACGTATCCGTTCTGGCTGCTCGCGACGCATCCGCTGACGGCGGGGCTGGGTCTCTCCGCACTGATGGCCCTGTTCTACATCCTCACCGGGGCGATCGCGCCCTCCGCCAGTCTGACGCCCGTCGAAACAAGAGTCGTCGCCGTCGCCGGAGCCACGGTGATCTCCTACCTTGTCTTTCTCCTGTTCATGCCGGTGACCGCACTTCAGATCGTCACGGCAAGAGTCGATGGGCTTTTGAAGTCGATCGCCCGGATCACCGCCTTCTACCCATCTCCTGACGTCGATGCCGCCACCAACGAGGACGATCTGAGAGTCCTCGCTCACGGCAGCGTTCGAGCACTGGCGAACTTCGATCAACTGGTGTCGGATCTTCGTTGGGAACTCTCCTCGCATGGTCGTTACGCGCGGATTCGAAGCGAACTCCTCCACGAGTTCAGCGTGCTGGTCCCTCTGTTCATCAACTGCCTGAACGTTGGAATCCGAATGCCTTCGACGCAGAGCAGTGAATTCGTCGAACTCCGGACGGCTCTGAAGCACGCTGTGACCGACTTTCTCGATGATCTTTCCGAGTATTCATTCGGTCCCCGTGCCGGATCCTTCTCACTCGAACCGAGTCTGCTCAAGTGCATCGACGCCCATGAGAAGCTCGGGGATCATCTCGAGCGCGAGGGGTATGCCGATCGTGCGATCTTCGAGGACGACCAGGGGGCCAGAGTGGCTCTGATCTATCACGCTTATCACCGGATCATCGTTCGTCGACTTCGGGTGATCCGTCGTCTCATGATGATCCGTCTGGAGGAAAGCCGTCGAGTGACTCCTCAGAAGGTCGCACGGACAGCTTGACCGATCGAAAGGGTATGCTGATCGCATGAAGGAGTCTCATCGATCATGACCCTCTCTCCAACAGGCACGGCCTTCGTCGTCGGTTCCGGTCCCACCGGACTCGTCAGCGCCATCGCGCTTCGCACCCATGGTTTCGATGTCCGGATCATCGACAAGGCTTCCGAGCCCTCCAGCCATTCCAAGGCCCTGGTGGTCTGGGCCCGCACTCTGGAGCAGCTCGATGGTCATCTCGATGTCGATGCCCTGATCGACGCCGGCATCAAGGGTCGCTCGATGCGACTCTTCGCCAAGGGCGACAAGGTCGCTGAAGTCGGTCTGTCCGAAACGGATTCCCGTTTCGTGGGCGGACTCTTCATGCCGCAGTACGACCTCGAACGGATTCTCACCGAACGCCTTCTCCAGCTCGGGGTGACCGTGGAGCGTGGGCGTGAACTGATCGGATTTGAACGGACCGCACCGGATTCGGTCGAGATGACGCTGCGTGATTCCGACGGTCGTGAGACCGGGGCGACGGCGGACTGGCTCATCGATTGCAGTGGTGCCCACAGCTTCGTCGGGCATCATCTCGAACTTGGTGCCACCACCGACGAACTGCCGGTCCGATTCTGCATCGCCGACGTCGTCGTTTCCGGATCCGATGGGGCCATGCCCCATCCCGCGGAAGGGATCGCCTCGAATTTCACTCATCCCGACGGATTGTGCGTCTTCTTTCCCATCGATGGGTCGCGCTACCGGATCGTGCTCGAGGACGACTCCGTCGAGGAAGGCTCCGCGCCCGATCTCGGGGAACTCACCAGGTCGGTGTGCCGCAGGACCGGACTCGATCTCGAGCTTTCCGATCCTGCATGGCTCACGTCCTTCGGTGTGCGCGAACGCGTGCTCGACCAATACGGCGAAGGGCGGATCCTGATCGCGGGCGATGCCGCGCACACCCACAGTCCAGCCGGCGGGCATGGCATGAACACTGGAGTCCAGGATGCGATCAATCTCGCATGGAAGATCGCACTGGTGTCGCGGGGTGTCGCGGGTGATCCGATTCTCAGAAGCTATTCCGAAGAACGTTCGGAGATCGGTCGACAGATCGTCGCATCCTCCGATCACATGACGCGGGTGATGACGCTTCGGAACCCGGTGATGCAGTTCGCTCGAAACACGGCGATGCATGTCGCCCTGGGATTCGATGGGGTCCAGCGAAAGGCACTGCGATCGCTGTCGATGATCGATCTCAACTACCGGAACTTCGGCCTCCGTTCGTCCTCCTCGATCAGAAGAGACCGCGACTCGCTTCAACCCGGTGATCGACTTCCACCGATTTCGCTTTCGTCATCCGACGGCGACGAAGTGCACGTCGATCAGCTCGCCCGACCGGATCGATTCACGATCTTCGTGGTCGAATCACCCGGCACACCCGACTTCGACCGCGCATGCGAACAGATGGATCGGACGGTGCAGCTCCTGCCGGAGGCACTGCGTCCTCTCGTCGATCTCGTCCCCGTCCATGCCTCCGAGACGTCCGCGGTCTCCCGGGGAGAGTGCTTCGACACCGCAGGCGCGGTTCGTGCCAGTGCCGGGTTCCGGGGACATGGAGCGATGCTGGTGAGACCTGACCGTCACATCGCCTTCTTCTGCGGTGCGCTCGACGGTGAACCGATTCTGAACTGGTTCTCCGGCCTCTGAGCCGACTCGCCCGCGCATGAACGTGAATCCCGGACACCTTCCCTCGGGAACCGGGTACCTTTGAGTCATGAACACTCTGGTCATCGCGCTCATCGGTCTTCTGGTCCCCCTCGCTTCACCCCGGGTCGATGTCGAACGGAAGCCCAACATCATTCTCGTGATGGCCGATGATCTCGGCGTCGCCGAGCTTGGATGCACCGGATCGACCTTGATACGCACGCCGAACATCGATGCGCTTCGTGCGCGGGGGATGATGTTCACCAACGCCTACTCCGGAAGCACCGTGTGCGCGCCCAGCCGCTGCACGCTGTTGACGGGTCTTCACACCGGTCATGCTCAAGTCCGTGACAACTACGAGCGACTCAATCATTCGGGCCGTCCCGGAGCGGCGGGAACGGAACGTCTCGATGCCTGGGTCACGCCACCCGCTCCCGAGGGGCGATGGGGCGGGCAGCTGGCACTGGCGGAGAACACCGAGACGCTTGCCAGAGTGCTTCATAGAGAGGGGTATGCGACGTGCGGCGTCGGGAAGTGGGGACTGGGTGGTCCGGGTTCGAAAGGACACCCGAATGAACAGGGGTTCGATCACTGGTTCGGCTACCTCTGTCAACGCAATGCGCACAACTACTATCCGACCCACCTCGATCGCAACGGGAGCCGGGTCGATCTCGAAGGCAACGACCGCGGGCTGGACGGTGATCGGTATGCGACGGATCTGATGGCGGACGAGGCGGTGGCGTTCGTTCGCGAACACGCGAGCCAGCCGTTCTTTCTGTATTACGCCACTCCGGTTCCGCATCTCGCCTTGCAGGTGCCCGACGATTCTCTCGCCGAGTACCAAGGGCTGTGGGAGGATCCCGCCTACGAAGGTGGCAGGGGATATCTTCCGCACCCCGAACCACGTGCCGCCTACGCCGCGATGGTCACACGATTCGATCGCGACATGGGGCGACTCTTCGACACGCTCGACGAACTTGGAATCGCCGATGAGACCATCATCCTGGTCACGTCAGACAACGGATCGACCTTCGATCTCGGTGGATACGATCCCGAATTCTTCGACGGCACCGGGGGGCTGCGCGGCGCCAAGACCTGGTTGCATGAGGGGGGCGTGCGTGTGCCGTTGGTCGTCTCCTGGCCCGGTCGGATCGAAGCGGGCTCGAGCAGTGAACTCCCCGTCGCCAACTGGGATTTCTTTCCCACCTTGATCTCGCTCGCGGGCGGTTCGACCAGTGTCTCCCTCGACGGCATCGATTTCTCGCCGGTCCTGATCGATGGCGGTCCGGCGCCCGAACGGGAGGGTCTCTACTGGGAATACCATTCACGAGGTGGGATGCAGGCTGCCCGGCTCGGTGACTGGAAGGGGCTTCGGGTCGATGCGCATGGTGCGCCGGATGCACCCATCCAGCTCTTCGATCTCAAGAACGATCCCAATGAGACCACCGATGTCGCCTCGGAACACCCCGGCATCGTCGCGCGAATCGATGCCTTCATGGCCGAGTCTCGAACCACATCCGACGTTCCCCGATGGAACTTCGATTCCGAGGAACGTGCCGCGGTCGAGGCCCGGGTCTCGACTCGTCGTCTCTGGACGGGCGGAGGTGGGGACCTCGACTTTTCAAATCCTGAGAACTGGACGGGTGAGGGTGCGATCGATCTCTCCGGGCTGAGTGACGTCTTCGTGATCGATGATCCGACCCTGGTGCTGGGTGGTGCTTCCGGGGTTTCCCGAATCATGTTGTCCGGTGGATCACTCGAACTCGATGCCGGAACCCTCTCCGGTGCACGAGCCGGTCTGTCAGGAGGCACCGTCATCGTGCGGGGCGGCGAATTGCATCGTCAGTTTCTCTCCGGCACGCATCTGACTCTCTCCGGATCCGGAGTGCTGCGACTTCGTGGTGGCGCCGAACCGATCAATCGTTCGACCATCGCCATCCTCGGCCACGAGGCACGGATCGAATTTCTGGCGGAAACGCCCGATGAGGTCGTTCGAAAGCATCTTCGCAAGATCACCGTCGAGGGTCGCCCCGCGGTGGATGGTGAAAACGTCTCGCTCGCTCCGGATGGGGAGGGATCCATCCTGACCGTGCGAACGGAGGGGTCCTGATGCTGTCCATCACGCTTCTGCTCGCGGCTCTCTGTCTGAATTCGATCGGCGATCGACCCAATGTCGTGGTCGTTCTGGTGGATGACCTGGGATGGCAGGACACTTCGGTCCCGTTTCACGACGAGCGCACTCCGTTCAACGATCGGTACCACACTCCGAACATGGAGCGACTGGCTCGCGAAGGTGCGCTCTTCACCGACGGATACGCGTCCGCTCCGGTGTGCACGCCCACTCGTGCGAGCCTGCTCACGGGCCGTTCGCCCGCTCGGAACCAGATCACCTACTGGACGTTCGATCGCAACACGGACACCACTCGCAAGAACCCGCGCCTGGAAGCGCCGGCCTGGAACGTCAACGGGCTGCAGCCCGGCGTGCCACTGCTTCCCGAGCTTCTTCGTTCCGAGGGCTACCGAACGGTTCATGCCGGGAAGGCGCACTGGGGCGCACACGGAACCGCTGGTTCCAACCCGTGTGCCCTGGGATTCGATGTGAACATCGCCGGCCATGCCTCGGGAGCACCCGGTTCCTACCTCGGTACCCACCGTTTCATGAATTCAAAGAATCCACACGACTTCTCGCGGACATCGAAATGGGATGTTCCGGGTCTCGAACCTTTTCACGACCAGGAGATCTTCCTCACCGAAGCATTGCAGCAGCGTGCGGTGGAGGAGATCGACCGTGCGTGCGCCGACGGCGTCCCATTTCTTCTGCACTTCGCACCCTACGCGGTGCACACGCCGATCATGGCGAACGTGCGTCATCTCGATCGCTACCAGGACCTTGATCCACGTGAGGCGGCGTACGCCACGATGATCGAATCCGTGGACGTGGCGCTGGGAGAGATCCTCGATGCGCTCGATCGAAACGGCATCGCCGACGAGACGATCGTGGTGTTCACCAGCGACAACGGTGGATTGTCCGCGCACGGCCGAGGCGGCCCCGCTCATGTCCACAACGCCCCTTTGCGCAGCGGGAAGGGTTCGGCCTACGAAGGTGGCGTTCGTGTGCCCTGGATCGTCCGCTGGCCCGGAGTCGCGACGCCGGGCTCGAGACTCGACGAGGTGGTGATCACCCAGGATCTCTTTCCCACGATTCTGTCCGCGGCCTCGATTCCATCGCCAGACGATCATCTTCTCGATGGCCGCGATCTTCGTCCGGTGCTCGAGGGTGGCTCGAACGAACGCACCGTGCTTTTTCATCAGCCGCACACCTGGGGCGCAAGTGGCCCGGGAATCGAACCCTTCAGCGCGATCCGTGTCGGCTCCTGGAAGTTGATCTTCTTCCACGGGGATCGACGTTTCGAGCTCTATGATCTCGAGTCCGATCCCGGTGAGACTACGGATCTCGCCCTCGAGGCCCCGGAACGACTCGGACGCATGCGTGACGAGCTGGCTCGTGAATTGAAGTCTCAACACGCACAGCTGTCGATTGACAGGGCCAGCGGGCTGCCGGTCGTTCTGCCCGCTATCATTCGGTCTGACACACTTTCTGGAGATGAGACATGATGCCTTCCACCGCCCGTTTTTCCTTCATCCTTCTCTGCACCTGTGCGGCGATCACGGCCATCGCCTCGATCGCGGCGGGGCCACGTCCGCTCTCTCCTCAGGATGAGGTCGAGACGATGACCTTCGAGCTCGACCCGGTGCACTGCATGGCGAACTTCCGGGTGCAGCACATGGGGGCTGGGATGTTCTGGGGACGATTCAACGCCGTGTCCGGGACGATCGACACGCAGGACGAGGGGCGCATGCCACTTGCATTCGACGTCTCGATCGACGTCGATTCGATCGATACCGGCACCGAGAAACTCGATCGCACGTTGATGAGTCCGAATTTCTTCGATGAGAAGGAGTTCTCCACCATCACCTTCAAGTCCTCGTCGGTGAAGCCCGTCGAGGGCCGCGACGGTGTCTACACCGTTTCGGGTGACCTCACTCTGCTCGGTACCACCAAGCCGATCGAAGCGGTCATCGAACGCACCGGAGTGAACGGAAACCCCGTCATGAAAAAGGCAGGCTACGAAGCCACCTTCACGATCAAGCGATCGGACTATGGCATGACCTGGGGTGTCGACAACGGTGCACTGGGTGATGACGTGCGTCTCGTCGTCGGTCTCGAGGGCGACTGGTCCGCCTGAAGAACTCACCGCCCTGATGGAGCTGTGCGATGTTGAAGATGATCCTTCTCTCCTTCGTTCTTCCGGTCTTCACCGGTGCGGGTGTGCTGGCGTTCGGCTGGCTGTGTCCGCCCTTGCGAAAGGTCCGTTGGATCGCATCGTGCGCCTTCGGTGTCGCACTCGCCTGTGGCTTCATCCTCGCCTACTTCGGTGAGATGGGCTACGTGGTGCCGAGCGTGCCACCGGTTCGCAGCGAGGGCTGGCTGATCGTGCTCGGTCTCTTCTGTCTTCCGCTGGCGGTCTTTCTCGCCTTCACCGAAGACAAGGAGCACCCCTGGGTCGAGATGACCGGTCTGGTGATGGGATTCGCAGTCGCGCTGCTGCCCGCGATCTTCGCCGCCGAGAAGTCGTTCTTCGGTGGCACCGCCAAACCTCTCTTTCCCGACATGGGCGCGCTGGCGCACGGAGCGCTCGCTCTCGAGATCGCTCTCGGCATGATTCTGATGATCCGCCTCGCGACCACGCGGGGGGGGCCGACGATTCCCTGCGCGCTCGCCTTCGCATTTCTCGGTGGCGCCGCATTGTCGATGGCTTCGGGATGGATCTCCCTGACCATTCTCTTCGGCGTGCTCTCCGCGATCAGCGGAACCGCCGGTCTCTTCTCGAAGTTCTCGGGCATGCCCTTGATCGGTCGTGGAGGCGCGAGCGTCGCCGTGATTCTTCTGATCCTTCTTTCGACGGCCTGCTGGTACAAGACGACCGCGCCCGACGATCTGCACTGGTGGTACTGGATTCTCGTGGCTCTTTCGCCGTTTCTTCTGGTTCCCCTCGAGAATCGCCTGTTCGCAAAGATGCCCGATGCCGCGGCGTTCTGGATCCGCATGGTGGTCGTCGCGCTTCCGGTCATCTATGTCATCATCAGAGTCCTGCCGATGATCACCGGTGATGGTGGTTCCGATTCGACCGACGAGATGGACGACATGATGCGGATGTATCAGTAGCCGGCGCCTGTCGGACTCAGTCCTGATGATCGTCCGATCTGCCGAGCACCGATGCGGCCATCGATCCGAGAAGCGTTCCCGAAACGCCTTCCTCGACCACGACATGATCCGCGCCGGCCTTTTCAAACGCATCGTTGAACTTCTTGAATCGTGCTCTCGCGCAGATCAATATGTCTGGTGCGATCATGCGCGCCTGTTCGATGGTGGCGATGGCCGCATGGGGGTCAGGAACCGTCACGATCAACGCCCGGGCCGAAGCGAGGTGGGCATGCTCGAGGATCTCGCGCTGGGCGCTGTTCCCGAGATCCGCACGTGAGCCGAGCCGTTTCGCGTTCTCGACCAGCGTTCGGTTGAGATCGATCACGTAGGTCTGGGCTCCAACGAGCTGCATCATTCTGGAGGCTTCCTCGCCTGAGGGGCCGAATCCGGCGATCACCACATGATCGAACAGATTGTCCGAATCCTCACCATCGTTTCTCTCTCGTGCTTTGATCAGGCCTGCTTTCTTGAGCAGGTCCTCGACCTTGATTCCGAATCGACCCGACACTGCGATGAGGCCGGGAGTGAAGACCAGACTCAACACGGTCGCCGAGACCAGCGCCTGAAAACCCTCGTAGTTCAGCAGCTCACGCGCGAAGGCGACCGATCCGATCACGAACGAGAATTCACCGATCTGTGCGATGCACAATCCGGAACGCACGCCCTGGCGCACCCGGCCGCCGCTCAGAACGACGATCGACGACACGATGATCGATTTTCCAACCACGCCCGCTGCCGTGAAGATCAGAACCAGCGTCCAGTTGTTGTCATTCAGCAGCCATTCCACGTCGACGAGGAGGCCGACGGATGCGAAGAACAGTGTGAGGAAGACCGCCTTGAGGGCTTGGACGTCCGCGCGAAGCTGACGGGCGAAGTCGGTTCGAGCGAGGATGATGCCCGCGATGAACGCACCCAGTTCCGCGGAGAGTCCGATGGTGTGACTCGCCCAGGCCGCGGTGAGTGCCGTGGTGAGTGCGATGATCACGGGGAAGTCCCGGTTCCTCCTGAATATCTCGGACCCGAGGAGTCTGGGCAGAAGGACGACCGTGAGCGCGACGAGGCCAAGCATTCCGAAGAGCATGGTTGAGGTCGGCAGTTGCGTGTCGCCAGGCTCCGGAATCGTGTTCGCAAGCGGGGAGACGCCCAGCATGCTCACGATCAGCAACATGGGAACCACCGCGAAATCCTGGACCAGAAGGATCGACAGTGCATCGCGACCGTGAGGTGACTCCATTTCGTTCCGGTCCGAAAGGACTCTCACCACGACCGCGGTGCTGCTCATCGTGACCATGCATGACGCCGCGAAGGCGGTTCCCAGGGACATGCCGGTGAAGAGAAGAATCAGTACCAGTCCGATGCCGGTGGTCGCGAGGACCTGAGCCAGTCCGATCACCCCTCCACGTATTCCGAACAGCTTCAGCTTGCCGGGGGTGATCTCAAGGCCGATCGTGAAGAGCAGGAGGGAGACGCCGAGCTCGGTCATCACGGCGTAGCTGTCTTCGGAACTGCCGCTTCCGACGAAACCGAGCACGCCGGGTCCGACCAGCATTCCACCAAGCAGGTATCCCACGATCGCGCTCACGCCGAAGCGCTCGACGATCGCCGCCACGGCCACCGCGCTGGAGAGCAAAAAGAGAAATTCACCGAGCAGGTGCCAGTTCATCACAGAAGCGTACCGCGAACCCATCCACGATGAATCTCATCCTGCATTTTTAGCTGTCAAACCCCTTTGTTTGACCATACGATCTACACATGAACACCCCCACGAAATCCATCTTCATGTCGAGTCTGATCACCTTCAATGTCCTGGCTCTTGGAGCGCTTCTTGGATCAGGCGGATGTGCCGCGCAGAACGGGACATCCGGGCATGACCTCGGGCATGACCATGGCATGGTTCCCGCTCATCCATTCGCAAGTCGCGTGATTCCACCCTCGGGGGTGCCACGCTCAGAGCTTCCGCCTCCGATTCGACTTTCCGGCTTCGGAGGATCGGCCCGTGGTTCAGCCGAGCCCGTGGTGATCGATTCCACCCGCTTCCGTCCCCAGATCGCAGAACATGGTCTCTGGCGAGGTGAGGAGATCCGTCCCGGTTCGATCCTGCCAAAGCATTCCAGAGACAAGACCCTGAAACCGGGCGCTGCCAATGACCTCGAATGTGGTCGTCTGACCGGCATCCCCCGCATCGATCCGAAATCGGTCGCGCTCTTTCCCGGCATCGGAGCCACGCCCTGGACGCCCCCGGATCCAACCATCGCGGTGGGTCCGAATCACATCGTCGAGACGGTGAACATGGAGATCGCCTGGTACCTCAAGGATGGCACCTTGCAGTTCCAGCAACGTCTGGATTCCAGCGGCGATCCCGGATTCCTCGAAGGGATCGGTGCGGGCGCCTTCACCTTCGATCCGAAGTGCTTCTACGACGCGCTTCGTGAGCGATTCGTCGTTCTCGCTCTCGAACACTACGACGGTGAATCCTGGATCACGCTCGCCATCAGTGACGACGACGATCCCAACGGGGACTGGTTCAAGTATCGCACCGATGCGTTGATCGAGATCGACGAGACGACCTACTGGGTCGACTATCCCGGTTTCGGTTTCGACGACACGGCCTGGTGCACCACCAACAATCTCTTCAAGGAGGAGGGCGAGGGCTCCGGATTCGCCGGAACACTCGTCCGATCCTATGACCCGTCGGGTGCGTTGGACGGTGAGACGATCACCTGGACCGACACCCTCACGCCCTCTGGTTCTCATCAGGTGGCACAGGTTCTCGACTACGACGCGCCCGCACTTCTGGTCCGGAGTGGCAGTTCGACTTCGATCGAACTGGTGCACGTCGCCGATCCGCTGGGAACGCCTGAATTGATCACCCGCTCGGTCGCCGTGCCTGAATACAGCTCCGCGAATGAGCGACCTCCCACGCCGGGTGGTGCGAACCTGAACCCGATCGATCGCCGCGTTCTGAACGTCATGATCAGAAACGGCACCTTGTGGGTCGGGCACTCGGTGAGCACGCCTGAAGATTCCAGGACCACCGCACGTTGGTATGAGATCGATCTCGATGGCTGGCCTCAGGCCGAGCTGGGACAGCCTTCTCTGCTGCAGGCGGGTGAGATCAGACCGAACTCGGACACGCACACCTTCTTTCCCGCGATCGCCGTGAACGGCGAAGGTCGCGCCGCCGTGGTCTACAGTCGAAGTTCCAGCACCGAGTTTCCGACTCTGGAAGTGGCCGGTCGTTTTCCGGGCGATGCGCCCGGGACTCTGGGTGCGCCTCTGACGCTCGCGGTATCAGACGCGGTGCCAGGCTCCCCCGGTGACGTCTATCGTTGGGGTGACTATTTCGATGCCACCATGGATCCGTTGGACGACCAGTTGTTCTGGTTCATCGGCGAGTTGTACGGTCCCGATGGCTGGGAGACCGAGATCGGTTCCTTCAGGGTCTCGTTGGTCGGTGACATCAATGGTGACGGCCTGATCGACGGACAGGACCTCGCGAGTCTGCTCAGCAACTGGGGGACGGACGATCCCGGCAGTGATCTCGATGGCTCGGGGACCGTCGGAGGCGAGGATCTCGCGCTGCTTCTTTCGAACTGGAGTTGATCATGGAGGGGGACGCATCGCCCTCCATGACCAGTCGTTCCAGCGTCCGACTCAGTGTTGCGTCGAACGAGCCCTGCCTCTGCGTGTTTCTTCCCAACTGGCCTCAGCGGTGACGTCGAGTTGCTCCAGGACATCGTCCACCAGTGAGATCGTCTCGAATCCGGTCTTGATGAACAGCAGTCCCGTCTCCTTGTGGAAGTTGGTGGAGATCGCTGCGTCCTCCTTGAGATGCGTGATCATCTTCAATGCCCCCACGATGTCGGTCTCATCGAGTCCCATGCGGATCAATGGCTGGATGGAGACGACGATGGAGACCATCGAGTTCCGTTTCACCCTTGATTCCGATCTTCGCCGCTTCGGGGCGGGTTCTTCCAGCCTCTTCTCAAGTGATTTGATCGCCCGTGTCAGCACGCGTTCGCGTTGAGTCATCGATTGGTCATGAACGACATGCGTGTCGTCTGGTGTCCGTGTCGCCTTTTCGTTCGTGTCGATCCGGCTGTCGTCCTCCGCGGTGAATGCGTTCACGGAACCCATTTGATCTTGAATGGTCGAAGTCTGTGCAAACGCCGTCGTCACTGCGAGCATCGTCACGCAGAGACAGCATCGAGTCAGATGAAGCATGGCTCATCCTTTCCCGATCATGTGATCGGTTTGATTTTCATGATGTCGTGCCTTCGGGGTACGAC
>MDTG01008419.1_pt1 | contig 15147 bp, 13 predicted proteins | sample 811421 | NCBI WGS metagenome assembly MDTG01 (sample SAMN05326645, study PRJNA326480) | marine metagenome | isolation source: seawater | place: Pacific Ocean: South East | collected 2011
AAGATCTCTACTTGAGGATAGAGAAAACAAGGTTCAGTGAAAGACTTCGAATCGAGATGGATATTGATCCGGCATCTCGATCAGTTTATTTACCAATCCTTAGTTTACAACCTTTGGTGAAAAATTCCATAAAGTACGCGATTGCTCCGCAAGAGAAGGGTGGGGAGATTTCTATTGTTACTCGTTTGGAAGAATCAAATTGTGCACTCCAGATGAGAAATAGTGGCCCTGGCGCGTCTGAGTTGGAAGCCGGCCGTTTATTTTCCGAAAGTTCATATTTTCGTCTTAGAATCGGCTTACTCAGTGCTATCGATAGATTAGAAAATGTTTATGGAAAAAATTACGTTTTCAAAGTTGCATCGAGTAATTTCGGTGGCCTTCCAATTTTTTTGAGGATTCCCCTGACCTCTAGTGTTAATTCACCGAAAGCTTTGGCGAGCAAGTCATCAGAAGTTTTGGAGCGATCTTAGTGGGGGTGATGTCGGCAATTATCGTCGATGACGAGCCACTTGCCTTGGAGCGCCTGAGCAATATCTTGAGCGAGATTTGTGGTACAGAAGTAGCGTGCCATTGTCATAATGGTAGAGAAACCGGAGGTAAGATTGCGGAAATTCGTCCTGATTTAGTATTCCTTGGTATTGAAATGACAAAACTGACCGGTTTCGATGTGGTAACGGCTCTGAGTATAAATATACTCCTATGATTATTTTTGTCACAGCATTTGATCGTTATGCGGTTAAAGCTTTTGATGTAGGTGCGGTCGACTATGTTTTAAAGCCGTTAGATGCGAATCGTGTTGCCCTCAAGGTTGAAAGAGCACGTTCCCGTAAGTTTAAAAATAATTCTGATATTAGTGCTCCAGATGATATTTCTTTAGAAAGAATAGATGAATTGTCAGAACACTGTGAAATATTAGAGAAGTTAAGCAATCGAGTTAGAACGCGAAGCATGAAGGACAAACTTGGTATTAAGGATGCGGGAGTTTTAAACGTTTTAGCTTTTGCTGATATCGACTGGATTGATGCGGCTGGTGATTACATGTGTGTAAATGCGGTGGGTAGAACACATATCCTTAGAAGTACAATGAAGTAACTTAAGGAAAAGCTTGATGGTAATCTCTTCGTGCGAGTACATCGCTCTACTGTGGTCAACATTACTTGAGTGGTTTCAAAACGATCACTTTAAAGAGGTGGCAGCACACTGGTTTTAGAGAATTTTGAGTCTCTTCGAGCTAGCGGGAACTATGGACAGCATGTGTCAAGCCTGTTTTCGCACCGTTTATTTTGATAATTTTTTGCATCATTAGCCCGAGATATCGCAGTGCTCACCTCAGACTTGCCGATGCTCATACTGGCAAAATATTTTCCCTAGATTTATTATACCGCCCAGTTGAGTTTCAGTTACTTGAATCAACTAATATGAGCGATAAGAGGAGCATGTAGAGAGATTGAAAATGAGCAAGTCAATATGCTATGGCAGGTGTAAAAGAACTTTAGGACGAGCTAGCCTTACTTTTTTTACCGTTTGTTTCTTGAGTCCCGTTCATGCGGACTACGACTCGGAAATGGTGGAGCAGCGTATAGAAAAACTTATATCATCGATGACTATTGAACAAAAGGTCGGGCAGATGGTCCAAGGAAACATAACGCATGTGACCCCAGACGATGTATCTCGTTATTTCCTGGGGTCTGTGCTAAATGGAGGTGGCTCTTGGCCAAATGGGCGCAAAGAATCCTCCATATACGATTGGCTTGATGCAGCAGACAAATATCATGAAGCTTCCCTAGACACAAGGTATGGGAGTGCTGGAATCCCAATAATCTGGGGCACTGACGCTGTTCATGGTCATAATAATGTTAAAGGGGCGACTCTCTTCCCACATAATATATCTCTGGGAGCGACGAGGAATGTTGACTTAGTTCGCGAAATTGGCGAAGCAACAGCGCGTGAGGTGTCCGTTACGGGCTTAGATTGGGTCTTCGCTCCAACTCTCGCGGTGTCAATGGATACTCGTTGGGGACGCGCATACGAGAGCTACAGTGATGATACGCAAATCGTAAGTGACTACGCTGCAGCAATGATTTTAGGCTTACAGGGAAAACCGCACCAACTACCACAACCCGGTAGAGTTATTGCAACTGCAAAACATTTCATTGGTGATGGCGGAACCACTCGGGGTATTGATCAGGGAGATACACGCCTCAGTTTAGAAGAGTTGCTAAGAATACATGGCCCCGGATATAAAAAAGCGATAGAAGCAAATACACAAACGATCATGGCCTCGTTTAATAGTTGGAATGGTAAAAAAATTCACGGTAGTAAACAGTTGCTCACTGACGTGCTTAAGACAGATATGGGCTTCGACGGGTTTGTAGTTGGTGACTGGGATGGTCACGGCCAAGTTGAAGGCTGCAAGAATACCAGCTGTGCTCAAGCAATTTTAGCAGGAATAGACATGTTCATGGTGCCAAAGCAGTGGAAAAAATTTATAGCAAATACATTAAAGCAGGTTCGCGATGGAGAAGTTCCCATGTCCAGAATCGATGATGCGGTTAGGAGAATTCTGCGGGTTAAAATACGAGCTGGTTTGTTTTCGAAGGAGCGACCCTCAAAGAGGTTATTAGCTGGGGATCTCGCTATTATGGGCTCTTCAGAACATCGCGCTCTTGCACGCAGGGCAGTGAGGGAATCACTCGTGCTTTTGAAAAATAACGGCGGGATTTTACCCCTCCGTGGAAAACCTAAGCTCTTGGTAGGGGGTGATGGAGCCGACAGTGTTGCGAAACAATCCGGCGGTTGGACACTGAGCTGGCAAGGAAACAAAAATATTCCAACAGATTTTCCGGGGGCTACATCAATATTTGAAGGGCTTAAAAAAGCGGTGGAGGATATAGGAGGCTCCGCTGAATTAACAACAAACGATAGCTGGAGCGATGTTTTCAATCCAGATGTTGCTGTGGTTGTGTTCGGAGAGGATCCTTATGCGGAGGGAGTGGGTGATCGAGAGGATTTATTATTTTGCGATTCGTATTCTGATAACCTTCGGCTTCTTGCGAGGCTGAAGGAGAGGGGTATTCCGGTTGTGTCAGTGATGCTAACCGGAAGACCCTTAATAGTTAATTCTCAAATTAATCAGTCTGAGGCCTTTGTTGTTGCATGGCTGCCTGGTAGCGAGGGTAATGGTATCGCTGATGTTTTGGTAGCAGACAAGTATGATCGGCCGAGATTTAATTTTACAGGAACGCTTCCTTTTGGTTGGCCGGATGTCGAGATCTCAAAGGGAAATCCGGATTTGCCAGCTGCGTTGATGGTGTTTGAGAGAGGATATGGTAAAAGCTATGGAGACACAGTGGATGTGAAGGCTGACTTAACGGAAGTCGCTTGTGCACTGAAAGAGTTGAAGCCGTTGGTAATTTTCAATGGAACAACGCGAAAACCATTTACGGCTTACGTGGCTGACTCAGCGGATTATAGTATTCCTGTGTCTGGCGCAAGTACAGTTTCGCCATCTCAATCTTTGTCGGTAATGACGGTTGACGGAGATGTTCAGGAGGACTCAAGGTTGGTAACTTGGAGTAGTGATGATGACAGGGATATTGGAGGTGAATTCTCTTGGAGATCATCTTCTGTCCTTGACTGGAGAGACTACCTAGACCAAGATGCGGCTTTATCCATGACCTTTAAAGTCATAGAGCAGCCCGAGGGGTCAGTCGTCCAGGAAATGGATTGTGGAATTTCGTGTAGTGCAGAACTTGACATGGGTGGGTTTTTCAAGAATGTCCCGGAGGACCAGTGGGTACGAAGTGCTACGCCACTCAAGTGTTTTGTGAGGGCGGGGGCGGACCTAAGCCAGGTGAGAGCCCCTTTGATTTTGAAGACTAGAAAAACATTTTCCATCATCATCAAAGATTTGAGATTGGCAACCGATTTGCCCGAAAGTGCAATAATGCAATGTAATTGACAAGCTGAATTTAGTGTAGGTTATTCAATTCCAAAGAACACTTTTGCATTTTCACTGGTTTTATCGATAATTTCATTGACTGACTCAAGCCTATGAATTGCGATTTTTTTTGCGATCCATGGAAGAAATGACGGTTCATTTCGTTTATTCTTCGGTTTAAAGATCATATTTTGAGGAAGAAGATATGGCGCATCGGTTTCGATCATAAGGCGGTTTATGGGGATATCGGCCACCATAGCTTGCAAATCGCAACCTCGACGCATGTCGCATATCCATCCAGTTATACCAATATATAGATCCATATCGAGATATTTGTGGAGGGTTGCTCGGTCTCCAGTGAAGCAGTGGATAACTGCTTTTGAAATATGTTCTCGATAGTCGCTCAAAATTTCTAATTGCCGCGTGGCGGCATCCCTCTCATGTAAAAATAATGGTAAGCCAATTTTCTTGGCCAGTTCTATATGCCCAACAAAAGACTCCTGTTGGTCTTTTGGCGTTGCAAGGTTCCTGTAAAAATCTAATCCTGTCTCGCCAATGGCAACTACTGCATCTTCACCTGCGAGGTCATACAATTTTTCAGATGCAGTCCTGGTGAACTGGTCAGCATTGTGCGGGTGGATGCCGACAGTTGCGTGGAGCATGTTCGGAAAATCGTGAGAAAAAACATTACAAATATCGATTGTTTCCTTTGACTCGGAAATTGATGTTCCCGTCAGAACTAATTTTTCCACACCAGCGTCCAAGGCATTTTGAAGCACCGCGCGTCTATCATCTCTAAAACGATGACTTGATAAGTTAACACCAATGTCTATTAACACAAAAGTTTTCTCAGAAGTCAGAGTAAAAGTTCAATTTCATAGGGCTCTAGCATCCTTTTTTGGGACCCTGTTTTATGGGAATAAATAGCCGAATACATTAGCACGCTCTTTACATAGTTTCGTGTTTCTCGGAAGGGAATTAGTTCAATCCATAGGTCAAACGTTAGTTTGCCACCGCTCCTTGAGAGCCAAGTACTCACACGTTCAGGTCCTGCATTATAAGAAGCTAGTGCCAATATTCTATTATTATCATAACGTTTTAAAAGACTTTTTAAATAACTAGATCCAATGAGTAAATTTTTCTCTATCTCGAAAAGTTGTCGACTGTTTTTGTATGGAATATTGAGTGACATAGCCGTTGATTTTGCTGTCTGTGGCATTATTTGGAGAAGACCTACTGCGCCTGCTCTTGATACCGCCTGCAGTTCAAAAGCGCTCTCTTGTCGGGCGATGGCGAAAAGCAAATGTGGCTGAACATTTGAATTGATTGATACTGAATTAATTGAAGGTTCAAATGCCAGAGGGAACCGGATATCCAGATCATCCCAATATTTAGCAGACGCCATCGCTATAATTGCGCGGCTATGCCAATTCCACTCATGAGTGAGTTGAGCAGCAGCGATCCATTGTGCTCTGTCGAAGTTACGTGTCGCTGAATTCCATTCGCGAGTTGCCTCTACCTTATTGCCATGGAAATGTAATTCTCTTGCTCGTTTAAGAGCGTCATTGGCCTCAACCTTATACAAAACAGTTTTATCTATGGGTGCTGGCTTATAATTTAAGTTATAGTTCTGATGCAACTTGTCGCTGATGACAAAACCATAAAAATCACGTTCCTCCGCAAGTTGCTTTTTTAGTTTATCTGCGTGCTGCCTCTGAAAATAAATATTATTTTCCAAACTTTGGATATGCCAGTAGCGCCAAATACTTTTTTTCTGCATAGTATGTGGTAACTTGCCAATCCATTTTTCAACGTCAGTCCAATTTTGTTCTCCTAAAGCATGACGGATCCTCCACTCGATAAGGTCTCCGTTGTGGTCAGTGTTAATTAGTTCAGCATATTCATGCAGAACTCTGTCTGCATCTTCATTTGCATCATTCTTGATAAATGATTTTACGAGTTTTGAGATGAATTTATGAGAGTCTTCGTCAGCGACTAAAACGCGGTCATCCCAGTTGAACCAGAGATCATGCGCTTTCATGGGATTATGATTAGCGAGGTCACCAAGTGTGTATGCGACTAGTAGGGCTGAACTCTTGTTTGACATAAGGATATTAATAGCACTGTGAAGGTAATTTGGATTCTGTTTAATTTTTAAAAAAGATTCAGTAAGCTTCTTCGTTTTTGTGTCTGTGATAAATTGGTTTGCGTAAGTTGCTAACGAGTAATTATGCTCGCGAACCGAATGATTAAAGCGTTCCCAAGCATGATCGGTGGTTATGGCTTTGTGTCTGATGAGAATGCGGAAAAGCGGGTCACATTGGCGAGGTTGAGAGTGCCCGACAGTCCATAGTGCAATTCCACCTTTGAGAGCTTCCTCTTGACGTTGCCGATGATAAAGCGCCTCAAAATATTGACACTGGCGAGAAATACTGGCTTCCTCAGGAGCATAATACTTAAGATAGTGGTTCCACTGAGCTCTACGAGCTAGATATTCTAACCATTTTGAACGCAGTCGGTATGCTAAGACGGAGTCTTTGTGAGTTGCTAGAAAATTTGATATCTTCCCACGGTTAGGTATGCTCATTTTTTCTAGAAGTTCTTTGTAATCAAGGTAAGGATAAAGAGGATAGCCTTCCAGATTTCGCTTAATTAATTTTAATTGTCGCCAGTTACCTCGGTCAGCTAGCTTTTGTGCTCTACTGTAAATCTCTCTGTAGCTAGAGAGGCTACTTTCATCATAAATTATTTTTTTAGGGATTTGAGACAAGCTGCTCATATTTGCAAATGCAAATGAGTTCAATTCGGTGAATAGGAGAATGGAAAGTAAAATAACCTTAACTATTTTATTTTTTGGTTTTGAAATAATAAATATGTGTAACAATTTTCTTCCTTGCTTCGATAGAAGAGGGGTCGGTTGGGTTGACACTGGCTCCCAAAGCTTAAAACATGCCTTATTCTTGAACAAGTCTCAAAACTACTTCGTGTATTGGTTAATTTAGCATTATTGAAGAGAGGTGTTATTTGCATCTTCTAAAATTGGTCGGCCCACTTGCTTGAAACAAGGGAAATAATGAAAGAAGAATTCGAGTTTTTATCTTTTCAAGTGTATTTTAATAAGAATCATCATGGTGATATATGGCAGATTGGATATTAATTTTAGTGATTGTAACGGCTGCATTGACTCCTGTTTTTGGTATGAGAACCTCACGCCGACAAAATCACATAGCAAAGTTAAGGCGAAGAGCTCGGGCCCTTGGGTTGCAAATTTCACTGAATCGTCGTCCAGATGCTTTGGAAAATGAGAGCAGTTTGGAATTTATTTGCTACAGGATTACTTGGAAAACTGATCGCTCTCGAAAAAATTGGGTGCTTCATTGTTTTAGCAATCGCGGAAAGAGTTCCCCTATTCAGGGTTGGAATTGGTTTGACGGGATACCAGACTCTGATGTAATTGAAGTTTTAGAGTCAGTTATTATTCAAGCTCCGAACTCTATAATTGCCATTGTGTCTGATGAGGTTGGTGTCGGCATTATTTGGGGAGAAAAAGAGACTATTGATGTTGTTGATTCCTTGCATGAAATGCTGCAATTAATGAGGAACACCTTAGAGAAAAAGTAATCTAAAACTTGACCAAAGGGGGTACAAACGCGTATATATCGCGGCAGTTCCATAAAATAAAGATTTGGTTACACACCAAATCGGAGTAATGCAGCTACTAATTACGGCTGTTTGAAACTGTACCGTCGTGATATAGGCAGACATCAAGGCAGGCCAAAATGCGGAAATCTTTAGTAATCGTAGAGTCCCCAGCTAAGGCGAAAACGATTAATAAATATTTGGGAGAAAACTTCGTTGTCAAGTCCAGTGTTGGTCACATTCGAGACCTTCCATCTCGCGCAACACGGGCTAGCACAGACCCTAAGGAGCGAGCGAGACTGGCGGCCCTTACGCGGAAAATGACTTCAGATGAAAAGCGGCGACACAGAGAGACTAAAGCTAAACACCAGCTTTACAACAGCATGGGCATTAACCCGGAAAAAGGGTGGAGCGCTCAATACGATACTCTGCCAGGTAAAGAAAAAGTAGTTGGGGAACTGAGGAGTCTTGCAAAAAAGTCAGACGTTATTTATTTAGCTACGGATATGGACCGCGAAGGGGAGGCTATCGCTTGGCACTTAACAAAAGTAATTGGAGGCGACGCTCGTCGGTTTAAGCGAGTAGTATTTAATGAAATTACTAAGCATGCTATTCAGCAAGCATTTGCGGCCCCCGGTGAGCTCAATATTGATCGTGTGGACGCTCAGCAGGCCAGACGTTTTTTAGATAGAATTGTTGGTTTTATGGTCTCTCCTCTGCTTTGGGAAAAAGTGGGTCGAGGATTGTCAGCGGGGAGAGTGCAATCAGTGGCCTTAAAAATGCTTGTCGAGAGGGAAAGAGAGATTAGGGCGTATGAGCCTGAGGAGTTCTGGACTGTTACCGCGGACGTGATCTTTGGAGACGACGCCGAATTAACAATAGAGGTCAAGACACACGGAAATGAGGCTTTTCGTCCCTTGGACAAGTCGCAAGCTGATGAAGCGTGCGCTCGTTTGCAGAGTTCACATTTTGTCGTCGAAAACCGCGAGGATAAACCAACATCCTCTAAGCCAGGTCCACCATTCATTACCTCTACTTTGCAGCAAGCAGCGAGCACTCGACTGCGTTTTGGGGTGAAGAGGACCATGGCGTTAGCACAGCGGCTATATGAGGAAGGGTACATTACTTATATGCGAACGGATTCCACTAATGTGAGTCAAGATGCTATTAGTGCTTGCAGAGAGTTTGTAAAGCAGAAGTATCCGACGCGTTATCTTGCAAAAGAAATTAATGTATATGGCAGCAATTCATCTGCTCAAGATGCTCACGAATGTATAAGACCATCTAATGTGAACCTAACATCATCTTCAATCATCGGAGTAGAGCGTGATGCAGTGAGGCTGTATGAGATTATTTGGCAGCAGTTTATTGCGTCCCAGATGTCACCCGCTGAATTTTTATCGACCACCATACACTTCTCGGCGGGTGATTTTGGATTAGTGGCAAGAGGCAGGATTACTCGCTTTGATGGGTATTTGGCTGTGATCCCAAATTATCGCAAGGGTGAAAAAGATGTCGAAGTACCAGACCTTAAAACCGGCGACAGGGTCAGTCTTGTGAGACTTGATCCAAAACAGCACTTTACAAAACCTCCACCTCGCTATTCAGAGGCGGCTTTAGTCAAGGAATTAGAAAAGCGGGCTGTGGGAAGACCGTCGACATACGCGTCTATCATTTCAACTATCCAAGACAGGGGTTATGTGCGAATTACTAATCGGCGCTTATTTGCCGAGAAGATTGGAGATATTGTTACCGATAGGTTGTCAGAAAGCTTTGCTGGCTTAATGGACTATGGTTTCACGGCTACAATGGAAGAGAGATTAGATCAGGTCGCCTCAGGGTCGCTAAATTGGAAGAAGTTGTTGGACAATTTTTATGCTGATTTTTGTGAACAACTTGATATTGCAAAAGACAGTAGAGAGGGTATGCGTCCCAATTTGCCCTCAATCACTGACATTGTCTGTGCCAATCCGGGGTGTGGGCGACCTATGACGATAAGAACTGCCGGCACAGGCGTGTTTTTGGGATGTTCCGGTTACGGACTGCCGCCGAAGGAGCGGTGCAAATCGACGATAAATTTGACACCCGGCGATGACGCAATAAATATTGAAGAAGATGATGAGGCAGAATCCAAGAGTTTATTGAGACGCAGAAGGTGTGCAATCTGTAATACCTCGATGGATAGCTACCTTGTTGATGCAGGACGGAAGCTTCACGTATGCGGCAATAACCCTGATTGCGAGGGTTTCCAAGTAGAAATGGGACAATATGTAATAAAAGGTTATGAGGGCCCGGTAATTGACTGTGATAAGTGCCAAAGTCAAATGCAACTCAAGACTGGCCGCTTTGGCAAATATTTCGGTTGCACGGGTACATCGGATGATGGCCAACCTTGCAAAAATACGCGCAAACTGTTGCGAAGTGGCCAGATAGCCCCTCCAAAGACCGATCCGATTTCGATGCCTGAGCTAAGATGTGAAAAGGTTGAGGATCATTATGTCCTTCGAGACGGTGCGTCTGGGTTATTTTTGGCGGCTAGTCAGTTTCCACGGCATCGAGAGACGAGGGCGCCGACTGTTGCTGAGTTGCAACCCTATGGGGCAGTGATTGACCCTAAATATCAGTTTTTGTTGACCGCTCCAACTGAAGATCCAGATGGTTTTCCCACTGTGATTCGTTATAGTCGGAAGACAAAAGAGCAGTATGTCAGAAGTGAAAAAAATGGTAAGGCCTTAGGTTGGACTGCCTTCTATTCGGGAGGAAGATGGGAGGAGAAAGTACATGGTACAAAATAAGTTGTCACACGCTGCATACTGGGAGCTTATGATGGAGTGACGAAGTACCCTTGCCGATGTATAGTAGAAACAAGTTTTGATTTAACGTGTTAAGCACAGTAACTGGAGAGCCTCTAATGGCACTGAGAGAATTTGAGTTAGTTGTTCAGGGGAATGGAGACATCGCACTAAAGCATGCGACCGATCAGAGAACACTGGTAACGATGAAATTTGCCCCAGATGTTTTAGCATATCTTGGAGATAGACACGTGGATGTTGCGAAATCGATGGTGGATGCTGGTCTAAGGAAAGTCATAGATCTGCAAGAACAGCATGCAATTCCGATTGCAATGGCGGGTCGTAAGAGTGAAGTTTTCCATTAAAGCTTATAATACTATGGCATTTTACAACATTGTTTTTTTGACAACGTGCTGCTACAGACCGAGTCTAACGATGCCAACCGCGATCCCTTCGATTGCAAACTCCTGGTCACGGAGATCTACACAAATTGGCTGGTAAGCTTTATTTTCAGGCAGTAACCTTAATCTATGTGGACTGCTGCTTTTTTCAAGTCTCTTAACCGTAACATCGCCATTTAATCTGGCCACCACAATTTGTTTGTTTTCCGCAGAGGGTTGCTGGTGGACGGCGAGTAAATCACCGTCCAGTAAGCCTATGTCGGTCATACTGTCACCTTGAACGCGTAAAAAATAATCCGCGTTCGGATGAAAAGTGTTTAGTGCTATTTCCTTGTAATCCTCGATATGTTGTTCCGCTAGAATTGGCTCTCCAGCAGCAACGCGACCTATGATAGGAGTTCCTATCTTTTTCTCTACAATACGAATTCCTCTAGATGCTCCTGGTATCATCTCTATGGCCCCTTTTTTAGCGAGGGCTTTTAAATGATCCTCAGCTGCGTTTGCTGATTTAAAACCTAATCTTTGAGCTATTTCAGCTCGCGTTGGTGGAAATCCTGTTTCCTCCAAATTTGCGCGTATCAAATCAAAAATTTGCTGTTGCCGAGCCGTTAGCTTACGCATGATTTCTAGCACCCTCCTTGACCTTAAACGCTGTTATTATGTCCAGTATTAAGTTGGCTTGTCAACCTCGTTTATAATGATAGTTTTGGTAAAAAAATTGCATAAACTTCCTATTTGTCGAAGGTTTAAAGTCTAGAAGTGTTGACTGGGAGAATGTCGAGTGAAACTTTATAAAAATTTAACTGAGTGGATGTTTGGGATTCATTCTTTTACCGATAGTAGTGCGCTTTTTTATGGTCTAGCCAAAGGCAAACTGCATAGATTGGCTTGATATATTGCTAACAGGCGATTCATGGTGTTTTGCAAGAATACTTTTTAAGTGCTTTTTAGGAGCTAGAAATTTTTCGTGTCAATAAGTACGATCAATTACTAAGCAAAAAAAATGCAACGTTATATACAGTGATAAATAGTGAGGCAATATGTCTGTATTAAAAGGTCAACTGATGATTGATCTTGCTGGTACCGAGCTGCAATGTGAGGAGAGCAAGATGCTATCCAACTCGTGTGTAGGTGGGGTGATTTTATTTGCGCGGAATTTTTTTGATCAAAAACAGATTTGTGGTTTAGTGCGACAGATTCGAAATATAAAGCCCAACCTCCTAATTGCGGTTGACCAAGAGGGTGGAAGGGTGCAGCGATTTAAACGGGGATTTACTGCACTGCCTGCTAATCAGAGGATAGGAGACCTAATTCATGGGGATAAAAAGCAAGGATTGTCTTTGTGTCAGGAGATAGGGTGGTTAATGGCATCAGAAATTTTGGCATGTGGTATTGATATAAGTTTTGCTCCAGTTGTGGATGTAGATCGAAGACTAAGTAAAGTCATTGGAGATAGAGCTTTTTCCGATGATCCTGACATTGTCGTGCGGGCTACAGATGCCTATATCAACGGAATGCATGAGGCGGGAATGGCAGTTACGGCAAAACATTTTCCGGGTCATGGTGGTGTAGAGGCTGATAGCCATCATGAGGCCCCTATAGATCAACGAACATTAGCGGAGCTTGAGTCTCGGGATCTCAAACCATACAAGAGCCTAGCTTCAAAGTTTGATGCAGTCATGCCGGCGCATATAAAATTTCCGCGGATTGATTCACAGTCTGTTGGATTTTCTTTTTATTGGTTGAATAACGTATTACGAACTGGATATGGCTTTAAAGGAATTATCTTTAGTGATGATCTTTCAATGGTGGCCGCAAGTGTGGCCGGAACCTATAGGGATAGGGCTCAATTAGCCCTAGAAGCGGGTTGCGATATGATCTTGATTTGTAATAGCCGGCTCGGTGCCATAGAGGTTATTGATTATCTCGAGTCTTTTGGGAGTGTTGAGCCAAGACCATACAAATCCATGATGGCAAAAAGGGCCCCAACTTGGTCTAATCTTAAGACGTCTAATCGATACTTAAAGATTGTTCAGACACTTAAGAGGCTGTTTGGTTAGCCTACTTTTGAACAGTATCTAAGTTTTCGCATAGAAATTAAACACGCATGTGACTTTGGAGATTGCAATGGGTAACTTTAGTAAAAGCCTTAATTCTTGGGTTGGACAGCATTATCTTTGGGTAGTAGAGCTATTCATTGTTGTTTTTGCGGTTCTTTTAGCAGGATATCTTGTTAACCTGTTAGTAGACAGATTTTCTTTGAAGGCAAAAGAAACTTTGACCGTCTGGGATGATGCGCTAATTGAAGCTTGCCGGAAGCCAATTGTCTGGTTGATATGGATCTTGGGATTGAATTTTGCGGCCGGTATCGCGGCGAAGAAGATAGAATCTGATTGGTTGCTAATTATTGAACCGGTCAACCGTCTTGCAGTAATATTTTTGGGTGCTTTATTCCTAAATAACTTCATAAAGCGCGCTGAAAGCAACTTGATTGACCCTAAATTCACCTCAAAGCCCATGGATCCGACCACAGTTCGGGCTGTTGCGAGATTGTTGAGAGCTGCGATTCTGATCACTTCATTTTTAATTGCAATGCAGCTCTTTGGTTATAGTGTCTCTGGACTACTAGCTTTTGGAGGCATTGGAGGAATAGCGGTTGGTTTTGCTGCAAAGGATCTATTAGCCAACTTTTTTGGTGGCTTGATGATATATCTTGATCGGCCCTTTGCTGTGGGTGATTGGGTTCGTTCTCCAGACCAAGAGATTGAGGGGACTGTAGAGGATATAGGTTGGCGACTTACCAGAATTCGTACGTTTGATAAAAGACCTCTTTACATACCAAATTGTGTATTCGCTAATATATCGGTGGAAAATCCCTCGAGAATGAGTCATAGACGCATATTTGAAACGATTGGTATTCGTTATTCCGACATTGATAAAATGGATCAAATTGTCCACAAGGTCCGCTCCATGTTACAAAGTCATAGGAATATTGATTCAAGCGAAACATTGATTGTTAATTTCAATCAGTTCTCATCAAGTTCGATTGATTTTTTTGTCTATACGTTCACTGAGACTACTGACTGGATTGATTTTCATCAAGTCAAGCAGGAGATATTACTCAATATTTCAGACATAATTATCTCTGAGGGTGCCGAGGTCGCTTTCCCGACCACAACTATAGATCTGTCTGAGGAGGTTTCATCGGATGACGTTATACCACTGAGTGTCAAAAGGGGAAGCGTTGCTCGGGGCTCATGATTCTAAAAGAGTATTAATAAAATTGTTGTTTCGAAGTCACTCAGTCTTTTTTTTATTGTTTCTTGCGATTGTTGCAGGGTGCAGTGATTTGCCAGAGGGAATAAAACCGATCGACGATTTTGACTTAAATCGATATCTAGGGGATTGGTATGAAATTGCTCGACTAGATCACTACTTTGAGCGTGGGCTTTACGATGTCAGAGCAAATTACTCGATGGGGGAGGATGGAGGTATTCAAATTAAAAATTTCGGCATTTCCTCCACAGGTGAAGTTAAAGAGGCCTCGGGCAAAGCTTACTTCGTAGGGTCAGAACGACTCGGTCTTTTGAAGGTCTCATTTTTTGGATTTTTTTATAGTAATTACATAATTTTCTTTGTCGACGAGGGTTATCAGATTGCCTTCGTAGCGGGTAGAAACCAAAATTATTTGTGGCTTTTGTCGCGCAATCGTTTTATACCAGAATCAGTAAGAGACCACTTTATTGAATTATCTACTTCTCTGGGATTTAACACAAATAACCTAGTCTGGAGCATACAGCGGTAAGATAATTGCCATTATACCTGAATCAGTTCTGATCAAGATTCGTGTCAAAAGTAGGTGATTCTTTAGAATTTAATAAGATCGGTTGATGTTTATTGATTGTAAGAATGATCCCGATTCTCGGGTGATCCAGGTAATGTACTTCAGAGGACTTTAATCTTTTGGACTGATCAATACTCCATAAGGCAGATACCATTTGATTATTGGCAGAAGTGCTTTGATTTCTGTTATTAGCTCCGCTTGTTGTGACATTGTAGCGCGCATCAAAAAACTCACTTTCTTTTGCGTTTGGCGTTGATAAGTTTGTCTGATTTTCTTGAACATTATCGGTGTTGAATGATGTATGTGGTGCAATCGATTCATGCAAATCAGTCGCCCTTCTTAATGAATCATGACCCAGAGTGTTAAGAATCCTCGTTTCTTGTAGTGTCGGAAAGCTAACATTTGACGGTTCACCGAGATTCAAGTCATTTTCAATGAACCATAAGTTACTCTCGAAATGTAAAAATCTAGACTTATAAAATCGAAGACTACCCTCCAGCTCGAACCGACTGTTAATTTTTGATCCAGCCT